>ERZ794946.910-NODE-910-length-10568-cov-111.073528_pt1 | contig 10568 bp, 5 predicted proteins | sample MGYA00433072_ERZ794946 | MGnify/ENA primary metagenome ERZ794946 (study PRJEB30137, sample SAMN04331413) | food metagenome | isolation source: Y3 must sample point D1 replicate A | place: Australia: South Australia | collected 2014 ...
GAACGTGAAGATGATGATGAACCGGCTTCTTTAGATTTCTGATGGTGAAATCTTTCTGTAACAATAAAAAGGGTGTATATATATATATATATATATATATGACTACTATAGCTTTTGGTTCAATTTTTGTTTAGCTGATAACGCATTCCGCTGGTAAGTCATTCGAAGTGTCACTTCCAGGGGTGTTGGGCCTTGACTTCGATTTTGCGCAAATTTCAATGAACTGATGGCCAGGCTCGTGAAACCATTCAAGAACCTGGTAGTCAGTGTTATAGGTATAATGACCTGATGATGAACGAATTGACAACCGGCTTGGTGTAAAATGGTGCCGTGGTATAAAAATATATGTAGGGACAGTTATCTGTTCAGGTGTCGTTTTACCAACTAATTTCAAAAGGTAGGATTTATTACATAAGTTAAACTCAGCAAACTCAAATCTTCCGTGAATTTTTATGGGGAATGGTCTCATTATAGCATCAAGAGCTCTGAACCCTGACAAGTCGCTCTTTAAAGTGCACGAGGGACTATCCAAATCTAATTGATTATCTGGTTTTATGAAACTTGGTGGTTGTGAAGAACCCGATTTAGATGTAGAAGTGGATACCGAAGCCACAGTAGAGGCTGGAGATGGCTCAGGCGTAGGAGTTCTTGCTCGGGTATCGTGATAGAGTGGTTTGTCATCCGGGGACCAAATCGAAAAATCTTCATTGTTCCAATTGTCACCCCATATATGTGAATTAATACTGCAATAACACCATAAGGTGTACGAAAGATTACTTCCTTCTAATGCAAATCCAAGAGCATCCAATGCAGCGGTCTGTGAAGAATAGTCGTTTGTAATATATGCTTTCTTGTCGTCCATGTCAAATGGAATACCAATTTCGGTGAAGAATACAGGTACTTTTTTTCCAAGCATGGATTTAGCGTCCTTTTGCATTTCTGATAATTGCTTCCTAATGCATTTCCGTATATTGTTTTCGCCAAGCACTACAGCGAAGGCAGGATTTGAGTATTTTTTGTTTACTAGTCCATACGTGTCTATGCCAATTCTTTTATTCCATGTCTTATACATTAGTGTCATACCATCATAAAAGTGACATGCACAAATCGTCCTATTGTCCAATATTTTAGAATTTTGTAAATTGGGTGGTGGCTTCATTACCGGCGGTTGAATTATAATAAACAATTCTTGATCGAATTCCCTAAACTTGTTATAAATTCCAGTGTAATAGTCAACAAAATGATTGTTTATAAATACCGTTGCATCAGGTTGGCTAAAGTAATTTGGTTTGAGTAAAACAGGGCGTTTACCATTCTGAATCTCCCAAACACCATGGAGTTTCCAAATGCAAGTGTCTGGTTTCCATTCAGGGTTCCTTTCCCAATTATACTTCGCATCTATCGCATCTCTTTCCTCTGCACTCAGCCAAGCTTTTTTGCCTTTGGGATTGATTGTGCACGGTTTTCCCTTAGAAAATCCAAAAAATGTCCTTTTATATTGATCTATTGTGCACTCAATACCTTCACCCAGCATAAAGCTTTGAAATGCCGTTGGCGTTTTGCCCAATTTCAAATTTCTCTCTTTCGGAATCACATCGAGATTTGTTTCACCAATGTAACCACAGTTTGGCTCGTTCATAGACTCTAATCCAATAATGCAGTTGCTCTCAAACAACTCAGGAGCCTTTTCTTTAATTCTTGCGCACAGTGTCATGATTGCATCATTAAACCTTCCTTGCAAGTAATCCTGTATGTTTTCTCCATTAATTGTGCACTTAGGAGCATATTGTTTCCCACCAAAGAATAACGTAAACATTGTTTGACACGCCAGTTTGAAGTAGTTTGTAGGCCAAACCATCTTAGGGTAGGACTCTTCATCTTTGCCAACTTCCCTGCCCGTTTTGGGGTCAATATAATAATTATGTAAGATTGCAGCATCGGTGGCCAGGAAGTTTGCAGGTTGAAACCCTGCACAGTATAAGGTCCATAGCGGTGCTCCAGATCCACCGCTAAACCTAGACCAGACGTCTTGGTGAGGGTCCAAATAAATGTACATACCTTGTTGTACGCTGTTAATCCTGGTTAGTACCTCGACGATATAATCCATATAGTCAAAATCGTACTGTCCTGGACCAGCATGTTCAAGAGATTCCCAGGTGAAGGGTAAACGAATGGTATTGTAACCCAGTGATTTCAATCTGATGATATGCTGTTCGATATCATCAAGAACTAAGGGGTGATTGATGAAACTGACTTTATCAGCATCCTCGAAAAACGTGTCATTTTCTATGGGAGCGTGGGTGGATAGGAATGGCTTTGCAGGGATTTTAACTGACGGATCCAAATTGACACCACGCAATTGGATCTCGTTGCCATCTTTATCGCAAAACTGACCGTCTGCAGAAATGTGTATTTTGGCAGGCATATGATCTGTTCTTATTAAATTCAAACAATTTAGGTACGAAAGAAAAAGAAATAAATAAATAAAAAAAGAGAAGAAAGGTTAAGAAAATAACTGTCAGTAGAATTATTGCGAAATATAGAATTAATATTAATTCCATTGTTAAGGTTTACCAGAGATATAGAAACCTTAAACGAAGGCAATATTCGAGCGGATATGAAAAAAATAAAATAAACATACTCCGATACGGGGAGTCGAACCCCGGTCTCCACGGTGAAAGCGTGATGTGATAGCCGTTACACTATATCGGATTATAATCTATATTTTTTCTACTTCGATTTTATGTACTACTAATTTGATAATTTTGGGTTTAATATGGTTTTTTACTGAAGTACCTGCTTACCAACAGTAGAGATATTTAACGAATGCTTTCCTAAGACGCTTTTTATGCTTCAATTGGGCAGATATTAAAAATTCATCAATTAACAATGTTTATTTGACAATCTGGTTCGTCAAAAAAAAAAAAAAAAAATCACGTCCAGATCTGTTAAACCTTAAAGGTAGGTGCTCACGATAACCGATTGATCTCTCAGTCGCATAGTAGCTATGTATACTCTGTTTATCAATCGCTTGTTATTATAAATTGGCTTGATCACATGACACGTCGACGATATTTTTTTCTTGTTAGGGGCAAAAGTTGGTATTGGAAGAAAAAAAGCATTAGAAAGCCATATAGATCTATTGGCGAAACACACGTCGAGAAGCAGGAAGAGGAAGAATCTATCAGCGACGCGAAATTGCTAATCTGTACAACTGAATATGTATAACCCGTACCAGCAACAGGGCATGGGTTACCAGCAGCAACAGCAGCAACAGCAGCAACAACCAAATGGATTCTACCCGCAGCAGCAGCAAGGTCAGTCTTCAAACCAGCCCCAAGGCCAGCCTCAACCACAACAGCAAATGGCGTTTAACCAGCCTCAGGCTACCGGAATTGGTGGGATGCCTCAAAGTTTTGGTAATTCTTTCTCAAGTATGCCACAGCAGCCCCAAACGGGTTACAATAATAATGGAAATAATGGTAGTGTATATGGTAATGGTAATTTTGGCCAACAACCCCAGCAGCAACAACAGCAGGTGAAACCGCAGCATACGGGATACGTACCAAATTCCAGTATGCCTATGATGAATACTACTGGCACCATGCCTCCACCTAATCCGGCTCAACAGCCTCAGCTACAATCCATACAACCCCAAGGAACAGGCTATTACCAAGCTGCTAATACTGCAAATGTACACTCAGTACAACCTTTGCAATCTCAAGGGACAGGATATTATGTGTCTACACCCAATTTGATCTCTTCTAATCAAACCCAGCAGCCCCTTCAGGCCCAGGGCACTGGTTATTATCAATCTCAACCTCAACAGGTGCCACCTCCTCAGCAAGCACAGTCCTTGCAACCTTTGAAGCCGCAGCAAACAGGATTTTACCTTCAACCGCAAAACCAAGCTCCCTTAGAACCATTAAAGCCCACCGCAACTGGCTTTGTCAACTCATTTGCCAACAACGGTCTAAACAATGATATCAAAATCCCTGCCATTAGATTGTCGTTTATTACTGCCCAAGATCAGGCAAAATTTGAGACTCTATTCAGATCAATTGTTACCAATGGTTCGAATACTGTTTCCGGTGCTAATTGTAGGAAAATTTTGATGAGATCCGGTTTGCCACCTTCTCAACTCGCAAGAATTTGGACGCTTTGTGATACATCAAAAGCAGGTGAGTTACTGTTTCCTGAATTTGCATTAGCAATGCATTTGATCAATGATGTCTTACAAGGTGACACTATCCCTTACGAATTGGATTCTAAGACAAAAAACGAAGTTTCAAGTTTTATTGACGCCATTAATTTAAGCATTGCAAACCAGGATTCTTCCGCAAACGATGCCCCAAAAACTCCCTTTGATGAATTCATTACAGCGGGCGTACAAAATTTGCAACCTCAACCAACAGGATATATGCCTCAAACTAGTTTTGGTATCCCATTACAGTCTCAAATTACTGGAGGCGGTGTTGCCTCGGCGTTGAATCCTCAATCCACAGGATTTATGGCACCAACCACTTTCAACATGTCAATGAATACCGGAACTCCCGGATTGAACCCCCAAATTACTGGAGGAGCACCTGCCTCTATGCAACCCAACATTACTGGCAATGCTTTGCAACCTCAGACAACTGGTATGATGCCACAGACAACTGGTATGATGCCACAGACAACTGGTATGATGCCACAGACTTCATTTGGCGTTAATTTAGGACCTCAGTTGACCGGCGGTGCTTTGCAATCTCAGTATACCGGAGGATATGGTTCCGTTATGCCCCAGCAAAGCGGTCCTGCAAGTATGCCCAATTTGTCCTTTAATCAACAAGGATTACAATCTCAGTTAACCGGGTTGCAACCCCAACCAACGGGTTTTCTACCACCATCTAACTTTAGTGCTACCATGCCGTTGACTGCCCAAAAGACAGGATTTGGTAATAACGAAATTTATACCAAATCCAACTTTAATAATAACTTAATTGATAACTCAAGTCAAGACAAAATTTCCACGGAGGAAAAATCTTTGTTTTATAAAATTTTTGAAACTTTTGATACTCAAAACAAAGGTTTGTTAGATTCCCCCACTGCTGTGGAGATTTTTAGAAAATCTGGCTTAAATCGTGCAGATTTGGAGCAAATTTGGAACCTTTGTGATATAAACAACACCGGCCAATTGAATAAACAAGAATTTGCACTAGGTATGCACTTGGTTTACGGTAAATTAAACGGGAAGCCAATCCCCAATGTCCTACCTTCAAGTTTAATTCCCTCCAGCACAAAACTTTTAGACAACTTAAAGAACCAATTAAAGACAGAGCCAACGACCACAAAAGAAAAACCTTCGTTTGGTAAAATCGATGCCTTGAGCTACAAAAATAATGATGATGATGTTTTGCCGAACTATAGAAATCGTAGGAAGGTTTACTCTGCGAAAAATGAAGAGCAATCTTCTTTTTCTTCACCATCTGCTAAATCTGTTAATCATTCTAGCAGCACCCTTCAAACCGATGACATTTCGGTAGATAAGACTGTTGAAAAGAAGACAGCGAAACCAAAATATGCTGGGTTTTCAAGAGAAATAAATCTGAAAAATATTGCTTCACTGGAAAATGAGATCAAAAATATCAGCAATCCTGAAAACTGTTATGACAGTTCTATTCCATCAGATTTGACAAGCCGCTTTGATGCCATCATCGCCAAACTTCCAAACCTATTCAATGAAATTTCTACAATTGATAATGAGATTACCAATGCAAAAATTCAGTTGTATAGAAAAAAAAATCCTTCTTCGATAATTGGATCTGGTCCAAATGGTGAAATAACTGAAAATGATAGGAAGAAAGCTAAGAGTAGGGCTTTGTTGAGAGCAAGGATGTCTGCTCTAACAGGAAAATCAACGGAATCGGAGGATTCACTTTCCATGGAAGATGAACAGCAAAGTGCTGAAATCAAGAGAATCCAGCAGGAAAATGGTAAGAACCAAGAAATCATTAAAGACATAAGGTCATCTATATCAGATATTTCTGCATCCTTGAAGTCTACTATGACAGGATCGAATATGATATCCAATCAAGAATTTGAAAGATGGGAATTTGGCATAGGGTTAGAAGATGGTGTTCGTGAATTTTTGGATGATCTGAAGTCAAATTCAAATAAATCAGTGACTGAGTCATCTCCCTTTGTGCCTTCCTCAACACCAACCCCTGTAGATGACCGTTCCTCGTCGCCTTCTTATTCTCAGTTCAAAACTGCTGAAGAAAGAGCAGCTTATCTGAAAGAACAGGCAAAAAAGAGAATGAAGGAAAAATTAGCTAAATTTGATAAGAATAGGCGAAATGTTACTCAAAGTTCCAGATCGATTAGCAGTGAAAACTCTCGAGAACAGCCACAACAGATTGCTGGTTCTTCCAATTTAGTTGAACCTAGAGCAACTCCATTCCAAGAAGAAAAATATGTGGAAGTCGCTCAACCAACTCAACCTGTTCAATCAACACAACCTGTTCAACCAACTCAACCTGTTCAGCCAACTCAACCTGTTCAACCAACTCAACCTGTTCAGAATGTATATAATGCAAAGCAAGAATCCGATGATGAAGATGAAGATGATGAAGAAAAGCGTTTACAAGAGGAGCTAAAACGATTGAAACTTAAAAAAAAGGCTGATAAAGAAAAAAGACTTGCAGCTTTACGTAAGCAAATTGAGGATGCTCAAAATGAAAGTGACGAAGAGGAGACAAACGGAAAAGACAACTTTGGCGGCCATGTGAACGTTCCTCAGGCCGCTCCAGTGGCACCATCTGCAGCTTTTTCGCAAAATTCTACTAATGCTCCTCGCTCGGTACACGCTGCTGTTACCCCTGCCGCAGGTAAGAACAGTACTGGTCTGCCTTCCACGACAATGGGCCATAATCCATACTTCAAGGATGCATCAGCTAGCTCTACATCTACTTTCGATGCTCGCGCTGCAGAAATGCAAAGAAGAATCCAAAGAGGATTGGATGAGGACGAGGATGATGGATGGTCTGATGAAGACGAGAGTAATAACCGCGTAGCTGTAGATAATAAGGTTGAAGAAGCAAAGATTGGTCATCCTGATCATGCACGTGCTCCACCTGTTACTGCTGCTCCCTTGCCGTCTGTTACCCCTGTTCCACCTGCTGTCCCTGTCCCTCAGGCGAATACCTCTAATGAAAAGAGTAGTCCTATTCCAATAGCTCCGATACCACCTTCTGTTACTCAGGAGCCACCCGTCCCGTTGGCTCCCCCTTTGCCTGCTGTTGATGGCTTTCAAGAACCTCCAATTCCCTCAGCACCTGCAATAGCTACTGCCGTGCAAAAATCGGGTTCTTCCACCCCAGCTTTAGTTGGAGGCGTTTTGCCTCCACCCCCACCTTTACCAACTCAACAAGCTTCCACTTCAGAACCTATTATCGCTCACGTTGATAACTACAATGGTGCTGAAAAAGGCACGGGCGCATATGGATCCGATTCTGATGATGACGTTTTATCGATTCCTGAATCAGTTGGTACAGATGAAGAGGAAGAAGGGGCACAACCAGTTTCTACTGCAGGTATCCCATCAATTCCACCTGCAGGTATTCCTCCACCCCCACCCCTTCCATGAAGATTTAATTTGCTTTCTATAGATACGTATGTATACTAATTTCTGAAAGGATGTAGAATTACAAATATGATATTGATTATTTTTTTCTAGGCTATATGAATATAAGATATGCGATGAAAGAAAAAATTATTTAATTTGGTTGGTCCTTTTTAGCCAAAATGAGTTTCTCAGCATTGTTCTTCGAAACTATATCTCGATCCAATTCTTCCTTTACAGCTTCATAGTATTTTTGTAAACTCCTTTTTGGCCTATAAAAAGTATGATCAATTTTGAGGGCTCTACCGCCAATTTTAAATCCATTTAAATTATCGACTGCTAGAATCGTTGACCGTTGATCCTCATATTTCAAATATGCAAAACCTTGCGATTCTCCTGTGTTTTCATCCCTGCTAAGAATTACATCTACAGGGACTCCATATTCAGAAAAGACTGTCAATATGTCACCTTCTGTTAATTCTCGGTTGAGATTTCCGATATATATATAAGCATTATCCTTATATTCATTATGCCATGATTGATGCGGGCTAAGAATTCCACTTTGTAGTTCTTTATCGTTGATTTGCTGAATTTTGTTCATTGTTATTTTGTTTATATTATCTATGTTCTTGATCTAGAATTGCACGCTGCACTTTTTGAGTTGTATGAGTAATTAATGTTCGGCCTATTTTTTTTTATCTGTATTAATCTCAAAAAATTCCTAAACCCAGAAAGGTAAAAGAGCTTATCATTTAAGTGTGGCATAATTCTCCAGCCATAACCACTTCCTTATCACATAAATTATCATTGTCACTGAGTTCAATCACTTCTTTATTGTTCTATTGTCTTTCTTTCAAGAATAGAATTATCAGTATTAGTGTGATCTTATATACATTATATTATATTGAATACAGATAATAAAAAAAAGTGAATTTTTGAATTTTTAATATACAAGAGATGATTGCTAACTTCATGTATGTCTCTTCTTTTTTGTAGCTTCTGCTACAAGTTCTTCAAAGATCTGTGCCTCTTCTTGTTCGACTTTGGTTCTGAAAGTTTTCTTAAAGACTTCACCCAATAGTTTCATTGCTTCAGCTCTTCTGATAAGCGTTTTCTTACTTACCGAGTCATCTTCTAGTACTTTTTTACAAACGCCACGTAAAGTGGATGTTATTTCATATTTAGAACCATGCCAAGCAGCCGACAATACTTTGCCCATCAATAGCTGCTCTTGCTGCGCCAGTTCCTCAGTGGTTGGCTTAATTTGCTCATTTCCGTCTTTGTCAAACAAAGGCTCATTATTCGTGCTAGCTTCTTTCATTTTTTCAAGCTCCTTCATAGTATTCTGAGCGTCTATGGCTGCCGAAACAGTTCTTAGTGTATCCATAAATACTCCCCCTTTAGCCTTCATAGAATGAAATATACCACCCATTCCGAACAGGTTCTGGGATGCAAGAAAAATTTCAGCTTTTTCGTAGTAAACGTCGCCTATTGTGTGTAATATGTCCAGACCAAATGATTCCATCTTTAAAAGATTGGCTTCCTCTTCGAACTTTTTTTTAAAGGAATCTTTACATGCATCATCATAGACACTTTCTGTTAATATCGATAATCTTTCAATCAATGTTTTGCTTAGTTGGTCTACTCTTTTTTGCTTTTCTACCTCTTGTTCTTCCTCAAACTGCTCTAATTTTGTCTTCTTCTTCTTAGCTTCTGCTCCTACCTGCTCATTTTTCTTGTTTCCATCGTGTACAGTTAAATTACCAGAAGTTGTCCTCGCCTTATTTTTGTCATCTTTTTCGTTAGTATTGCCCAATGCTGCATCAACAGCGTTAGTGGTGCCATTCGTCTTACCGTCTGCAGGTGATTCTTCCATTGTTTCCACATTCTCCTTCTCCTTTTCAGCTTCGTCTTCAGCATTTAGCTCCTCAGTTTTCTGTAGGTTCTTTAATAGCATCAGTTCGCCAATATATGAGGCAAACGCATCTCCACCAAAGATGACAGAGAACTGTTCAGCTGCATCTTCAAAGCCGCCCTGAGGAATAGCTTCTTTTCTTCCATACTTATCATACTTTGCGCGAAGATCATCGTCACCTAAAACTTGATAAGCTTCGGATATTGCTTGAAACCTTTCGGTAGCCGTGGGGTCATTGGGATTCTTATCAGGATGCTCTTGAATAGATTTCTTTCTATAGGCCTTTTTTATTTCAATGGAAGATGCAGTGGTAGACACACCTAACAAATCGTAATACTCAGTATCAACAACCATATCTTTTGTATAATGCCCCTTCTGGCCGCAAGAAACACTTAATGATTTAGCATAACTCTGTTATTCCTCTTGTAAATCTGCCAATTTGTTCAGTACGCTCTGCTTCAAAATAGCACAAAATTCAGGGTGTGCGGGTAAAAAAAAAAAGTTGAAGAAATATATATATATATATAGCAATAAAATCTAGTTTTTATGCCATTATTATTAATAACACCTCTAGTTTGCTCGTCATTCACATATTTCTCTCTTGATACATACTATAGAGTTTATTCATACATATTATTTATAAGATTCTAAAGGGAGTGAAAAGACGCTTCTTCTGAATGTAAGGCAGAATCAACGTCTTCGTAGCCACCTGAGAGTTCTCTTTCCATATCAACCTCCATTTGGTCCTCCATCTGCTGTTCCTGTATTTCTGTCGTATCGTTTTGATCTCTGTTGGCGATGGCCTCCGATGGGGACAGAGATTCCTCACTTATGGCTTTTCTATTACCTACGGTGTTTGTCTGTGGCAACTGAGAAAGAGGATCCGACTCAGCATTAGCAGGTAACTTTTCCTTTTCGTCCAGCTCAAAAGGACAAAGAGCAGCCTCCATCTTATTTGGAGATTGTTCTCGTTGTTCCTCGGGAATGCTCTTTGACTTTTCATCCAAGGCCCTTTCTGCTTGCTCACCAGGAGTAGTATCTATTAAGACT
>ERZ794946.911-NODE-911-length-10565-cov-9.043863_pt1 | contig 10565 bp, 15 predicted proteins | sample MGYA00433072_ERZ794946 | MGnify/ENA primary metagenome ERZ794946 (study PRJEB30137, sample SAMN04331413) | food metagenome | isolation source: Y3 must sample point D1 replicate A | place: Australia: South Australia | collected 2014 ...
CGAGGTCCAGTCTGCTCGCCAGACATTGCCGCGGCGACCCAAGTCGGAGTTTGACCAGGCATTTAGTGAATTTCGCTCATCACAAATCCTGAGAGGTACCTAGCTAGAGCCCGCTCGCCCTGCAGGACGAGTTACAGCTATGGAGGACTTGGAAGAAGAAGAAGAAGAAGAAGAAGAAGAAGCAGAAGAGTCGGAAATCATGGTTAATGCTGCCGCTGCATCCGGCTTGTCGCAGAAGGATTCTACCCACGAACTAGAGATTACTTCCTAGTCCATTTTTGATAGTAACGACAGCTCGACAGGCTTGGCGATCAACAGCTCTTCGGGCGTACACACGCTACTTGTGCCACTTGTACATCGCTGTAGTGCCAATGCCATAGTCCCAGACTCGCAAAGCTACAATGCTACGAAAACGGATGCAGTATTATAGAAGTGGAGGATGCGAGTATGGAAGCTGGAACAGAACTGCTACAGGACTGCTACAGACCTGTCTGTTGCAAGACTTGGGAGTAGCACTACTAGCAAGAATAACTCGCAGCGTGAGCGCTCGAATGGAGGGTCCGATTAGCCATTCTACTAATGGCATTCCTACAGTACGGTAGAGACGTACGGACGGTAAGGGACCTCACTGTCGACTTGGGCCTCCCAAAGGATGCGGTTCTAACAAGCCCTACCGGAACCAGGGCCTGCCGATGACAATAAGGACCAGGTCCCTACCTCTTAGACGAGTCTCGATGGTTGAGTTCGAAACACACATCGTAAACAGCTACTTGTGTCCTTAAGAAGAGAGACGGAGGCCGGTCTCAAGTTCTGTGAGCACATTCTGGAAGGGTTCCGCAAGTTTCGATACAACGATCCCGTATTCCTGTCGACCCGATTGCATTGAACCTTCCGCAATACTTTAATGTCATTAAGCACCCCATGAACATCTTGACGATCACTAAAAATATCCAAGCAAGAGAACATGAGTCTACAGACGCGTTCTGGCATGACTTCGATCTGATGTTCTAGAACTGCTTCCTCTTCGACCCATCAAATCTTGCCGAGAACGAAGTGCACAGAGGGGCTCTCTTGGCTAAGCGACACACCGCAGCCATGTTTGGCCGAACCGACACGAGGAACAGTAAACAGCCCGCACAATAAACCATCAAACCCAAGACATCGTCCAGAAACTCGTAGTCTATTTAGATATTCACACGAGCCTTGAAATATGAACTAGGCCTCTAGATGAGAGACTCCGCAACCCAGATCGAAGAGAATAGAAGAGAAACGTTGGTTAGTCCACGCGAGGCAACTCCTATTGCTAAGGGACCCTCACGCTCGGAACCTCCATTCGACAATAGAGATGCCGAACCTCAATCCACCTTAGATGGTCTGGACTCTGTGCCTCCACTCCGCCCACCATAGGCGGCTTCGATGCCACCTCCTCGAGTCCGTTCTCGACGTCACCAGGAAAGCCCTCAGAAAAGCCCTCAGGAAAGCCCTCAGGATTCTTAGCCCGGTGAGAGTGCTCTTAAAGCCGACGAGCTTCCCAACATTAGGTATGCTGAATCCGTGGCACGAGTGTGATGTTCACTGACAGAATATAGTCGGAGTGGCAGAGTCCTCAAACAAACGCCTCGCCAGACCGGCCGGGTTCGTCGGATTGCCTACCAGAAAAGAGATCAATCGCGACTCGAGACAGACAAAGCGAGGTGGTCAAAGATAGTGATATCATGTGCGGATGCTAAACGTAGTCGTAGAAGTGTGTCATGCAGACAGACGAGTATGATGAAGCGAGGGTCCTCCAAGCTAGGAGCTATCGAGTGGGTAGGATTGCCCTCTGCGACCATCATTAGAGATACTAAAGCCATCGAAGACTCGATGCTTGAGTTCGAAACAGAGGTGATCCGAGGAAATTCGTGAGGGTCCGCTAACGACGACGTTAATCAGGTCCGTGTCTCACGAGCAACTTTTCCAAGCCATGGACTACCGCGTGGATATAATTGCACCTCTTGTTGCCTCGGGTCAATGACCCCCGGTCCCCTGGCAGGAGTCCAACACGGCATTGCTCACTCACAAGCCTAGCTCTGGCTGCTCTGGCAGGACCCTGGGCAAGAAGCGCCCCGGAGCATCCAGCTCGGAGCACGTATGATGACGCTTTGCGGTTGACTTGCCAAGACCTCTACCATCGAGGCTACTAACTGCAGCCAAACTTCCGATCTCCCTAACAATGGCTATGAAATCGAGCAGCCAGACAACGAGGAGAAGAAGATCCAGCAGAGCTCATAATCGCCTAAAGAAACGCCGTCCAAGAAACTCAGAAGAGAATAGCGACAGACAGGCCTATGCGTTTTCACTTATCCTGTACCACATATGGAGAGTGGGTTTGATCCAATTAGTCAAGCATTGAGTGGCAGTCGAACTGGCAGAGGAAAGTGAGACGGGAACGATGAGTTTGAAGACAGGGCTAGGTTGTGCGAACATCCTGCGGAGTGGGCCGGCATGTGCCTTTCGAAGGCTAGTGAAGATGGAAGGAACAACCGAAGCGGAGAGCGCGCCTTCTCTACGAAACCGCCCTCCCAACACCGAAGAGCATCGAGAAAGCTTCCAAGTCAATCAACACCCGCAACAAACGCAAGCTCCGTATGTCCACCACTCGCAAGGTCGCAGAGACACACAACTCTAAGGCAGAGCAAGACACGGGCGGAACTCGCCAGCGCCGCCGTATCGATTATGACGCAGTACCCACAGCCTGGCATGACAAGGACAACAGCGACAGTGACTACGAGTGTGAAACGACAACGATGATCAGGTCCGTGTCTTACAGGCAAGTCCTCCAAGCTATAGGCTAGAGAGTGGATAGATTTGCACCTGTCGTGCCTTCGCTCAATGACCCCTGGTCTCCTAGGAGGAGCCCAGCACGGCACCCCTTCCACGCGACCCTGGCTCTGGCTGCTCTGCCAGAGCCCTAGGCAAGGAGCGCCCCCCTCCCTATTGTATTGTCCGGCAACGACAATGCCTCTGATGATGAAGAGATCTCCACCCCTTCCAAGAAGCCCAAGACTCCCAAGGTCATGGCTAAGGGAAGAGACAAGTCATGGGCAAAGCCTCCAAAGTCCGACGGCAAGGGAGGAAGAGGAGGAGCAGGAGGAGCAGGAGGAGGAGGAGGACGACGACGACGACGACGGATCCGTGAAGGTTAAGGAGGAGTGCCTTGGAGACGACTTTAAGGAGGCTTAGAGACTCTGAGTTGCTTCAATGCGATTCACATCTAGTCCGCAGGCACGATGGACCGAATAGCGAGATTACAGTTCCAGGGGAGGAAGGACACTGCTTTAATGGTAGGAAGTTCGCGAAAGAGACTGGCGAACAATGATCGAGCAGAATATCAAAAGTCTTCTCGATAACTTGACAGTCAATCCTCTGTATTATGTGTGTGATATAATGGTGTACTACAGCTCGATGGACCTGTGTCTTGTCTTCACTCCTATTCTATCAAGACCGAGGCCGAGGCCGAGGATGAGACCTAGATCGTTGATCTTCTTTACAATCCATCGTCTCCAAAGCGCGGCCTGCCAGGAGAATGCGAGACAGCCCGCGTGTATCCCTACTACATCAACCTTTTCGAGACTATCCAGACTTACTAGTTTCTACAACAGCAATCAAAATCGTGATCTATACCGACCAACTCCCGCATTCACGGCAAAGAAGTCAACACTAGCGTGCACCCGAGGGGTGAAAAGATGGCTAGATCCAGAGCCTGAAGCACGTCGCTCGTATGAAGTACATTAATAGTCTCATACATATGACCTTTGCCTTCTTGCATTCCAGCTTAGTGGCTAATTCATTGTCCGTACAGGCATTGTCCGAGTGATAATTCTTGATAGGTAGTATAAGCTCTGGGTGTCAATCAAGAGTGTCGCTCCTTTCCTTGAAATTAATGACTGGTTCAGATGAGAAGCCGTCCGCTGAGATACACCCAAGAAAAGGACAATCGCGAACGAAGGGGGGCAATGACATTACCTTGAGTGCTAGAGTAGTGTTACTTCGGCATAATTCAAGAAATCACCGGGTTTGACATAGCGATCAAGTCATCTATGAAACGATAGGGATTGGTCTCCAGACATGTGCGGAATGAATCCTTTCCACAAAGAAGTGGGTAACAGGACGTCACTCAAGGATGACAGATCTGAGAAGTTTGCAGACTCCGACGTCCTGGCCATGTACCGAAGGGATGTCAACCGATGTAGTGACGAGTTGTCGACAATGAGAGTGGTGATCATGGTAGGATGACGACCGTTGTCAACTCACGTTGTGGCACTTCTCGTGGCCCATTCCTTCCTCTCCGTGACCGATGGTTTCGAGGAAGTGGTGTGTCAAATGATGTACTCGAGCACGCAGTCCCATACTGCTGAACAATGGCCCAGAGCATGTCGACTGAAGCAAGCCTACTTTCGACGGCAAATCGTCGCCGTCGTGATGATGATGATGATGATGATGATTTCGGGGCTTGCTACGAAGGCAGGAAGACGGCATGTCAGCCGATGTTGGTAATGATGTTGATGCGAGATAATCGACGTCGCCGATATGTCAGCGAGTGACGACCTCTGATCGAGCGTCATATAGAACACTCGAAGGCTCAAAAGTTGATGATATTACTACGGTACAAGATTTCAAACGATGTCAAGTTGGTAGATGGGGCCAGCCTCGCTCCTTTCCGGGATGTGGTCCACATAGCCAGTCTATTTGACGGTGTAGTACAGGTGCAGGCGAGGCTTCTTTTTGACGGAACGGTCCAGTAAGAGAAAACAATCTCTTCCACCTCGAGTTGTTCGATGCCCTCGCCTTTAACAGAAGGAAGGGGGTGTTGATGTTGGCCAGGCAGTAGGGTTTCAGTAGCGGGGCGCAGCAAGGGTGACACTGAATATGTTGTGGTTCAAGCGTAGGAGCCAATCACTTGTTTTACAACAAATGAGCCCAGGTATTGCTTTTTCTAAGAGTGGAGTGTCTGCATGTTGCGCGATTTCCGCCAAACCTTCTCATAAGGGCGATAGCGGCGGGCAGGTCTTCTTTTCCGGTTGTGCACTTACCAGCGGGCTTGGGTATCATGTATCTCAGTGCGACAGAAGGCGTGGATCCTTTGCATCTGTCCTGCAAACAGGACAGCGTCTCTTGTCGCAGGGCGATCTCCGAGGCAGATTGGTCCAAAGCCCATTCTAGGTTCGATGCCGCACAAGCCAAAGAATGGCGAGACTCGCGTAGTCTCAGACACCTGGCTGTTACCTGCGATCTCAGCCGCGGTTAGCCGGCCAGTCCAGTCGTTCAGTAAGTCCGATACATGGGTACGGAGGTATTGATCAAGACTGGCATTTATTCTTTTGGTCTGTTCATCAGACGCAGGGTGCCAAGCAGTTGACAGTTGAGCTCTAGCGTTCAGTATTTGGCAGGAGTATTATTAAAAGGCACGAGTTCCCCGGTCAGAGACACTAGAGTCTGGCAGACCATATAGTTTCCAGAAGTTGTGACGGAACAGGCGGGCTATTTCCCCAGCGTTTTCAGTACAGCAAGTGAAATCCCCATCGAAGCGTTTTAGTGCAGCCTCAGAGTCAAAAGCTGTTTTCGGGGACTCGGATGCTCTTCGGCATTCCTCAGTCCAGTTGAACACAGTGTCCTTTCTTTCCAGGCTAGTGATAGGCGCTAGAATCCTCAAATAGTCTTCGATCCAGCGCCTGTAGAAGCCGTCGGAGGCACTCAACGATGTAACATCGTGGAAGTTCTTCGAGGATCCTCATTCTACAGCTGTCTTGATCTTCTTTAAACCCATCCTTACGCCTTCGGAGCCTAGGACGTACCTCAATTCACACTTGAGAAACTCGCAATTTGACGGCTCTGCATATAGCTAAGCTTCCCGCAGCACTTCATTATCAAGTGGGTGTGCTTCCCATGTTCTTTTTTCATCTTTCTGTGGACCAAAATGTAAACTTAAAGCTCTCTCAGCCTCCTTCGGATCCCAGAAGTGCTCGACCTCAGCGAAGGAACCAAGCTGATCCATGAGCATTAGGATGTGAATGCTATCTCTACGCTGAAGGTTCCTGGACGGGTCAGTCAAAGATTCGAGCGCAAAGGGAAGAAGTTTCGAGCTTGAGAGATGTCGGGAAATTGAGAGCTCAAAAAGCAAAGAGGCAGCACTTACTTGGGGCACGGTCGCGTTCGATACGGCAGGTGCGTCCGAATACTAGGGTACCCTGGAGCAACGCCCTGGCTTCATTTACTTCTTCGCTGATCTGGGTCTGTGGGTCAGCCAACATGATACCATCAGGTGCAAGTCCGATCGAGTTCTCACCTTGTACTGTGAGAATGCAACAGGAGTATTCTTTCCATTGAAACGAATCTTGACCCAGCACCCTCCGATATGTGTGAAGATGCGTCGAACCTCGTCGGTGAGCTCGATTGCGGTACTATAACGATCCGGACTGAGAGGGATGTTAGGAATAGATGGCATAGAACAAGACCTGTTAACATACTTTGCAACGAACAGACAGACGTCTGGAGCGTATAGAGGTTGTGCGCTATCGGCAGTCACAAGAACCTCGTACCAGTAAGTTGGTTCTTGTGGAGACAAAGGATCAGTGTTGGTCTCGGTCTCGCTATCATGCTCGCTGCTGGTCGATACGCTTCTCCTATTGCTCAGGCTAGAGATCTCATGACTGCGATCAATGGGGACAGTATCCACAACAACTGGTGGAGCAGCGACGATGGCGTCTTCGGTAGCTTGCGGGCCTGTGGGAGGAACCTCAGTGTGCTAGCAACAAGGAAAGAGCTTCGGTGCGTCCTAAGAGAGGAGTTTCGATGTGTTCTGGAGCAATCGCTTCCGGAGTATTAGCATGTTGAAACACCAGTGAAGTTGAATTGCGACTGCGATGCCCCATGAATGAAGGAGGGAAGCTGCCATAATGAGACAGGAAGGAAGGAGAGAGGGAGATGAAAAGCAGGGTAAGTGCATCTCTTTCCATCAATTGCAACGCGCGTGTTGAAGAACCAAACACGCGGAAGACCAGCAAGATCATGCAAGAGAAGAGGAAGCGTGCTGGTTAGCCGAGTGGTATGCTAAGTGAAGACGCCGCCGAATCGGTGTCTCACGATGGGAAACATGACAAGGATGATAAAGGTCTATACACGAGATGGAAATTCACCCTACACGAGGATACATTGAATGGCAGCATTGGACGTGCTTCTAAGGCGCTGAGAAGGTGACTAGCCAAAGAAGTCGGAGGATGACAAAAATCCTGCGAACAAACTTTGAAATGATTTGCGGAGAGAAGACCACCGGTAAACACTCGCCGGAGGTTCCATCTCAGGACATGTGGCCTCTTGCCTTGGAGCTCTACAAGGAGGGGTTCGCCGCCGCTCAAATCCGAGGAACAAGGCCACAGTTCGAGTCTCTAGATATCTTGAAGGCTGGTGCAGAAGCATTTGGTGAGAAGATTAAGGACTTCAATCAACATGAGCTGCGTGCTGGCATCCGTCGAGACATCCATTTTGCAGAAGGCAACAGCGAAGTTCTACTCGATCATCCCCTAAACGATACTGCAGCTTACGTCGAGCATGTCGAAACGTTAGGCGAGGGTGATGAATTCCTCGACATTGACTACCATCCCTCATTTGCTAAGGAGATCGATCTTTCTCAATCCTGATCAATCTCAGCCTGTAGAATCTTCGGTCAGCGCCGAGAAACCATCCACCGAGGCCTTTTTCGCATCGCCCTCGAACTGGCCAATCTCATGCTCCAAGACTCACCCTACGTTATTGGATTCTCGGGCTTGACCTTAGCCTGTGGATGTTTCAGTCGGCGCCGAGGAATCACCTCCACATGCCTTTTTCATACTACAGTCGCCACCGCCATCACCACTCAGTTCAGTTCACACCCATCTTCTACCTCAAACCACTAAGATCACAAGTGAATTCGCTCCTCTCACTGCTGCTCGATTCACCCGCAAGATAGCAGGTGACAGGCAGTATAAAAGCAAGCCCACCCTTCGACTCAAACCTAAACCACAACATCCCTCGCCTCACTCTCTCCCCCGAGTTCGACTGCCGCCAGGAGAAGGATGGATACACCAACCCCCTCAAGCGCCCTACCACCCTCGACCGCCTGCTTTAGCACGCCTCTGCCGGTGCCATTACCCACACCGTTAACGATGCCTGCCACTACTGCAAGGAGGGCAACGGTAGACTTCCCTTCTGCAAGACTCTCGACACCGGCAGAAAGACTGTCAACGGTGGTGTTTGCTCCAACTATGCTCTGAACAAGTCCGCCGCGGGATGTTCCTTCTACGAAGCACGCATGTATCGACCTTGTTTTGTTTCATCTTGGTTTTACACATGCTAATTCTTTCGTAGCCAATGAGATTCGCGGCGCCACCAGCGGCTCTGACTCTGGCCCCTCCACTTCCGCCACCAGAAGATCTCGTCGCCACACTCCCTACCCTTCTGGTCCGTCCTCTCGTAGAAAGACCTCCTCTAGCAAGCCGATGACATATGGCGGATACATTAGCGACGACGACGACGATGACGTCCAGTTCACTGGTGAGATTAGCAAGCTGGCCATCGAGAAGTTCTACACCCCCAAGTCCAAGGATGACAAGAACGGCAAACATGGTAAGCGCCGTAAGGATGGTCAGGATGGCCAGGATGGTCAGAACAGTGAGGAGATTTAGGAGATTGGTCTTGGCCCTGAGTCTGTCTCAATGATGAGACGTTGACTTTCCCTTTGTTGTTTCTCGATGATTCCGTCTCAATGATGAGACGTTGACATTTCTTTTGTTGTTTTCCCTTACTTTATGATAATCAGATAGCCTCAGAAAGTTGACGGCTCGTTTCACCTCAGCCCTCTCCCGGCACTAAACACTTGTGACTCTTTATCTCACCGGACGAATGAACAGGCCACCTCTTGAATCTCTCAGCCATCTGTGGCACGTCTCCCAGCCAGTTTTGACATGCGACACGAGCTTCTAATTGCTCCGAGGCCTCTGAACTCTTGGTTGAGGTCCTTGTGATTTATCCAGGCCTGTTCTCAACCTTTTCTCGACCGAACTTGCGTGCGCCATCAGCCTTTCGTCGGTTCCGAGCTCTCTCTCGACCATCTCATCCATCGGCGGCACGTCTCTCAGCCGAGCTTTCTCTTGCCCTGGGGCCCTCAAACTTCTCGGCCATCTTCGGTCGAAATTCTGATAATTCTATAGGCCAGTCGTCGACTTTTCTCAGCCATTTTTGCTGGTGGTGTGAGCCTTCTTCTCACCCTGAACTTTCCCACCACGCCGGAGTCCTTTGCGACCAAGATTCTGGTGATTCTACAGGCTGGCTCTTCCTATATTCTCACCAATCTTAAGACCGTGGAAAGGCGGCGGTGTTTCACTAGCTTGTAGGCGACGTCTTTGACGAATAGGTCATACGGTGCAGGATACTCGGAGGGTGCGGCGTTTTGGGCCTGAGTTCTTCGGGTCTACCCTACAATACAGTAGCACTTCTCACTAGTCAAGAAGACTTGAATCTTCATTTTCCTGCAAAGATGGTAAAACAAGGACCGAAGTGCTGGCCACGAAGACGACCGGGCGGAAGACAATGGAGCGGTTTAGTAACGATGGTTCAGTTTGGCGTTGACATCGCTGGTAGTTACACGAGAAAAGCTAGCCGGTACATAGCAGACCGATATCACCATTGTACCCTTGTGATCACATCAGCAGTCAACTGTGTTTCACTGTAGAGACTTTTCGGCCACGATCGATATTGAGAATGTGCACAGCATTTTCCGTAGTGCTTGTGAAGACAACAATGGCGTCAATATAACCATATGAAGCACGACCTGGCCTGGGAGTGATAGCAACAGCTTTGGGAAACGATTAGTGAGACTGATCCAAGAAGCAGTATTTGAGCATGTGAGACGCGCTTGCAAGACATGAGAGACACGCCTCACACGGAACAGAGGGCACAGAAGGATAGCAAAGTGCATACTAACACGAGCAAATAGAGTGACAGGTTGACATCTCAGGACGTCGTCATGCCGATTGCTGAATGTGAAACCCGGAGTCCCTCGTGCCTTTGGAGCGACTCTTCTGGGGAATTGGGGGTGTTCTGTTGAAATCGTGTCATGGTTGCGCCAGTTGAATTGAGTAATTTATGTAGACAACCGTGGTTTTTACAGAGAACTCTTCGCACCCCTGGCTCAACCACCATATTTATTATGAGCCAATCCTCCTGTAGGAAGCTAGGTAACTGCTCTCTGTACACGTCAGGGAAAGAACCAATTGAGTTGGACCAAAGGTGGTGGAGTTTTGTTCGATGAGCAGATCAGGTCGGGGTTGGAGAGTCGCTGGCTATGAGAGCGATTTGGCAGCGCTTCGCTGGATCTCAGAAAGGCTCAAATCTGCTACAACATCCATGGCCTCGATTAACAATGTGTTTGTCTTGTTTGTTCCGTTCCTTTCCTTCTCTTTCAGGGTTGCGCATCAGAGTCTTGCCAGGTTGACCTGCATTGCGAACAACCGCGAGGTCGAGTTGACGACAGAAGTTGAGGTGGTTCTCGG
>ERZ794946.912-NODE-912-length-10560-cov-2.955450_pt1 | contig 10560 bp, 11 predicted proteins | sample MGYA00433072_ERZ794946 | MGnify/ENA primary metagenome ERZ794946 (study PRJEB30137, sample SAMN04331413) | food metagenome | isolation source: Y3 must sample point D1 replicate A | place: Australia: South Australia | collected 2014 ...
TAGCGCTTCGTGCTTACAATGATGCAGGCTACACCAGCGTAGCTGAGCTTGTTATGGACGAAGGTCAATGGCAGGTCTTACTCGGTATGAGGGAAGAGCTTACGCTTCGAATTGCTGCATACTGGTTGATCTCTCCGAGCGAGACAGAGGCGAAAGTTCTAAACCAGGTTGACAAAGCCATTGAGATGAAGAAGCTGTACAACGAAACAACTTCGCCAGATCTGCGAATCCAGGGCATCAAGTTAATTTGCGACGGAACAGTGGATGGTTGCACTGCTGCCCTCTCCAAGCCCTACAGCCATAACTCCGTCGAAGCGGAAGCGATGTGGGACGCTTCAACTCTGGAGAAGGTCGTGCGCAAGGCCACTGACGCCGGCTTGCAATGTGCATTACATGCTATTGGTGACAAAGCCGTCACTCTAGCAGTAGATGCGCTTGCCGCTGGAGGATCACCAACATGCCGGCATCGAATTGAGCACCTCGAGCTGAGCAGTTCCGAGGATGCACAGCGATTGGGCAAGCTCGGTATTCTGGCCTCAGTACAACCAGTCCACTCAGACCCACACCTTCTGCGAGCATGGCCAAAGTTCATCGGCGAAGACCGTTGTCAACGAGCTTTCGCATACAAAGAGTTCGCAGACCATGGTGCACACATCGCAATTGGAACGGACGCACCAACGGCACCGCATCTTCCTTTCCCGAACCTGTACAATGCGACGACAAGACGCTCCGCATTTCATCCAGAGTTGCAGGAGAAGACGACGCAGCATTTCAGACTGGATCTTTTCGAAGCCATGGCAGCTGTGACGCGAGGTGCAGCCTACTCGATCTTCGCGGAACATCGCACCGGAACCATCGAGGTGGGCAAGAAAGCGGATCTTGCAATTGCGGAGATGAAATGGAATGCTGGGGACTTGCTCCAGGCCGAAGTGCAAGAGACATGGCAGGCGGGGAAATGTGTGTTTAGAAAGGCTTGAACGATCAGGGATATCAGTCACGTCTCATGATCTCGTCGTCGGTGTCGCGACTCATGGCGCATTCATCCGCTTCAGGGTTTCCTGTAACAGGGTCAATGGAAGGGGCGCGTTTCGTAGACCCGTCAAAAGCTAGAACAGAATAGATGCTGCAAGCAGTGGGAAGGAAGAGAGTATTAGCAACCGGCGACAAAATCAATGACGACCGACGAGAGCCGATGACGACTGTCGCCGAAAAATCATTCGCGACAAGGGTCGAAATAGGCAAGAGGGGAAGAGCCGATGCCCGTTCTCGCGGGTCCAAGCGTCCTGGCCATATGTCGTGTCTGACAGGGTTGTCCAGATGACAATGCTTGAACAATCCAGTTGGGTAATTACAGCACGACGGTACACATTCCCTCGTTTTCTAGCCACGGACGTTGGATACATCAATCATAAGCATGTCCAGTATGATTTTCAGCGGTCTCCAAATAGAGACCGATACGCTATGGAATGAAATCAAATTCCAGGATCGAATTGTGAGACAATGCATTGACAACGCACGTGACAAACCGCACACCAGGGAAAGAAGATGTAATAACATGATTTTGGTCGACAGATCTCCTTATGAGCATGTAATTTTACTGTTCTCGATACACTTGTCCTAGCCCATCTCATCTTCGATCAAGTGACTTGGCTGTTCTATGCCACAAGACTGCTTGATTGCTCGAAGATCGAGCGGGCTTCGGGAGAACCACCCGAGGCTTACTAAGCTTGCGGAGCTTGCACAAGGCACGCGTTTCTCCCGCGTCTTCTGTTTAAACGACCGGACCAATCGAGCTCGGTGACATGCTTGATGTCTATCTATGGTCACAGAATCGGAGATGAGAAGCCTACCACACGGCTAGCTTCTGGTTAGTACTCACAGTCGATGGGTTCGAGGACGCGACGCGTCGCAGCGTATGTGCAGTGACAGAAAAATGTGCTGCGAAACAGCTTGTTGTATTGTCGTAAGTCCCCCCAACCAATCCCATGTTCTTCCCTTGAACGTTGTGTCCCATACCAATCCCAATCAAAAGCTTAATGATGAATGATGCTCTTCTGGCTATCACTGTCGTCAGACCCCATGGCACTGACATCAACAGTGACCTTCTTGCGAATCCCGGCGTCCATCTCGATATCTGCAATAGATCTTGACTTGCTCGCTGTGCTTTTGTGTCCATAATCGTTTGTGCGAAGGTATCCTCCAGTGTTGCTTCCGTGGGTGCCCTTCCTCGAGCCAACCGAGCGCAATGCAGGAATGATTTTCTCGAACAATGGCCGGAGGCAGGGCGTGCATGTGCAGATCATGGCCGCGGTAAGTTCTGCTTGTGACCAAAGTACGACTTCCACAAGTCCCCAGGTCAAGTCGTTGAAGCCAGACTTGTATAAGACGATGATGGAGCGCATGCGGAGGATGCTGACGAGGCACGAGATAGATCCTGTATCACAACGTAAGTCATGAAAAGTCTCAGAAGCAGGCGGGTCGTTGGCGCTTACCCATTGAAAAGAGACCGGTAAGGATGACCTTCTTGCGCGTGTCCGTGTTGAGACCCCAAACGATGGGTACAGGCAGGATGAGAATCATGATATCGGAGACCACGTTCAAGGCAGCATTGGCAGTGTAGAACTTTTCAGTACTGATGCAGTAGTCCGAAGGAATATCAAGAGTCCTGTGCAACTGAGTCAGAGAGTTGTAGAGGGCTCGTGTTCTGGTATTGACCTACCAGGCTGATTCCATCGGCCTACACTGAAACAGAGATGCCAACATACCTCCGACCGAATAAGCGACCGTAAAGGCAACGACAGCCCACCATCTTTTGGCGAAGTTGACGATGGGGAACAAGCGGCGATAGAGCAATAGGATCGACATTTTCGAGAAAAGCATGGTTATGCTGTACATGACAGCGCAGACAACCCAGCCACGCAGAAGGTTGGGGTAGAGGTCTGCGACACTGATGTCGTAAACATGCTTGCCTGCTCCGAACTTGCAGGCGTATTGAAACAGTCCAGTTTCACCGATCCAGCACGCAAGAGCAAACAATGTGCACCCTGTGCTTTCTGTCAGTCATCGAAGCAAGCAGTGAGGCAGCACAAGACTTACAATCATCCCACCAGAGATTCTTGAGAAGGTGAATGCGAGTATACATCCTCATGGCGACAACAGTACACACGATGATCATGCAGATGATATCGCATGTTGTGATCATATGCGTTCTGCCAACCGCATGGTGGATGTGAGAAACCTCGCCTGGAGGCGGGCGGCCAGCGGGAATCTCGGTCAGAGGTATGCCCGACTCGACCAAGAGCATGATCTGAGCAATTTGTGCCTCACTTGCCATGTTGACGGTTGTGAAGAGATGGTCGAATGGCGGGGGAAGACAGGTCTGAGGGGAGACAAGTTCAGGCCAAGGGAGCAAGTAGGTATCTATAGACAGATAGCAGGGTGGGGCAACCCGCGGCAGTGCGTGTAGGAGAATGATTATGGCGGTACCAAATTTGTCAACCAAGATCCAGCACAACAAGGCACATCTAGTTTCAGATGGGCTTGACGGACAAGATCACCGTTTGGCGCAGACTTTGATGACAACCGCCATCACTGACGGTAATCATCGGCAGTTGCTGTATATCCTCAGCCAAGAACATACGGCAGACAGATTGGGAGTCCTGAGTGGTCGAGATTAGGAGAAGATGTTGCAACGATTCAGAGACAAAGTTCCTGTAGAGTATTCGGTAGACTTTCCGACAATAGAGTTGGCGCGCGGGAACAAGCACGGATCGTGCCCACAACGGGGTGACATTTATTCCATCTCAACGGCGTGGGGCACCTGAACAACAATAAGAAATTCCAGTTGATGGTGCTTTGATTTTTCTTGGTGATTTACAGCGATCTTAAGAAGATTGCAAAGATCTACGAGATCCAATATACCAAAGGGAGATCTTGGGAGTGAGCGTAGTCTCGATATACGATAAGAGTGTCCAACCCGAGTCATGGGTTCTCCGTTGAAACGTCGATGTTAAACTATCGTGGTCGCAGCATTCGAAGTTGACTGCCGGCTAAACTTGTTGCTCAGACTTGGATGCAAAATTCCACGGCGCATGACTCCTGTCCATTTTGTCAAGATGGGCGGACAGTTGGACATGATCCAGAGAAATCGAAATGCCTGCCTATTGTGACGTTCCCTCAGGCTACGCACGTAGGGCTGTTGTTCTTCGAGATGCACTGCCGCTTCCGTGAGGATGCAGGCGAAGCTTAACTTCGAAGACAGGAACCTCAAATCAACTTCCCAGAACGGTACCTGCCAAGCAGAAATGTCGTCGAGAATTGACTCGCATGCTCAAGCCGGCCGGCCGGACCCCTTGCAGTGTTTGGAAAGCTACCTAAGTAGCTTTTCGCAATGTCAGAAATGTACTGTCAGACTGCCATTGTCAAAAACGTAGACAGTAGATGCCGTCCATGGAGAAGCATGTGATTGGTTTCACGAAATACGCTCATGCCCGTCGTGATGTTGCATCGCAATCTGAGCAGATGCTCAGAGGGCGGAGCAATGCGATCATGTCAACGGTCCATCTGGGATAAACACCGACAGAGCACTTGTCTTTACAACTTTTCTACGCAACACTTGCTAACACAGGCGTGAAGCTAGAATGAAGCACAAAGAAGAGCCGAAAGATCACGAGCATCACAATCGTGTTGAATCCTGCATAAGATTGGAAACAAAAATTGTAACGAATACCCAGGCGATGCGCTTGTTCTTACGGTGTAAGGAGTGTTGGCTCTCGTCGATCATGCCACAGCCCACCTTGTGCTGGTAAGACAGAGTGCAGCCAGATCGCTGTCCACCATAGGAAAGACTTTGGTTGGTGTCGGATTGTGCAGGTTGAATCGTTCTTTCTTCCGCTTGTTCCCTCCTGTCCGACTGGATGAATTGTTGTACGTTGGTATTTCCAGAGTGAAACCAGCCCGTCATCGTTCAACTGATTGCCGCGGGTCAAGCAACAAGATTGGTTGATTTGGTAGTAAGAGAATACTAACGTTTCGCAACTGCCAGCAGTCCACTTGCGCCGCGACTCGAGGTAGAATAGCTTAACCCGACCGCACTCACCCGGAGCTGCGCACCGACGCGGCAAGCAGCAGCGCCTGTGAGCCCATCGAGAGATCAACGATACTCGACAGTTGCTTGAGAGTCGAGCTGCGCCGAGAAGTCTCGACTGCAAAAAGATGGTCTGAAGCTCAGGTTTGTCAACTGTTGATGGAGAATGAAGGGAGAGTGCGAGTGCGAAGAAAGGGTGGGAGCTTTCGAGTCCGAGTTCGAGGTTGGCGGAGACAACGGGATGATCCGCCGGCGCCGAATGAAGCAGGGACCAGCAAGCAAAGCAGATGTGAGGTGTGGAAGTCTTTGATCTCAGCAACTCTGGCCCGTTCGATATCAGCGACTGACTCTCGACCCTCAACCAACCGGCAACATTGAACCGTCGACGACATTGCGCAACTCCACTCCCGGCATTGATGGATTGCCTCTCACGACCCCACGACCACTCGTTGAGCCGCATGTCCATGGCTGACCAAGCGCCGCCTTCCTAGCCGGCGCCTGCCATTTGCGTCCAGCGCCACCATTCACCTCGATCAAGAAGGACATGGTTCATGCTCAAGCGAAAGTCAGCAAATCTCACATAAACACAGGCGCACTCTCCCAGTCACGGCCGCATCCATCTCTTGCCTTGTCCTTCGGCATCTTCTCCTCTCAAGAAAATGATCAGGATACACATCGTTCCGTCCTCTGAGAGCAACAACATCAGTACAAGAGCTTGAGTATAGAAGCGGAGGGTTGAAGAGTGCCTACGCTGGTCGATGCCCTGTGGCGGAGCCATGGTCAATGCTGGAAACGCATCTGCCTGCATACCTGCTTTCGAAGAACACCCGCCACTACCTCACACGAGTCTGGTCGTCTAGCTGTCTGGATCGGACATTGCGTCGCTGAAACTGCCATCTCTTACAAGGTACTACACATGCTGTATACCACCATCGTCCATCCGAACCGTAACGTCTCGCTGGACGCGAATTTGCTGTTCGTGCACTGACTGCGACGCACTCTGCTTGCCGTCATCGTCGTCCCCCGATCCTGTCGCAGAGCTTTGTATTCGTGACGCACCTCCGACAATGCGATTGGTGGATGTCCACAGCTCGATCTCGTCTTCAGCTACCGTCGGACCTTTCCAGCTGCGACTCATGTCCGCTGGGAGTCTGCTGCGGCTTTCATTTGTTTTCCGTCGTGACGAATTGGCCAATCGTGAGACCTTTGATCGAGATCCGCGTGAGACCTTTTGACCAAAGCGTTTCACCAGTGGTCCAAAGGTTGGCACGCATGCCACAACCACTCCGAGGTTTATCTCTACGGCGGACCACTGGATGGATCCTTTCGAGTCTGTGTATGTTGCGAGCTTTGCAATGCTTGTCAATCGGATTGCTTGGACAATGGTGACGAAGAATCCTAAGCTGAAGACGGCGAGAAGAGCGACCTGGAGAGCGAGTAAGTATGTGAGTGCTTCTCCGATACGACTTGACCGACCTTTCTCTGCCAGTCCAGCTGCAGCCTCCGCAAGATTGGGAAAGGAAGGATGATGATGATCAAGTCCCACCCTAGACTTGTTCCACCGAGCGCAAAGTAAGCTGGTAGTGCGTTGATGCACTTCCCTGGAATGCTCGGATCCCACTGCTTTGCGATTGGTCGACAGCCAGCAGAGAGTAAGATGGTGAATACGATTTGACTGATCACGACTGAGACGATAACAACCCAAACGATCGTGGCATACGTTCGGTTGAATCCAGCCACTCGAAGGTAAGATATGAGTAGCGACAGCTTGAATCCAAGGACGGTCAGGCAGTATAATGGACCACCAGCGAATTGTGTCTATCGCTTGTCAGTACAGGTAGAGCAAGGTGAGCAGTGAGAGACCTACCCTGCTGAAGGGAACTGCATTCTGAGGAGGAAAGTCTGCCGCGTTGAGTCCCAGACCCCATTTCGTTTCTGCGGACACGATCAGTATGACTACCAAGGCCTGCTGAATCTCAGTCCCACTCACGATATATCGCCGTCGCACTGTATCCTATGTTCAGGCCCTGCATTGAGAGTCAGCAAATGTATTCCCATCCTTGACCGCTTGAGGCGTACACAACTAATGGCCAGTGCAACATCGTCCCATCCGACTGAGCCGATCGTTCTCAGTCGGATAGTGAATTTGAACCCAACGCAGAGGACTGCCACGAGAGGGAACACAACGGCAAGCGCAATGATACCTCTCGCATCACTTGATGCAGGCGCGGTTTCGAGGTTGTGCACCCATCCGAGAGTATACGGTGGAGCCGACATGGATAGTGTCGACAACGGAGAAATACATTCTATCTCAAAGACGAAAGATGCGGTGCAAGGGTAATATCTGCCTTGCCGGATGGTCTTCCTGGATTATCATGCCAATCCTTCGCTCGAAGATCTCCAGCAGTAGATCCCTTGCACATGCCAACATTTGGTCTTTGTTACAGACGAATCTCCGGCTCGATTCAACATGACCCACCGGACCTTGGATTTTCTCAGGTGATATCTTCTTCGGGGGACTTGGGCCGACGCAACCTTACTCGAAATCATCAATTATGGTTTAGCATTTGGCGAGGGGAGTCATTCGCATCGACGCACAGAGACGACTCGCTAAACGTACAACGTCCCACCGCTTCAATCCGCATATCTCTCGTACTCAGCGTCAAAATACTCGGCTCTACACCATCGCTGATGCTACCTTTTGTTGTTATGGCCGTAGCGACGAATTCCTGGGTTGTAAAATTTCGGCAGCCCTATGGACCAACTGAATGGGACAACATTGCCGATGTGATCTAAGACAATGCAGATGAAACCATCTCACGCTGGAGGATCTATGGAATGTTCCTCTCGGGTTGCAGGGCTGCAATATTCTACGCCCGTAGGATGGATGGAGCATCTCGAGGTTTCTCCACTGAACTTATGGTTGGACTTGACGATTCTTGTCGAGATGGAGCGACAAGCCACCAGGTGGTCCCTCATTAACATTGCCCTGCTTGATAAAGTCGGCGCTCCGAAGGTCCGAAGGATGAAACAGTTTACCCTGAGATCAAAGCTTCTCCGCATGTGAGGGAGCGGTCGGCTGCTTTCCGTATTACGCGAACGATCTACATTAAATATTCAGGGAAAGTGGGGGCCGCAACACCCAGCTTCACCTATAACAACTACGGCCGTCGGCAGCATTACCTTGTTAAGTATAAATTCGAATATCGTATTCTTGCGAGTCTCTTAGTGCTTCGAAACTTACTCATAGGCGCATGTGCCTGATCGACGACCGCGGCTTTTTCGCGGATTCCATGCGGTTGGCCTTGCCGAGTTATCCTGCAGGCTGCACTCCGCAACTTGCATCCTTCTCGAGATTGTCGTTGAGGCCACGAGGTTCGGCAAGTCAATATGTGTCGTAGCGAGAGTCTCCGAGAAGTGCCTCGTGGGCGCAGGGTCCCTGAGTCGTTCCTTCCTTTATATACCTCGCTGAGGTTTGCCCAACTTTATTTCCAACAGACACAATCATCAACATGCCTCGTCTGACGATCGTTCCCTGGCTTCTTGCCCTGGCTACTCTTTCATCTGCTGCAGCTTTGGCTGTAACAACTGATGTCGCTGTCTCAAATGTCGCTTCCACTGACTGCAGATGTTTCCCTGGAGATGCCTGCTGGCCGACTTCGGCAGAATGGAGCAGCCTGAATGAGACTTTTGGTGGTCGTCTCATTGCCACGATCCCTCTCGCTGCTGCTTGCCATGACGATCAGTATGCCTCATACGACGAGGAGAGATGCACTGAGCTGCAGAACAGCTGGCTGGATCCTGAAACACAGTAAGTTGAATCTCGTATAGGAGTCAAGGTACATCGGCTAATATCACCAAGTCTGCCCAGCTCATCTTCTGTCATGGCTCCCTTCTTCGCCAACCAGAGCTGCGACCCTTTCCAACCTCGCTCAGCCCAGTGTGTCATTGGCACCTATGTCCAGTACGCTATCAACGTCTCTACCGCCAACGATGTCGTCAACGGTCTGAACTTCGCTACCAACCACAACATCCGTCTTGTGGTCCGTAACACTGGTCATGACTACAATGGAAAGAGTACCGGTGCTGGTGCACTCGGCCTTTGGATGGCCAACCTTAAGGATACCGAGATCAAGGACTGGTCTGACAAGCATTACAACGGAAAGGCTATCAAGGTCGGCGCAGGTATTCAAGGTGGCGAGGCATACAAGATTGCCGATGCTGCTGGCTACCAAGTTGTTGGTGGAGAGTGCCCTACTGTTGGTATTGCTGGTGGTTACTCTCAAGGTGGTGGTCACTCAGCCTTGACTTCCAGACACGGTCTTGCCGCTGATCAAGTTTTGGAGTGGGAAGTCGTGACTGGTACTGGAAACCACCTCTTTGCCAATCGCCAGAACAACACTGATCTCTACTGGGCTTTGTCTGGCGGTGGCGGTGGTACCTATGGTGTTGTGCTTTCCATGACATCCAAGCTTCACCCTGACACCCCCACTGTCGGCTTCAACTTGACCTTCACCAGCGTTGGTATCCCGATGGACACTTACTACGAAGCCGTCACGGCATACCATGCCTCTCTTCCCGCAATCGTCGATGCTGGAGCCATGAGTGTCTGGTACTTCACCAACGAATCCTTCGCCATCTCGCCCATCACCGCTCCTGGAATAACCCTCTTAGAACTCCAAGACCTACTCACCCCCTTCATGAACAAGCTCGACCAACTCAACATCACCTATACCCACTACTTCGGTCAATTCTCCACCTACCTCGAACACTTCGACACGATGTTCTCTCCCATCCAAGTCGGCATCGCACAATACGGCGGTCGCCTCATCCCCCGCTCAGTGGTCGAGAACAACAACACCGCTCTCACAAACGCATTCCGCTTCATCAACGAAAATGGCGGCCAATTCATCGGTGTAGGCATCAATGCCTCCCTCGCCCGCTCCGGCAACCCCGAAAATGCAGTAAACCCCGGTTGGCGCGACGCTCTTATCGACACCACTCTAACCACACCGTGGAATTTCACCGCACCTTGGGAAGAAATGGTCGCCAACAAGGACAAAATGACCAACCTACTTATCCCTGCATTGGCAGAATTGACACCGAATGGAAGTTGTTATTTGAACGAGGGAGATTTCCAACAACCGAATTTCCAAGAAGTTTTCTACGGAAAGAATTATCAGAAGTTGAGTGAGATCAAGGATAAGTATGATCCTCATCATATGTTCTACGCTACTACTGCTGTTGGGTCGGAGTATTGGGTTCCTCAGAAGAATGGCAGATTATGTAAAGCAAATTAGAGTACTCGGTGAATGAGCACTGAAGAGTAATTAACGAAGTCCATCTATCTACGACGATTTTCAAATCTTGATTTTCTGGAAATGCGTACCGAGTATCGGTTGAACCTTTTGTTTAGAGTTTTTCTTGTATCTGAGCTTATAGACAAGGCTGTCACAGTAACCCAAGCTCTTGAT
>ERZ794946.915-NODE-915-length-10525-cov-3.473734_pt1 | contig 10525 bp, 5 predicted proteins | sample MGYA00433072_ERZ794946 | MGnify/ENA primary metagenome ERZ794946 (study PRJEB30137, sample SAMN04331413) | food metagenome | isolation source: Y3 must sample point D1 replicate A | place: Australia: South Australia | collected 2014 ...
ATCGCACAGAGCCTTTTGCAGTCCGGTAGAATGGCCATAGAGCTTTTGATATTCGTGAAATCTTGGGCAGCGTTTACCGATGGTCATGAGCAAACCAGATAAATCATCGAAGTAAGCCGTGAAGTTGGAAGCAATCTATCCAGGAATGGTCAGTAAGAATATTGTCCCGAATCTATTTATGGTGTTATAAGAAATCAAAGATGAGGCTCTTGAGAGGCATTTCAGCTATCGTGTGATGAGCTGCCTTGACAGCAGTGTTGAACAGGAATCTATCGCTCGCGGAGCGGCATGACATTTGTTTCAAAGTGGCAGGAAGTTCGCTCACCTGCAAAACAAGCTTGATACTTCCCCAATTGAGCGCAGCGATCTGTGGATGGGATGAGACAAAGGTTTCGACGATCCCTGAGAATTGCTGAATGCTCTCCAGCAGAGGCGAAATACGAGCTGACACACAGCGACTCTGTCTCTTAGCATTCTCTTGGTCGAGCTGATGAGTAAATTCCGCGACCGCATGGGCATCTGGGACTGCTTTGATGATTAGAAACTTTGTCTTCTGTTCCGGGTCTAGACTGTCCTGGAATGACCTGAGGGCGTCATCCAGAGCGTCAGTCGTCGTAGCTGCTGCAGCAGTCGGAGGCAAAGGAGATCGAGGTCGAAGCAAAGCCGACATGATACCTTAACAGACTGCTTGTAAGATTGCTTCAGAGGGAGCTCCTGGTGTGGAAGACAAAATCAGGTCTGAGCTGTATGACAAGTGGCAATGGTTGGCCCTGCTGACGATTGCTCTTTATAAGCGTAACCCTGCCATATCTATCGATACCACGCTGTGCATGCAGGCTGCTCAGCCTCGCTGCGTAAATGATTCGTCGGCAATCATCGTGGCGTGCGGCCTCTAGTTCCACCAGAATCCAGATAGGTGAATACGATGATCCGCTTCATCTGAGAAGGAAAAATCACCACGAGCTGGACAGTCATCGAGATTCAATCACAAAGTTGCGGTGTAGGAATAAAACAGGTTGTTCCCAGAAGAACGTCTTGCGAGGGGTACCAGGTAGTCGACGCGCCCAAAATAGTGGGTCAAAGCTTCAATCCGAGGACTCTTCCAATGGTTAAGCAGGAGCGACCCAGCTTTGTCGAGCTTTATCAACAGAAGCGGAACATTCAAGAGAAGAGGCCTTGATACAACTTGTTGAGCATGTCGCGACGACGTAAAGAAGAAAACCCGGGTATCATAATTTGTTCTCTAAATGCCCACCCCGAAATTCAAATGCAACCAACGCCATCATGACTCAATCACAAATCACTCCTCCTCATCCCGATACCTCATCATACCCTTATTGATTTCCGTCGCGATCTCCTGCGCTTCATCTCTGGTTGAAGCCTCAAAGTCATATCGCTTGGTCTCTTTTTCGCGATATACGAGGACTCGCACGACTTTGGGGTGTTTTCTGCTGACTTTGCAGCCGACTACACTGCTGAGGTGGACACTTGTTGTCTTTCCGCCAGGTGGTGCCATTGCGGGATCTGCATTTGCGTTGAGAGGGTCTGTAGATGAAGCAGGCATGACATGCATGAACTCCGCATCAAGCGCAAGAATACGTGGATGAGAAGGAGCGAAAGACAATGGCTGACGGCGGATGACGAGATAGCGCTTGCCAGCTCCACCAGCAAGACCCCAAAGCGCGGTTGCATTGATATCGTTGGTGGACTTTGCACTTTGCAGACCCATAAATGGTTTCCGTGATTTAGCTTTCGTCGCTGTGGCAGTCTCGAGCAACAGTGGCGCATTAGGGCTTTCGCTGCCAGGACTGCCGACTGCACTCACCATGCCACGACCATCACCCACACCCACGAAGCGACGGCGCACAAGGTCAAGTGCCAGTCGTTGTCCTAATGCTTCCACAGTACGATCTTCAGGCGCAACTGTTTGCGTGCCCCTGACCTTGAGGACGTACAAAGCTGGATCAATGTCCAGTCTTTGGCATGCGGTCGTGAAGAGCTCGGCCAAATAAGTGTCGGACGTGGTTGGTATAGGTAACAACGTGGTCTGGAAAGTATGCGGGTCTGTGTAGTGTATCGTGACTGTCTTGGAGGAGCCAGTCCTTGGTGTAGATCGAGGTGCCTGTGCAGCTGGTGCGTCCATGAGAGGAATGGTTGAGTTCTTCCTAGCCATAGGCGCAAATGAAGGAGTGATTGGGTTGACATTCGGTATGTAGGTCGGTGCTCCAGGTGGAGCCAACGTCGGTGCATCCGACATGGTTCTCTGCATATTGGCGGGTTGTGGAGTTGCTGTGCGTGAAGTATCCGGCACTGGTGTACTTGACGGGGCCAAGGTGGTTGGTTCGCTAACAGCGAACTGCGGTGTGAGCTCCTCATTCTCCCTGTATTGGTCTTCTGTCGCACGAACGAGACCAAATTCATCCCAAGGCTTGTCTCTGGCCCGTGCTCGCGGTGGGCGATTATTGTTGGAGGTAAAGTCACCAAGAGGTTTTGTGCGGGTCAAGGCAGGGAAATCGTAATCGACTTCTTCATCTTCGACCATGCGCAAGGTCCAGCGATTCACATTCAGGTCATTGCCTTCAAGTGGTGGCTCGATCTTCTCCTCGGCATACCTCCACAGACTCAATCCAATGAGTTCGGCAACGATAGTTGGGACACCTTCCTTCGCATTTCGGCGAATAGGAACCTGGATCGGCGACGAAGCTTTCTTGGAAAACGGCGCATATATCTTGATCCATAGGGGGGTTGATTCGCCTTTGCCAGAAAGCTGGGCAAATTGCTGGAGGGGGTTGCCTGCCTTTTGCGATGTGTGTTTCAGAGCTTTAGACAGAAGACTGACGGGCTGGACATAGCTAATTGGACGTCCTGCTGGCAATCTTGGGAGGTCGGGGGGAGGAGCCATTTGCATCATGCGCTTTGGTGAGGCCGAGGTATGAGGTGTTATAGCAGGTGGCATGCTGGGTACGTTTCCCGGGGTCGACTCGAGCGTGTCTACAGTGATCAAAGGGGCGCCCATTCCTAGTAGAGACTCTGAGCCAGCAGTTCCAGCAAAGTCGTCGGAAATGTCAGAGGCCTCGCCAAGCTCGATATCAGACTCGACGTCTTCACCCTCTTCCTGGATGCGATCCTGCATCATCTGGCCATGCTTAACGGCGCGGTGCTGGACTCTTTGTTTGCGGAATGTGACAGGGTCCGTCTCGTTTTCGGATGAGAATTCGCTGCTGGTCGCAGTGTCTCTCCTGGGTCGTTGCTTTATGAAGGACACAGAAGGGAGGGAGGCGCGTCTTGCGGCGTCCTGGCCAGTAGGTCGTGACGGAGAGGTCACGATGAGTGAAACATCTTCACCGTCTCTTGTTTGGTGCGTCGGAGAAGAACCAGCTCTGACGCGAACCGGCATCTTGCTGAACTTGATCTGCGAGATGGCGCTCTTGTCGTCTTCATCATCGCTGTCGTCGCTCAAGTCACTGCTGTCGTCCTCTTCCAACTGTTCCTTTCGTCGGCGTCTCTTATTGTGTGTGTTGACCGCAATGGTATCTTGACTGCCCTGGCCTGTGACCATGCCTCCTTCATCATCGTCATCGTGCAAAGGGTATGCAGGAGCGGTGGAGCGTTGCGGGGCTTGGAAGTATTCGGACGCGATAGCGGTGGGTATAGGTGGTGAGTAGGTGCGCTTGATATCTGCAGGATTTGCCTGCCAGCCAGCGGCGCGAAAGGCCGGATTGTTCAAGACTCCAGTGTTGAGGGTAATCAGGCGCTCGCCCACGCCGTCCTTGATGTGGTGGAGGTATCCTGCTCGCAGCTGGTAGATGGTGAAGTCTTGGTTGTTAAGGAGAGACATGGTGAGAGAGTGGATGAGGCCAGTCCTGCTGGCTCCTAGCGCATTGTGTTCGTCTTTGAAGAATACGTGACCCGCCGACGATGGGCCCTGTTGTCGTGCTGGACTTGTGAATGCTGTTGCTGCTGTCAGTCTGAACTTACCCCAGCCTCGGCCCGCCTGTAGTGAAACTCCCGTCTTGGCGTTGTTTTTCGTATCTATTCTGAGAACATACCATCTTGAGCCTTCTTTTGTCTAAGAACTCTGCACCTGCCGATTCAAGAAGTCGCAAAGTATGGACAGCACATATACCCATGCTCAATATTCTATCCATCAATGCAGTAGCGGTAGTTTAGTGGTCAACATACTGCATCAATGTGTCTTGCAAACACAAGCTCTTCTTGTCACCAATGCACCTAGCTATGCCTTGTGCGGGTTCTTGAAGATGCAGAGATCGTGAGTTCGAATCTCACTCGCCGCAAAGCCCTTTTGCTCTATCACGCAAGTGATATACTCTTCGTTGCTCGATTTTGTCGTGCAAAGAGATGCTCGAATTGCACCGCGGAATTGGTTCCGCTTCGCAGCATGTGAAGCTCATGGAGTCGTGACGTGCATCATCAGTCGAATGATCAGAGAAAGAGGTCATCTTTTGCAATTGAGATCTCGCAGATACAACTCTATAAGCGGTTATAATAGCTACCTATGCCTTCTACTGCTTCTTAAACGTATCGAACTTTAAGCGGCACTTCTTCTTATTTACTAGCTGTTCTATGTTCTCTAGCGTATAGAGTTTAACCCTAGTAACGATAGCAGTCTATAACTGCTTCTTAAAGCCATTTTCGACTATGTTACCTAGCCGCTTCTAGGTAACGAGACCTTACATTAAAGAGGATTCTATTAAGGTGTTCCATGTAAGGCGAGTTGCTTACGAAGACTAACTAGTAGAGGGCGAAGTGCTCGAGGGGATCGTATTCTAGGACATAGTGTTGGTAATTATTAAGTATTTTGCTTTAGGCTGATTTTTGAAGAACATCTACTAATCATACATCTTTGCAGCATCTATAGGCCAAATCATACCGCTAGCGAACTCGACTTACCTTCTAAACCTGCTATGATTGAACACTATTCACGAGGGAGGACGAGTGAGGCAGTAAGGTACAGAAAGAAGGGAGGTCAGTATCTCTCACGGAGCTGTCGTAGTTCATATACGTTGTTCATCGCACGCAATTTCGACGTCTTGTATGGCAGGAAGGGAGAGAAGAGAGAGTAAGAGGCTTTATTGACCTGGTTGATCTCTGTACTCACACAGCTGGCATAGATTTTGTTTTTCTCTTTTCTAAGACAGCTCGGAGGAATGCGGAAGAAATATGAGATACTAGCTACACGAGCAACATGTCATATTTGAGAAGTCGGCTTCATCTGTCCGTTGACCAACATGCCCACCTGAACCTTCAGACGACATTAGCACACTTGTGTTTGACTCCTTACCAAGTCCGGCGTCCCTCGGCTTCCTCTCTGTCACATTGATCCCCCCAAGACTCACCAACAATCGTTCTTTGTGTCCTTTCCGCCGGCTTCGGTTAGCCTCTCGTCATGAGATTAACCATGGCAGTCTTTCTTGAGGCTCGTCTGAGCCGTTGCTTCGTCTCATCAATGAGTCTCAAAGGATGCAAAGAAGATGGATAGATGTTTTTCATGGTATTGATGAGGCAGAACAATGAAGACAGAAGGAATGTAAAAAGCGGACGAGTCAGCCCCTGAGCGGTGGTTTCTTGAAACACATCGTATCGCATATCATTATATTTGCCATAGTGAGTTGGAATCCATTGACGAAGTGCTCGGGGCATGTACTGATCTCTGTGCTAGTAGAATCACCCACTGTAGATTCCAAAGTCTACCATCAGACATCATGGTCAGGGTCACCGACACCCACACCACTCACCATTGCCCCAGAGCCAGGGGAAGTGAAGGACCTTGCACAAAAGGTGGGATGTACTGCACCAATCATTGCAGAACCTGCGAACGTCATCCAGAAATCGCATACCTCAAAACAGACCCTTGCCCAAAGTGCGTGGCAACAGCACAAGTGGTCGAGACAAAGGCATTCAAAAAGCGAGATGCAGAAAGAGATCCCGTTGGAGATATGAAGAGGAGGAAGGTGGAGGCTGTGGAGGCTGCTAAGGCTGCCAAGGACGCTGCTAAGGAGGCTGCTAGAGAGGCTAGAGTCAAGGGCAAGGGGAAAGCGACCACCGTGGAGGTTAATGTAGAGGATGTCCATAAGGACGTCGAAGAAGATTTTGAAGAGAATCTGGAAGAACATCCCGAAGAAGATTTTGAAGAGTATGTCGAAGAGGATTTTGAAGAGTATGTCGAAGAGGATTTCGAAGAGGGTGTCGAAGAGGAGTCTGAAGAGAATGTCGAAGAGGAATCCGAAGAGGATGTTGAAGAGGAACCCGAAGAAGAATCCGAAGAGGATGTTGTGTAGGATGTCGTGGGAGAGCCAAGCAACTGAACCTGTCTTGTCAGAACACATTAGAGAGAGTTGTTTATTTGGAGAAGATGAGAGAAGCTCCATATAGCTTATATGAATGTTGAAGATATCTTTGAAAGTGGACTTGTGAAATCGTGCAATTGAGCATATGGATAGATAGGATCTACGAAAGCGAAAAGTAGGACGCTGATCGGATCATCCTTTAGACTGATCACGTCCAGTAGCGACGTCGTGCAAGATACCTTTGAATTCGCTTGAACCGCCTTCACGAGCCCTGTTTGGCCATACAGATGATGAATAAGCCCCCATGTCCTCGGCAAACTCAGGAGGGTCGCACTCGATGCCGTTGACTTTTTTGTACTCGGTCCATTCGCGCTCGAGTTGTTGAAAGCGATTCCAATGAGTTGGGTAGAAATGGAAACCTTCGCTTGCGAATCGCCAAATGCGCCTAAGCCAGCGCCCTCGACCGTATGCATCATCCAGATATTTGGCGTGTGCATTTGCGCCGTACTCCTTGTAGAGCTCTTCAACCAAAGCGTCTTCGAATCGCTGCTTGACTCTCATTCCATCCGCAGTCAGATGCGTCTTGTTCTCCTTTTGATACCACTCGAGTGGCATCCAATCATAATCCCCATCCCAGTACTTCGCAACGTCATCGGGAAGGTCCTCATCTTCCGAAACATCCCATAACCAAAGAGGTGGCTTTCTTGTCAAGACAGGGGGCAATGCACGAGCCGAATCCCAATCGATGACTCCTGTTATCTTCCAGCGACTTGAATCTCCCTCGCAAGTCCGCTCAACTAACATGTTACGTGGCTCCATGTCCCAGTGGTTCAGAACCGAATTTGCGTCAGTTTTGTCGGCTTCTGAAAACCAACCAATGCGATCCATGTCTTGAAGGATGTCTTGCAACTTGAAATACTGTCGAACCTGTTGTTGTGACGGACCTTGCGGGTGTTGTTTCTGCAGCTCGTCATCGATGCGTTCATGAAGTGTGAAGAAAAGAAGCTTGTACAATGAACTCAAAGTAGTAGATTCAGCTTTTGCGTCTCGCTTGCGATTGGCAAGATGCCCCGTACCTTTGCGGAAACCGTAAACACTGGGTTCATCCTCAATATCAGCTCGGCTCGACGAACGCAGTGGTAGGGCGGTAGCTGTGTCTTCGTCCTCGTCGCCGAGCAGTCTACCGGCAGAGTCAAACTGAATGGTCTCGAGACGAGCAAATATCTCCGCCAGTTCGTCTGCCAACCATAGCTGCTCTTGGACAGACATGGTTTTCAATGCTTCTATCAAGCCAATACCAGGCAGGCGGGTCTGGATTGAAAAGGGTAACCCCAGAGCATTATCACGGGTAAGATCAAATGCGAGTATCCGCGGAGCGGGTATCCCAGCGTCTTCAACGAGATTGTACAGAAGCGCTTCATCCCGTATCTCCCACCGAGGTCCCTCCTTACTCAAGCTCATTCTGCTACTGACACCACTTCGATCAGAGTGGGCGTCATCTATGCTTTCGTGACGCTCGGGATGGGCATCACATTTGCAAGTGCTGCCATGGAGCGCGGGTGGTATCTTTGAGAGATCGCCGTCCCAAACACGAGGTATGCGTATAATAGCCTTTGTTCCGTCAACCCAAAGAGCTCCCCTAGGAGGGTTGCGTAGAGTCACCGAGACGATACGGTTGTAGGAACCACCTCTCATGTGTTCGATGTCCTCAAATGTGGCACCCAACTCAGAACTCAAAGCACTGACTCTGTGCCGGAAGGTCTCGAAGGGCTCGTGGTCGCATTCTATCGTCGAACCTGTTGCATTATGAGGGCCTGAGTTGTCCTCATCAGTTTCATGTAGGTCAGAGTCCAGTTCCGCGTGTGTGAAGGCCGCCCAGTCTTTTCTCAGTCGAGCGAGGCGCCACTTGTAGCCACTCATGGCAATACCTTCGAAAGCGAAACGCCATATGCGGCGAATCCAACGCCCACGGCCGTATGCAAGATCTTGGTAGATCTCGGCCGCCTTCTCTCCGTACTGCGGCTCGTAGATGCCCTTGATCAAGATATTTTCGAAGAGCTCCTTGATTTTCAGGCCGTCCTCGGTAAGGTGATCAGAGTTGAGATCTTCGTAGCAAGCCAGAGGCATATATTCGTTGTCCCGACCAAAACAATTGAGGACTTCCTGAGGAAGCTTATCCATGTCGATACGATCCCACAGCCAATTGAGAGGAGTCTGCGTCAATACTGGTGATACGCAGGCGCCACTGTTCTCCCAGCCGAGTATGCCAGTGATGTGCCATGATGAATCATCGCGCTGTTCAACAAAGATTCGGTTACACTCCAGATCGAGGTGATGAAGTACACTTTCAGTGGTCGATGTCTCTTCTGTTTCAAACCATCCCATAGCCTTCATTTGATCGAGCATTGATCCCAGCTTTTCGTGCGCCAACGTGTCAGTTCCCTCATCGCCTCCAATATTCTTTTGCCTGGATGGTAGAAACTTGTTGTCGATGGCAGCCTTGAGCAGCGCATACAGAGAAGATGTGACGGGTAAAGTGGGACTTTTGCGATTATGTGATCCCAACCCGCCAGACTCTTTCGGGAATCCGCACAAAGTGACTTTCCTCTCTTCTCCAGAACGACCTGACAGGTCCAGTTGAAGTTTTCCTTGCAGATGGGCGTTTTTGTCCAGGCAAGGCAGGCCGAAAGCAGGAAACCTGACACCACGCAGTCGAACAAGCATTTCAGCCAGTTCGGATGCGATATCAGCCATACTTGACATCGGAATTGCTTCGAGCACAGATGATAAAGGAACTCCAGGTAGCCGCAGTTGCAGTGAGTAAGGAAGACCCAAGGCATTGTCACTTGTTGTGTCGTACGCAATCATCTTTGGAACTTGGAGCCCGCATGTTGCGGCGAGCTCAAGCACGGCAGCGTCATCCACAAAGTTCTCGTACGTCCGACCGTCTTGATCGGCTGGGAAGTCGTCGAGTTCGAAGCGACGTACACGAAGGATAGCTTGTGTATTGTCAGGGCTCTGAAGTCCGTCTGTGGATCTTTGAATTGTCAAAGAGATAGTACGATAGCTGGTGCTGTTACCGGAAAGGTCGGTAAGGTCTTGGAAGTTGGCGCCAATTTCCACGCCCAAAGCATATACATGAGATTTGAATGCTTCGAATGTTGCGAAACCTTGCAGGAAGTCGGAAGTTTCCTCTTGCGCTCGGGTCGCGGCCATGGTCATAGGCATTAGTTGATTTTGTTCGCCCGTCTTGCCAGATAGCACCAAGATAAGTGAAGAGTCGGGTTGCATGGTCTTCGAGCGAGGAAGATAGGCGTCGCGACAAAGCATGACGCCAGCCAGCAGCATGGGCGGCACTCACATTCCTTTGTCTTCTACGCAACGAAATTGCCGTTTGCACGGTGTTTGATCAACAAGCCTGTGATTGATCCGCTGTTCGGTAATTCCAGTTGCGGATGTATGAAATTGAGACATGAACAAAGGAGGAGGGTTGTTACTTTGCAGCAAACGATTGGCATCTACCAATTGTCTGTTGGCAACGCATTCCAGTGCTGTAGACGAAGGATGTAGCTTTTGACTCCCAAATCACTTCTGTTCTACATATTTGAGCACAAGAAAATTGACTCTTCGGTCTGTCAACCGATTTTCGAATTAGAAATCAGCGCTGTAATGAACGATCTTGTCAGACAGGTCTATACCTTTCGATTGCTTGAATGCTGTCCATTCTTGGTCAATGAGTTTAGCGCGCGCAAGTTCCCAATTCTGAGAAGGAGGCTCATGGGCATAACATATCTCCTACAGACGTCGAAGCCAACGGCCTCGACCATAAAGATCGTCGTGATAGGCCTCGAAGACATAGTGTTCACGATCCATAGAGTCTGTTGTTGGCGAGTTGAGGTCGTCGCTCGATGGTTCTAGTCGTGTTCAAGTAATGCTGTAGCATACCCTGAACTTTCTCAGTTTTGAGAGCTTCCATGATCGATTGCTGAGTTTAGTGAGATTGGTTGTACCCGGTGTTCACTCAAGAAACATCACCAGGATATCAACACATGAGCGTTGACGAAGAATTGCAGCACAAAGACCCTGGCGTGTCGAGCCAGAATGCCACATCCCTTTCACTCCATTGATAAAGGCGTCACATCCGCTCCTCCATCTCGTTCATACAAGCCGTTTGCAGACTCTCGAGCGCTCTTCAGGATCGATTTGAGGACTCGTTG
>ERZ794946.916-NODE-916-length-10524-cov-4.578947_pt1 | contig 10524 bp, 8 predicted proteins | sample MGYA00433072_ERZ794946 | MGnify/ENA primary metagenome ERZ794946 (study PRJEB30137, sample SAMN04331413) | food metagenome | isolation source: Y3 must sample point D1 replicate A | place: Australia: South Australia | collected 2014 ...
CCATCTTACCAACAGCACGAGCAAGCGACCGGTTCTTTCATGCAAGGCACATGCACGCGCGCGGGCTTTCGCAGCTTCCTGATCAACACAGAAAAACGACGAACGGTATCCGGCATTGCATTCATCTGCCGCGCAAGAGCACCAATCCAAATCCTTTCGGTGCATCAACATCTTCATCTCATCACTCCAAGATCTTTTACCTCTATTCATCGAGCAAGGGCTGTCAACTCACTGGCATCTCCCACTACCAAGTTTTGCTTACATCCATCATGGCGAGCACTTTCTTGCATAGCATGGTGTGGAACTTCCAGGAGCCCGAAGAATTGATCATTATGTTCGACAACATGGTTCGCGACGCCAATGTCAGGTGTACCTACATGTTCGATACGCATGTAAGTCTTTTGACTTGCAACAAGCCATTCTGGCGCGTCTGACCAGATGCAGATGTTCCGAATTGAGTTCCCCGAACCGGGACATGAAAGCAGCTACTTCAAATTCGTCGACATGTGCAACGCCTATATCGACAAGCACCAAGACGGTCCCGCAGACGCCATGAGCGATCCAAAGATCCTCCGCATGGCCGAGACTGGTGGAACAGCCAACGCCGAAGACGAACTTGAGAAGCTTCTGAGAGAAGACGATTCTGTTGACGGCGAACATCTCATTGATGTCAATGACGACAGATCCTCTGGACGCGACGAAGACGAAGACAAGGCTTTCTGGAACCCCAAAGACCCCAACACGAACATCGCTGTTGCTCTGCCTGACCGTGTCCTGCAGGACATTGCTCAGGACACTGCGTGCTCATTGGACTTGAACGTCGAAAAGGCATGTGTCTTCATCACCAACGCAACTCAGAGCAAGATCCAGGCCGTCGTCAAGAAACTGGACAATGTCGAGAGAAACTGGGTAAGTCCTCATGCATTCCTTCCCTGGCGTAACCTCAACGTCTCTCGTTTGCCGTAATCTCCCAAAGCCATCTCGACTGACCGACTTGCTCAGCACCGCCTTAGAATCGACACTCACTTCATGCGAACGGAAAAAGAGTCTGATAGCAGGCTTCGGCTCCACCGCCTCCAACATTTGGGTGATGGCACATTGTTGCAGACCCTGGCTCCTTTGAAGATGAAGGACATGCTGCCCCGTCAACGTGTCGTTCGCCTGATGCGCCACAACGACAAAGGTGTTCTCGAAGTCTTCACTCAAAACCCCTCCAAGGTTGCCCATGATGAAGGCTTAGTCCTTAGATGGACTTCCATCCAGCTTCCGCACTTTCTCCGAGAGGGCATGCATGAATCTCTGTTGGAACTGGATGAGAATCCGGTTGAAGTCTGGCTGAAAGACACTCATGATTATGTGCCTGAGGGAGAAGGAGACGATCTGATGGGCGGCGACACCGGAGCTACGAATTACAATGCGCTTCTGCCTGCAGCAGCACCATCTAGAAAGCAGGCAGAATATCCTGTGCAAGATCTCGGTTTTCCGGAAGAGACTGATTCTGAAAGCCGCTCAAACTCAAGCCTACTTATCGATTATGAGGGCCGCATGTTTGAAAGATCACAACAAGCAAACTCAGGTGCTATCCCACCTTCGCAACCTGTCTCTACACCGGCTCCTGATTCTGTCGATGGCAGAATCACCACTTCGTCGATCCTTGCTGAGCCACTGCAATCTGCCAATCCTTCCGGGATAAAGTTCACGGCCAAATTGCCTAAGGCATCATGGGACATTACTCCCGCTCTACCGGAGCCAGTCGAGTATTGCCCTAGTCCCCTTCCAGATTATGCTGGCGACTCCCACCTAGAGCCTTTTCCTTCTCTTGAATCCCGGGGGCAACGACCAAGAGTGCAGCAGGTTCCTCCGGCACTCCGTCCATCTCCCGGTTTTACCCTCGTCAGGCCTCAGGGATTACCTCTCCCAGCTGACAAGTCAGGACAGTACTCACAAGTGACCCAAGCTACGCCTGAGGAAGCCACTGATGTCGTAGAGACGATACAGCTTGAGGATGAAGTCTCGAGCCGGAGATACTTCCAGACTACAGCTCACCGAAAGCCCAAGCCCAAGTCGAAGGGTAAGAGTGGCGCAAGCTCAACGATCAAAGCACAGCTCGAGGTACCCGAGTGGGACCCCAGAGCAAATCAGCGAATTGATAAACCTTCGCAAAGTCGAGCAAGCGCATCTCAAGTATCGCAGGCACCCCAACCAAAGCCTCGCATCCTTCCCGACTGCAGCAATGATCTTTTGAAGATCTTGGACTCCGCCAGGGCCTTCAGGGGCCATCTAGACATGGAGGTCTCTATCGGTCGCATATTACTCGAGGGCTTGGTTGGACCCGAAGCAAAGGAGTTCGCTGAGGCCAAAGCAATGTCGTCTTATCGTATGGTTGAGGGTATCGAGAAGTACCTCCTCTCAGATACAAAGACATACCTGCACTTCGTGGAGAGACTTACTTCGGACACTGAGGAGGCGTGTCAGATCCCGGCTGCGCATCTCTTCAAACAGGACCCCACAGAGACAGAGGAAGATTCTTGGTATGAGTTTGACTGCGAGGACAAATACCACAACGACCTCATAGTCAAGGTGAAAGGTATGGGTAAGGCCGAGACCGTCTTCGCTTCTCTTACCATCGGCCAGGCGTTTTTTCATTATCCCAAGCGCAAATGGGACGCTCGCTTCGCTGTCGAAGGCCGCAGACAATACACTCACCGAAAGGCAGTGTCAGATTTCGTGGAGCAGCTTTCCGCAGATGTTCGTGGTTCCAAGAACGACCAACTTGTTGATGTGCGCTTTCGTGTAAACAACGACTTGAAGATTCACACCGCTTACGCCAAAAAGCGTCTCTCGTTCACCTATCTTCAAAACGATCGTATCAAGCTACACATAACGGAAGTGCAGGAGCTGATCAGGGGCCGGATGAAGACTGACACCTCAATTCACCAAGTGGCCTCTGGAAAGAGATCTGAAATGGTTGAAGACCACCGCCTCTGGTTTGAAGCAAAGCTCTCCATCTCAGCCGAGTCTTTCTTCGAACAGAACCTGGAGACGAGCACAGGTGATGATGCTGCTTGGACAGCCAAGGAGGTGCTTGACGACAAGACGATGTGTGATGTCCAGAACATCATTGACAATGTGGTTACTCGTATGGACGGTGTTGGTGCGAAGAACAAGGGAAGACGTGGTGATGAGAAGGACATGCAAGAGCTGGAGGCATGGGAGTGCGAGGCAAAGCAGAAGGGTCATCCTGGCTGTTGGTGAAGAGTGTTCCTCAGGCAAATCCGAGTCCAGATGTACTATAGTTGTGCTGTGCTGAGTAGCACCGCATCTGTTGTCCCATTATGGCTTCTACAATCATGTCGGTTCCGATAGATAGATCCTGAATAAATCATGCCCATTGTTGTCGAGATACATTCCCTGTCAGAACTCCAGACAAGTCAAGTATCCCTGTTAGGGTTCCTAGTGTCGTTTGACTCGTGGAGGCGGACCTGCATGGTTTGTGATTGGGCATGAGCATAAGCTTTGGATAGGAATGTTGCTGCAGGAGCACTGAACCGGACGATGGCCTCGCAAGGAGGGTCTGAGGAGAACAAATTATGTTATTGTATTCAGGGTATTATACAGACTCAGCCTCGACGTAATTCAATTCTCATAAAGTTTTCAGACCACCTCGACAGAAAGCCTCCAAACCACCATGCCTTTTATTTTCCTCCTCCTACTCAAAGTAAACAGCATCAGGCTTGTGCACGGCAATCTTGCCCGAAGAGTCACTCTTCAGCACGATTCTGGGATCTTCCTCTGATGCCTTGACTTTCTTGCCATCCACCTCTTTTTCGGAGTAGGCGACTTCGACGACGGTGCCTTTGGTCCAGTTGCCTAGGGTCTTCCAGTAGACTTCTTGATCCTTCTCTGGTAGACGGTCGGTGGAAGCGGGTTTGCCTGGTGGGTCTTTGGACTTGGAGTCGGAGGTGGATTGTTGATCCTTGCTGGGAGATTTTGTGTCCTTGGAGTCGTCCTTCTTTGCATCGGACTTTGATTTTGAGGGTGAAGATGTGTCCTTTGCGGCACCGTCATTTTGCTTTTGCTTCTTGGAAGGTGATGCAGACTTGGATGAGCGAGTGCGCTTGTCACCAGCCTGTGCCTCTTCCTCCTCTCCGTCTTCCTTCTTCTCCTCGGCCTTCTTCTTTGCGTAGCTCTCGTCCTCTTCCTCGTTGGCTTGCTTTCTGCTCTCCTTGGCCTTGTCGGTGTTTTCGACGTGTTGCTTGCCTTCTTTGCTCTCGGCTTGCTTCTTGTCGTCGGTTTCCTTCTTCTCTTGCTCGCTCATATTTTCCCAGGCCTTCTTGGGCAGGTAGCGTTGTTGTGTGCCGTCCTCGTTTTTGGCGTTGGCTGAGCCGTCCTTGGTTTGCCATTCCTCTTCGCCCCATTTGGAGAGGTGCTCTTGGGACTCGTCTTGGTCTTTCTTGTCGGTTGTGTACTGTGATGAGCGTCAGTAAAGTCAATTGAGGACGATATAGGATTGAATTGGAAGTCTTACACCACCACCGCGCTTCTTGTACTCGGAAGCCATCATCTGAGCTTTGCGAGCTGACCATTGGCCTGGTGCACCACCCTTGTCGCCTTGGTGAATCTCCTCCTTGACTTCATCGCGAAGCTCAGGGTCAGTGTACTTGTCCTTGGGAGGCATGTTTGTGACAATTGAAGGTATGAAAGTTCGAATTGGAAGTATGGAAGTGCGCGAACGAGTTGTATTCAAGAAATGTTTGACAATTGGTGTTGCTCTGGTCAATGGCATGTTCTTTTACCTGGTTATATATAATCAAGGCATGGGACGCAAGGTTCGGTCAGCCCAGCCCATTGTTCAGTTGCGTCTATCGTCATCGATTTCTTTGGAGCATCGATGCGAGGGTTTCGATATAGTGACATCATGCAGTTGGTTTTCGACCGTGATGGTTTTCTTGGGAGGAGGTTGGGTGGATCTGCGAAAGGGTCCCTGATCGATCTGACAGATCCTTGGCGATAGAAGCTTGGCTCGTGGCTTGAATGTGTTCCTTTCGATGTCTTTTGTTCTGTGTTGCCTTTTGTGTGATGAAGATGGTTAATACATGCGCTACAAACATGAAATTCTATTGTAGTGTTCCATCCTTGGCCCAGTATGGAAGGTGTTTGTTGCATTCGAGCATGAGCGACATCTCTTCCCCGAGTACTAAACATTGTCACGCGTGAGCTGTAGAAATGCACAATGATTCTAGGAGTCAGTGCCAGGTATGAAGAGAGAGCTTAAGGGAGTCGCTCTCTGTGGACGAAGCCGTCCTACCAAAAAGCACCGTGCATTCGGACAGATTGTTCAGTGTGTATCGCTGCAGCATGAGAGTTGATGTGACAAGATCCAGCACCGGGAAAGGGTTGCATTTAGTGGATGTGTTGAAGCGAATCAAGTGATTATCTTGTTAGCTGTCCAGGACCACGACGGCATGAGACATTTACCACGTTTGAGCATGAAGTATTTTAACATGGCTACTCATGGTTCAATGATGTATAGAATGGAAGAATTCAGCAAGAGGAACAGGTGTGCGTGGTGAGTGAGGTTCACAGCCAGGGTCATACCCTCAGCAAAAAGTCATGGCCACGAAAATTATCGGATTCCATGCCACCGACGTCCAGGTAACTTCAGTAGCACGCGTACCACGCATCCTGCCGCACCACCCGGTGATAGGGTGACATGGATACATGGCGCGGGACTACTTACCTTCCGATGCCGCCTCGCGCCTCGGCGTATTCGACGGGGCAACCGAAAGCGTTGCTGCATAATCATGCGTCCAGCCTGCTGCAAGGTGCGGCTGTAGGTTACGAGATTTGCAGCGGTAAGTGATTTGCTGCAATTTCCATTGCGAAGCACGCAGTTGATGGGCTTGCAAACGGCGGACAGGATGTGCGGCACCAGCACATGCCTTGGAGCGGTACACAGGAGACCCTTGAATTCGTGATTGGGGTCGGTAAGCTGATCGATAGCGAGAAGAAGTACTGTTGAATGTCGCAAAGTGGGTGTCAGCGATTTCATGAGTTGAGCGAGCGAAGTCTTGTCAACTGTACAAGAACTACTACAGGAAAATACAGCTTGACGACTATTATTATCTGCTACGTAAGAGTGAAATGGCCGTATTCTGTAGCAAGTCACGAGTCACGAGATAGGGAGTTACGGAATAAAACAAAGGCTTAGCAACCCAAAAGGGCCTAGCAGGACGGGAGGAGCGGGGCAGGGTGAATGAGGTGAATGGTTGGTCATTATCACTCGACCTCGTTGTCCACGCCATTGCCATTCCCAACTTGCAGCAGCGTCCAAAACAATTTCACTGTGCCGTACACATTCGTCGCCTCGATCAATCGCCCTCGTCGGCCATATACGCCATCGTCGACCAATCGATTTGCAGCCAAGGATTCCTCTTCTGGCCGCCTTCAATTCGCACTTGCTCTTCGCAGCTCTCACTTCAGCCGCCGAATATTGTGAACCTTCTCTTATCGACCCGATAGCGACTTTCAGCTGGTGGAAGAGCCACCAAAAAGCGCAAGAGCCCCCATCTTGATCCTGGTCACGATGGTCATGGTCGAATCGCACATCTAGCGAAGCCTCAACTGGGCTGCCCTGGCGGGCAGGTGCTCTGCAACGATTCAATTCAATTCACTACACACACACATACAGCGACATCATGGCCGATTCGCCAAACCCTGCAATGCTGGCTCCCCCGGCCGTCATGGCGTTGAAAGAGGAGGCCGTTGGAACAAAGGACACTGGGTACAGAGGTACAATGGAGAGAACAGTCAGCATGGACATCAGAGAGGAACGCGAAGACCTCAAGAGAGCCGCCGAACAGTCTCTCAACGCCATCATGGATCTGAATCTGGATGGATCCATTCGCTGGGCAAGTCCCTCATGGAAGGAACTCAGCGGAGTCGAGCCCGAATCGATGGTCGGCAAGACCATGTCTGAAATCATTGTCGACCACAAGAATATTTTCACTGACGCAATTGCCCTTATGCGCAAGGATGACACAAAGAGTCGTATCATCCGCTTCGCAATTGCATACCAGCTGCCTGTTGGAGGAAGTCCGGAAGTCACTATCGAGAGCCCCCACGCCGAACCTGTAGCTCTCAACTTCTGCTCCGAAGATCAAGACAATCACGAGCATCTTGTGAACCTTGAAGCCCAAGGTATAATGGTATACGAGAGAGCCACCGGAGAAGAGAGTCATGTATGAGCCGAAGCCCACGAACATACAAGAGCATCACTGACTATATCGCAGACGATGTGGATGGTCAAGCCTGCAATCCATCGTGAGATAACCATAGACCTCCCTGACGTTCTTGCTGAATCTCTGGGAATCGGTGCTCACGTTTTGGCGCAGTACTTAACCCATTTGGCCGAGATCGGCAGTGACGACCCAGCTGATCACCCTCCCCCGCCTCCAGTACTGTGCCGCATTTGCGAACGTCAGATCACCCCTTGGTGGTTTGAGAAGCACACCGAGTTATGCATGCAGGAGCACAAGGCTGAGATGGATGTGCAGATCTCCCAAGAGAACCTGACCGAGCACCGTGCTGCCATTGTCAAGGTTTTAGATGCTTTGGAAGCCCAGACACGCCATTCTCGCCCTGGAGCAAACGATTCAGGCTCTCCATTACCCACTCCACTATGCGATTACAAAGGACATCCCATTGGTCCTGCTTCCCAGCCTTCTTCTGGCCCATCATCTGGCCGTGCATCACCAGCTGGTCCTCAACTCAAGCCCAGGAGCTCTTCTAGATCAGGCTTGAATCATCAACGAGCCCGCTCCTTTGCTGTTCGGCGTCCATTGGCTCGTATCGTTGAGCTAGTTCTGGATCTCTGCGATACTGCTCTAGAGATCAGTCCGCCAGCCGTCAAAGACAATTCTCAGGATGGCGAGATCAGAACCCAGTCTCCTCAATCTGAAGGTAGAATATCACAGGTGTTGCAATGGCAACCTCCAAACACCAGTACCGTGGACAACGAGCATGGCCTTGCACTACTTGCCGAAGATACTTCAGGCTTCTGCAAAGCCAAAGTCGAAGCCATCTTCCGCCATCGACGTATCCTGGAATACTCCGAACGCCTCCGCATTGAGTTCCACATTTTGGTACAAGAATGCATTGATGAGGCTTTGGCTAAAGCTACGCGTATTGCCAATGGAGAGATTAGTGACTCAAGCGAATCCTCCTCCACTGATGCGGAGATCGAGGAGGAAGATGATCTTGAGGATCAAGACAAATTCAGCAATATTGGAGATGCCATGTCTGACATAGACGGACCAATGCCGCGCTTGCCCGAAGGTATGCAGGAGGACTTTACGATCAACCCGTATGGATCACCCCTCGCACCATCACCCATGACTATGGCATTGAGAAATATTCCAGAAGCCTCCTCATACCGACGAGCTTCATCAACAGGAGGATCCTCGCGTTCGAACAGCCCCCACGGTGCGAGAACACCACGCTCCTATGGTAGTGCACTCAGTACTTTGATTCACCAGAAAAGGGCATCGATGCTAGCTCCGGAAAGCGACGCAGGCGCAGAGAGCGATAGCAGCGTTCGTTCCTCACTGGCATCTATGCCTGTACGGACGGACTCGCCAGCTCCCGAGCTAAGCCTCAGCCGGGTCACTAGTACGCGTGAACACAAACGAAGGAGTCTTGTGCTTCCCAGCTTGGCCAACACGAGCAGACAGCAGTCGCCAACCCGAAGCATTGCACCTTCTTCGCCTTTACGAGTAGCAAAGCCACGGGTACCAAGTGGCGGAGAGCCTGTTCCCTCACCACTTACCTCTCCGATACTCTCACATGATCATCATTTCACATCTCCGATCATCCGAGCTCAGTCACTACACCACCACCATCATCGCCGTCAATCTTCTGCGACTCAGTACTCAGAATCATATCGACCTCCGTCTTCGCCAAGATTGAGTGCTGTAAACAGCAACCCGCAGCCCCGGGCGGTGCAGACATCCATCAAGGATTTCGAGATCATCAAGCCTATCAGCAAAGGTGCTTTTGGCAGTGTCTATCTGGCCAAGAAGAAGGTCACAGGAGACTATTACGCCATCAAAGTGCTCAAAAAGGCCGACATGGTTGCCAAGAACCAAGTCACCAATGTCAAAGCCGAAAGAGCAATCATGATGTGGCAGGGTGAGAGTGACTTCGTCGCGAAACTCTACTGGACTTTTGCCAGCAAAGACTACTTGTACCTCGTCATGGAGTATCTAAATGGAGGCGATTGTGCTTCATTGGTCAAGACCTTGGGTGGATTGCCTGAGGACTGGGCAAAGAAGTACCTGGCGGAAGTTGTTTTGGGAGTTCAACACTTACACGACAGGCAGATTGTGCATCGTGACTTGAAGCCAGACAACCTGCTCATCGATCAGAAAGGCCACTTGAAGCTGACCGACTTTGGCCTCTCCAGAATGGGACTGATCGGTCGCCAAAAGAGAATGCAAAACAGCAAGTCCAGCGATGCACCCGATCTGCTCAAGCTGGGAAAGCGCGCGCCATCAATCGCATCATCTCGCTCTACCTCATTCGACTTCAATGGTAGCCAGTCTCCAGCACCGACTCCAGGCCTGACTCCTGCCTTGGCCGGAGAGCTTGGTCAGCCATCTTACTTCAGCTTGACAAAAGGTGATTCTCGTGAGCCTTCGAGGCGAACGTCTGGCCATCGTAGCGACAGCGGGGAAAGCGATGCCCTGGCCAATATGTTCCGTCGCTTCTCTATCGTTGATGAACCTTCTAGCTATCAAAGACGAACCCCGATCGAAGAGGAGACCGCTAGCGAGGGAGAGTCACCAGAACCTTATGCATTGCAACCTGTTATGAGCCATATGAGTGGTCTAGGCACTCCTCCTGGACAGTCCGGCATGCTGCCCCCACCGATGGCTTTGTTTGACCCAGACGACAGCTCGCGAAGATTTGTCGGTACACCAGATTACCTCGCACCGGAGACTATCAACGGCAGTGGACAAGACGAGATGAGTGATTGGTGGTCCTTGGGCTGTATCCTCTTCGAGTGCCTGTACGGCTACCCGCCTTTCCATGCCGACTCTCCCGAGCAGGTATTCCAGAATATCTTGGATCGCAACATTCACTGGCCTGATGATGAGGATTGTCCCGTGACTCCAGAAGCCAAGGATCTTATGAACAGACTCATGTGCTTGGACCCTAAGGATAGATTGGGGTCCAACAACGACGAGAAGTTCGCCAATGGTGGAGACGAGATCAGAGCACACCCATGGTTTGCGGACGTTGAGTGGGACACGCTTCGTGAAGAGGAGGCGTCTTTCATCCCCGCACCAGCAAACCCGGAAGACACTGAATACTTCGACTCCAGAGGAGCGACGTTGCAGAATTTTAGAGCCGAGTTTGAGGATCAAGTTTCATCACCAGCTAACACGCCTGGTGCTGACTATCCTGAACGGCCACACGATGCCTTGTCCAGGGTTAGAAACCAGGTCAACTCGATCAAACGAG
>ERZ794946.918-NODE-918-length-10481-cov-3.813447_pt1 | contig 10481 bp, 7 predicted proteins | sample MGYA00433072_ERZ794946 | MGnify/ENA primary metagenome ERZ794946 (study PRJEB30137, sample SAMN04331413) | food metagenome | isolation source: Y3 must sample point D1 replicate A | place: Australia: South Australia | collected 2014 ...
CCCCAGTACGTTTGATTAACACGAAAGAAGTCAAAGACAAGCCCGATGCCAAGGGTACCACGACCATCACTCGCAGCGTCGAAGCGGTGTTCAAGCGTCAAACGTACTCCTACAGCTTCGAAGCCATGCCCAATCCCATGCCAGCCGACTGGGGTCTGGCAGACAACCGCTGTCAACCATCGAAGCCCAACAGAGATGACCGTGGTTTCGCTCTGCTGAACCAGGATCCATGGTTCGGTGGTGGCGTGGTCGCCAACGCTGTCCCTCAGCAGGCCGACTACAAACTCCAATTTTCGCTGGTGAAGCGTGACGTGCTGGATGGACTGGATGCGCTAGGTATCAACGGCACCAGCGAAGCGCCGTCCTACGAAGAACACGATGAAGAAGAGACGCAGCTTTCCAGAGACGAGATGTTGGAGGCGTTTGGTATCAAGCAGTGTAAGGAGAAGTCATGTAAGGAGGAGGCGGAGGCGCTGGGTCTGGAGAGTCTCCGGATCGCTTATGCGGATACGGCGACGCTGCCAGCAGGGATTTCAGCGATTGCCACAGCGACAGGGACGGTAGTTGGGAGCGAGACTGCTGCAACTTCTGCTGATGGGACTAGAGAGACGAATGGTGCGCTGAGTCGTAGTCAGGCGACGTCTTCGATGCCGAGGGTGACCCATCATCCACGGCACCAAGCCGGTCACCACCATAAAGGGCATCGAGATGGGGTTTGAAGCATAGCGAACGACTATGTAGCTTACATGTGATGAAACCGTCGTCTTAGACGAGTCAATCTTGTGGAATGTGATTAGCAGGGATTCGGTTATTCAAGTTACAGTAAATCAAATGCAATGTAGAATGTCTAGTTTCTTTGTGAAGTAATGAGAATCACAAGAGAACTCTACTTTGCTTCGTCCTACAGGTCATTTCTTTATCTTCACCTTCCAGATAGTTCCAAGCCCTGGCAGCAGATGGAGTTTTTCGCTGAACAGCTCATGTCGGAAAGCCTCGTCGAAGCTGAAAAGAGAGTGCGTACCAGGTATAACGCGGAGTTTGTGAGGTTTGGATGTCAGAAGGGCGATATTCTGTGGCGGTGAAAAGATTCATCGAAAGATATGGCTTCTGAGAGCAAGTTGGATGCCTGGTAAATCGCATTGTTCTCCTGCAAGCTGCTAGTCCGACCTTCCGCTCATCATCCCGATTAACATTGAATTCAAAAAGTCGGTGTCGAGAATTGCACCTCATTTGGTCAGCACTGAGGTTGATGAGGCTCTTGCGCGATACAAACCGGATTATCGATCTCGAGATCGGGCCGATCTGCCCCTAGTACCGAAATGGCAGTTAAGAGTGCAGATCAATCTAGACGTCAACCGCCAGGCAACCCGTCGATATCCCATAAGTTTTCCAAAAACACTCAGACATACTCATACGTGGATAGAATAGAAGGACATGTCTTCTTGTTTCCAGTGAGTGATGCCATCAGGAAGTGCTGGACAAGCCTCGTCTTTGGGTCGTCATTTCAACCCTCGCAATGTAAGTTCGCGAACGCTTCTGCCGCCACGTGCTTACTGCTGACGATGACCAAGCTTAGAAATGCGACATTCATTCTCCCACGGACTGGAGAGCGTGTGAGACGCGCCTTTTCGTTGCCAACTCTAGGGGACGATGCTCGCGACGAGACTGGTTCGCCGGAAGAACGCGAGGGACTGCTGGGTTCAGACGCGTCATCTCCAACACCCGAGCAAAATGGTCTCTTTAAACCTTTCTATCGCTGGAGAGATCAATCTGTCGATTTTTGGGCTTCAAATATAGGACAAGGCATCTTCAAATGTTCTATAGCCTATCTTCTCGGATCTCTGGCTACTTTCCTACCATTCATCTCGGCTTTTCTCGGAAAGCAGGATGGCAAACATGTCGTTGCGACGGTTACTGTGTACTTTCACCCTTCCCGCACAGTAGGCAGTATGATTGAAGCAGTGGGTATTGCTTTGATTGCATTCGTGTATGCGGCGTTCGTGTCTTTTACCAGCATGGCTATCAGCATGGCTCTTGGCAAGCGTGATCTTCTGGTCCTTGGCCATGCCATTGTTTTGGTCGTTTTTTGTGCTGGTGGACTAGGCTTTATAGGTTGGCTCAAGCAGCGACTTGGTCATCCGACTGTCAACGTTGGGTGCAGTCTCGCGTCCCTGGCCATCATCACCATCTTGACCAAGGAAGGATCTATCCAGGCAGCAAAGTTTTCCGAGGACAAGGTTTTCCAAGTCTTGCGTATGGTTTTGCTTGGAATGGCGGCTACCACAGCTGTCAATCTGCTCATCAAACCACGCTACGCCAAGAAGGAATTGCATCGCGACTTTGTCAAAACCACAGATTCACTAGGCGACAAACTCATTGCAATCACTAGAGCCTTCCTGACAGGCTCGGAGACAGAGATGCAGGGTGCTGCGTACAAGCAGGTTGACAAGGACTGCAAGGCCAACGAAGCATCGATGAAGAAGAACCTGATTGAAGCCAAATACGAGCACTACGTTGTGGGGAGGGAAAAGGAATATCGTATCGAGGTCAAGCTGGTCAAATGCTTGCAAGGGCTTTCTCAGAGCATTGGTGGTCTTTACAGTGCGGCGAACACGCAATTCTCTCTCATCAAGTCTTCGCCATATATCAACCGATCAGACTCAGCCCACGCATCCATGGTCTCGTCCCTTATGGGCACCTCCAAACTCACGAGCGAGCCGGGCGAGATACGAGGACCTTTGACACCAATCAATGAGGCACCCGAATCGCCAGCCGAGTCGCCAGCTGATCAACCAATTCCTTTCAGCCCAATGGGCTCGAGCTTTACGAGCAATTTCATGGATAAGCGTCCTTCGCTCTCGCCCTCCGATATGTTCACGACGTTTATAACACAATTGGGACCACCAATGAAGTCCTTGGCTTTCACTCTCAAATCGATTTTGGATGAATTGCCGTTTCAACCTGGGACAGACGATGTGATTGCTGTAAACGTCAACTTCCGATCGAGTCTTTCTCAAGCTATTGATCTGTTCAACAACACGAGAAAAGAAGCATTATCTACGCTTTACCGCAACAAGGAAATCACGAATGCCACATCTCTGGAACGCGTTGCAGATCTGGAGGAGGTTGCTGCAAGCTGTGGACATTACGCAGCAGCCATGGTTGACTTTGCTGAAGACACACTGAAGTACCTGGAGATCCTGGAAGAGCTCAAAGAGGAGATCGAACAAGAAGACCGAAAGCGATCATGGAGCTGGATGGCATTCTGGAGAAGACACGGACAAGATAAGACTGCAGCAGAAGAAGCGGGTCTATCTCTGGTTCACGAAGCCGATGAGGCCTTGACTACAGACATTGTAAAGCCCATCTTACAGGCAGACACGTTTGCCAGAGCAGGACGCACCATCAAGGAGCCTTTCACTCATCAAGTCTACCGCATCTTCAAATTCATCCGCCGCGACGATATCCGATTCGCCATCAAAGTCGGCGTCGGCGCAGCACTGTTCGCTCTCCCATCATTCATGGCCTGGTCCCGTCCATTTTACCAACACTGGCGTGGAGAATGGGGGTTGGTTTCCTACATGGTCGTCTGCTCTATGACAATCGGCGCTTCCAACACCACAGGCATCGAGCGTTTCCTCGGCACAGCTCTAGGCGCCATCCTCGCCATCATCGCCTGGATAATCTCCGACGACAGTCCCTGGCTACTCGGCTTTTTCGGCTGGCTCATGTCCTTGGGATGTTTCTACATCATCCTCGTTCAAGGCAAAGGACCTATGGGCAGATTTATCTTGCTCACGTATAACCTCTCTGCGCTCTATGCTTATTCGCTGTCGGCCAAGGACAACGATGACGATGATGACGAAGGCGGCATCAACCCAGAGATTTGGGAAATCGTGCTTCACCGTTTCGTCGCAGTCATCGCAGGTTGTCTCTGGGGCATCTTCGTCACCCGAGTCATATGGCCCATCTCCGCCCGCCGCAAGCTCAAAAATGGCATTTGCCTGCTCTGGCTACGCATGTCATTGATCTGGCGACGCGACCCCTTGGCCATGTTCCTCCTCGGCGAACCCGCGTCAGCGTACATGGACATACGCGAAGAATCCGAACTCCAAACCTTCCTGGCCCAATTGGAAGCACTCCGCAAAGCCGCAGCTTCCGAATTCGAATTCCGCGCCCCCTTTCCCGACAAAATATATGCCAAGATTTTGGAGAGGACGAAACGCATGTTGGACAATTTCCACGCCATGAATATGGTGATTGCCAAAGATTTGAAAGCTTCTCCGGGAGAGGCTGAGGTTTTGAGGTATACACGTGCGGAAAGATTTGCGTTGTCGGCTAGGATAAGTCATTTGTTCTCTGTTTTGGCCAGTTCGGTCAAGTTGGAGTATCCGCTTAATGACGTGTTGCCGAATATCGAACATACGAGGGATAGATTGTTGGCGAAGATTTTCGAGTTCAGGAGGGATGGGGATAAGGCTAGTCTTGCGACTGAGGAGGATTATGAGTTGCTTTATGCTTATGGTAAGTCTTTGATCTTCCTTCTGTTGATGTTGATGGATGGTGGCTAATGATGGATACAGCACTTGTTACCGGGTCTTTGGCGCAAGAGATTATGGGTGTGAGTGCGGATTTAGAAGAGTTGTTCGGGAGGTTGAACGAGGATAATCTGGCTCTATACTAGACTACTGCCATTTCATCTTCAGAAAAAAATCCGTACGGAAAGTCGCGATGTAGAGTAGGTTACGATTCTGCATTACCTAGGTGACTTCTCAAAGAAAACAAGATTGCTATTGGTGCTTGCCACATTGTGTTCAAGTAGGATGGTCGCAGAGTTTGAACGTGTAAAGATTTTTATTCACAATGACAGGTGAAATGTCATGTAGTCTATGACTGGTGGTAGTCTCTAGCAAAGACTTCGTCAAAGACCTTCTTGTCGACGGCATACTCGCGGACATAGTCCTTCTCCATGTCGTGCATGCGCTTGCCAATGAGCACCAAACTGTGCAGAGGCTTGCCCAAATCAGCCTCGGCCAGCTGCTCCAAGGTACCAGCGACAATTTCTTGATCATCGGCACCGACACGGGCAACACCAACGGCGAGTCTGTCCTTTGAGCAGATGCCCTCACCCTTCTCTTCCTCGGTCTCGATCATTTGCTGAGCGCATTGAGCAACGGTCATGAAGCGCGGAGGCTCGTAGACGATTCTTCCTCTGGCCAGGGATTCGAGGTTGGGCTCCTTGACCTTGATGTCCAGTAAGACCAAAGTGTGCAGACCCAGAGCGACGTTCTCCTTGACGCGGTCGTAGTAACTCGCAGGCTTCCAGTTGTCTGTGAAGAAGACCATGGAGACAGTCTGACCGAAGTTGTAGAGCGAGAGGCCAGTGCAGCCGACACCAGTCAAGATGGAGGCATTAGGCAGGATGCGAGTAGGGATGTTCTTCTCGCGGGCGCGAATGATGAAGTCGGTGTGGGTGGTTGCTGAGAAAGGATCGCCGACAACCAGGAAGGCAATGTCGACCTTGTCGGCGCCCTCGAGGATCTCGTCGGAGGAAGATTCGACCATCTCACGGTCGGCGATGATTACTTCGCGGCCATAGTAAGCTTCCTACTGCGATCGCGATTAGTGCATGTTTTGCGCCTGCTGACAGGATAGTTGGGTACCAGGACTTCCTTCTCGACGAGCAGGACGGCAGTGTAGGCTTCGAGGTAGACACGCTCGGCGCGCTTGATGATCTCGAGACCCTTGACCGAGACGTCCTTCTCATCGGCCAGACCAAGACCGATTGCGTAGAACATGATTGATGCGTGTATGAACAAAGAGTCACAAGCACGAGGAAGGGAATAAAAAACATGGAGAGTCTCGACGCTCGGCCTGACGATCCCATCTCCCCGCAATCACCCTGACATTCATCACCTGCATCGACATGTGCTTGTTCGTTCACCAACACATCAATGACATGACATTGGCCACATGACATAGCTTACGATCTATCGCTCCTTGTCCAACTCCTTATCCTCATCATTGCCATCTAATCAGCATTCTCACGCGACAACTGCATCGGGCTCCATCATCATGGCCGACAAGGACAAAGCCGCCAAATATCGGACGGAGATCCAGCAGATGATGTTCGTCTCAGGAGAGACTGCCGAAGCCGCTCCTGAAACCACCACCCTGATCGAAGCCATCGTCCAGCAGCAAGTCGTCGAAATGCTCACGCGCGCAACCGCCCTGGCCGCTCGTCGTGGTGTCCGCAGCATCAACACCGACGACCTCATCTTCCTCATCCGTCACGACCGCGCAAAAGTCTCCCGTTTACGAACTTTCTTGAGTTGGAAAGACGTCCGCAAATCTGCCAAAGACTCAGACGACAAGGGCGGCGGCGGTGGTGGAGGAGGTGACGACTTTGCCGACATCGACGTTGGTCCTGCGAACGACCCAACTCTGGCTACCGCCGGTCCTTCGGTCGGCACAAGGAATTCGAAAACAAAAAAGGCGAAAGTCGGTCTACCATGGGATGTCTCGAGTTTCTACCAAGAGCAGGTCCCCGAACGAGAGGACGAGGAAGACGAAGATGAGGAAGAAATGACAACTGCGACCATGACGCGACTCAAGAATGCTGATGACCGCACCAAGAACATGACACCTGAAGAATACCTACACTGGAGTGAATGTCGTCAAGCCTCCTTCACCTTCCGCAAAGGCAAGCGCTTCCGTGAATGGGCTGGTTTTGGCGTCGTGACAGACAGCAAGCCAAACGACGATATTGTCGACATTCTTGGCTTCTTGACTTTCGAAATCGTTCAAACCCTGACCGAAGAGGCACTAAGAGTCAAAAACGCTGAAGACATACAACGGAGGGAAAGTGGCGGCGATGAAGACCAACAACGGAGAAAACGCATTCGACGAGAACCTGGCTTGTTCGACCCACCTGAAGAGGCGAGAACTCCGGTCAATACCAAGCACATCACAGAGGCTTTCCGACGACTACAAAGACCTGATGCCAAGAGTCGATACATGAGCCACATTCCTGCTGGCATCAGGAGAACGCCATTGAAGCTGATTTGATTTTGCTCTACGGAAAATCTTCTTTCACCGCCATATGTCGACGACAGCCCACCTACCCATCACGAATCTAGACCTAATTTTAATTACTGCTTTGTACTGTTCGATGAAGCTACAACATTCATTACACAATGTCAAGCTCTTGGTTACAGCACCATTCATTCATCTGCAGTCGAAAGCGAGACCGAGAGCCTGACCGATCACCAGCGTATAAGTACGCAACTCACAGGCTGCCGATCCTGCAATCGAAGAAGGCGTATTCGGGAAGAAAGGCGGCGAGCACTAAGACACTCCTTCCAAGCCCTTAACGTGAAATATCAGAGACATGGATCTGCGGTTTATGAACCAGATCTTGGAGAAGTCAGCCATCGACCTGCAAATGGTTTGGCCAGACTCCGCTTTCGCCACTCAAATCCTTCGAGAATGAAAGACGTTTGCTACATCCTTGTATGTACACGTCGCCATGTGGTGTCACTAGGATGTCGCCAAAAGATACATACTTGTGTTTGATAGCATAATCATCGCCGACTTCTAAGCGAGCTAATCGAGTCGCTACTCGTTCTGCTAGACTACGATGACTGCTCGTGCTGAACTACAGGGTTGTTGCGACAATGATGTGAAACAGTCAAACTATTGGACTACTGTTTGCCGGAGTGACCGCCGCCTCCGATTTGCAGGAGTCATGTCAGATCTGCTCGGAGTTCGGGTAAAATAGGCACCAGCCTTCTTCTGAACAACGACTGCGAGGCCGGTTGTATTCAGCTTGACCGTTGCGCAGAAAATCACATCTTCAAGACCACAATTTGGCATGCGATGGGCAGGCGAAGCCGGAACCGTTGAATGGTCTTGACAAAGTCCACCGCCAAAAACGTTTCCGAAGCCCTCGATCTCAACGGCACTGCAGTGCTCTCATATTGACACAGAAGAATGACCTTGAGACCGGGTTGCGGCGAATTATGGGTCTCGACGCTTCTCTCTGTTCTTGTTTATGTATGTGAGCAGAGCCGCATATTGTATTGCTTCTACGGACTTGACTCGAATCATGCCTTTTCGACCTTTTGACACCTGTCCGACAACTTGAATGACATACACAGCTATGGATCACCATGACACGAGTGGCCAATTATCTGGAGGTGGCTTTTTGAAGCACATGATCTTCAGGTGTACGATCATGTTCCTTATCTTGACTACGCTTTGTGTGTTCTTGAGATTATGGGCCAAACTCCGGACTGGAAAGCGGGTACTCGGTGTCGACGACTATTCTATGCTCACTGCTTGGGTATGTCCTTTACTTGATCAATAATCAGACTTTCTTGGCTGACTGATTGTAGTTCTTCTATATTCTGTTGTGCTGCCTTGCAATGAGCCTTGCATTTCTGGAACACCATAACCCGATCCTCGATCTACCAGTCGCAGACAAATTCTTACTGGTAAGTCGACAACCTAATGTAGATGCAGGGGTATGGCGATATCAGCAGGACTCAACACCGAAAAGTGAACTATCGAAAAGATACGGTGGTTTCGAGATGGATGGAGTGCCGATGGGAAAGCGCTAGTCTGGCTGCTTTCGCTTGACACTGCCTCCAATGTTGAGAACATCGTGCTTTCTCATAGTCACGCTGTGTTCCGCGATTCGACTGAGAAGCCGTCGATCTTATTGCAGCCTGGCTGCGCCTGCATCTACACCGTTGTGTCCTGCACAAATCAGCTGCTAATGTAATATTCAGCGACTCACACTTGGCGAAGCAACATTCATGCTTGCGACTATCTTTCTCAAAATTTCCCTCATGCTCTTCTATCGACAGTTTGTTTGGAAGAAATGGCAACGACGCGCAATCATCATTGCAGGAGCCGGTTCGATCCTCCTGTCTCTCATCGCTCTATTCCTATCCTTGTTTCAATGCGGTAGTCTCTCACACATAGCCCACCGACAAATCCGTGGCCAATGTGTTCGACGCAACAGATATGTCCCTCTTCTGTATCTGCATGGAGCTACTGGAGCCGTGACGGATTGGGCCTTTGCACTACTTCCTGTGTCTGTGCTTATCAAATCGTCGCTCAAGCCGCACATCAAATTGTCGGTCTGCATCTTACTCATCCTCGGCGTCACTGGCAGTGTGGCCGCCTGCTTCCGTACTGCATTTGTTTACGGAGTATGGTTTGATGTTTCGTTTCTCGACCCTGCTCAAAACCCTACCTTCTATGACTATTCTGCACCGGAAATTGTGCTGGCGCTTACGGAACTTGGTTTCGGAATTTCAGCTGCAAGTCTGGCTTGCTTGCAACCACTTCTCAGACACTTTATACACAAGCTACAGGAATGGTTCCAACGATTTTTCTCGAGCGACTCGGACAATACCACTGGAGCTGTGCGATCGTACATGGGACTTTTACCACATGTCCAACTGCGTGGCAAGAGACCCTCAGACGCAAAAGAAACCGCACAGGCCCAAGCGGGCGATGCCGAACCGCGACCAGAATTTCCACCACATCCAGCAGTCCGCAGATACGGAATGGCAGATGCTGGAGGCCGACGAGGCATGTCTCTCGCCCGCCCTAGATCATCACCAGGCGTACCTACGCTTCAAAGTATTTCCGAAACGACTTGCGAACACGAACATCCCAAGCCAGTCCGGTTAAGGAAACCTAGCATGATCATTGGTGTACTACCAACGATCTCTACAGAAATTGATCACGAAGAGGAGTCTGGGCCTAGTCGAGTGGCGGACACACCGACGCGAGACACCTTCGAAATCGAAGATCCTGGGCATATAAAAAGGGTTGATTCACAAGGTTGCACTCTGCATTGAGCGTTTTGTCATAAGCATTTGGGGGGGATGGTTGGCATTTTTCTCATCAGCGGAAGGTCATTATTACATATTTATTTCACGATAACCACGAATTCTCATCATCTTCTTTACTGAAAAGAAAGTCTAGCTCGCCATTCGCGGTTTTGAAGGAAATGCTAAATTTTTGATAACGGAAGGTGCACACGTGAATGTTCGTCTTCCGACGTTTTCTTCTTACCACGACCACTCTCAAGTAGGATTACTCGGTAAGTCGGTCCTTCCTTGCCCCATCCATTTGTCCATGTCTGTGTCATATCCACCACCATCACTTTGTTTGCCGAAGTTCCATCTCTTCCAGATGCGTTCTCCATACCTCCATTTCTACATTGCGTCGAAAGCCGGGAATGCTCCTCCAATCTCCTCCTCAAGAAGTAATATCAACCTCTTACATCTCTGGCACATCTTCCTCCATCAAAAGTCCGTAGAGACTAGCGCGATTTCCAACCAAACTCGTCATTGCATTGTTGAAAGCCCAAATCGTAAAACTATTTCCTTTCCACCATTAGCACACACATCCCCCCTCTGGAATAATCCAGGTATTAGAAAAATTCCACACATACCATCCAT
>ERZ794946.920-NODE-920-length-10475-cov-4.961324_pt1 | contig 10475 bp, 5 predicted proteins | sample MGYA00433072_ERZ794946 | MGnify/ENA primary metagenome ERZ794946 (study PRJEB30137, sample SAMN04331413) | food metagenome | isolation source: Y3 must sample point D1 replicate A | place: Australia: South Australia | collected 2014 ...
ATGTCAGTGTTTCAGAACTTAGAGTGCGTGTAAACTGCTCGGACCTGCGACAACGCTGTATATCCTCTCACGAGCATTTTCTTCTGCATGCACTTGAGTAATCACACATGTCAATCTCACGCGCATAGTATACCACTTCATCTGAATAATGATCATTTCATTTGTTATTATTGGTAAAGCAAGTCATGTCGGACCGAGTCCCACTACTCATTTGTTGTGTGACAATACCAAAGAAGAAGAAGTCTTGAACGTCAAGTGCTGTATGCACTACACTTCGCCTGACCGCAGTAAGACCTTTCATGAATCTGCATCTTAGCAAGTGAAAGCAACAGCCGTGCATCAAACCCAAGACAGAGGGTAAAAAGTGTAAAAACACAGCGCCAGCATGGCAGGAGGATGGGCGTAAAAAGAAAGGGAAAGGGCGAAGAACGAATAGTCAGACAGCTCCTTGTTGCGCCTGAGATAAAATTCCAGTGACTGATAACTCCTTAACGACCAATTGGGAGCAGGTTTGCTCGTTTAGGCTTCTGGTCTGTATGCGCCACGGCCACGACCACGAGGCACTTTGGGCACTTTGGGCCACTGATTCCTCTTGAGACCAGCATTTTCGGGGTTGGAGTTTGAAGCAACAGTGTTCTCGGTCAATGGCGTCTTCGTGACTTTCTCGGTGGTATCTGGGACGCTCTGGGGCTTGCTGCCGGTGGCCGAAGTAGCGTTGGGTGCTGCGGTATCAGGCGTATCGTTGACAGTATTGCTGGAGGCATTACGCTTGCCCTTGTTGTTAGGTCTGCTAGAGTTCTTGCGGCCTTGAGCTCCCTTGTTCTTGCGGAACAGAGTCACTTCTTTGCGGACGAACCAAGGCAGTGGAAGCTTGATGTTGACCGTGATGTCGCGGGCTGCATTGTCGGGGAACGAGTAAACGCGCTTCGACTGAGGATCTACAGCCTTGTGGAATCTCGAGTGCGGTCTGACCGGCGTGGAGACGGTAGCAGGAGGTTCGGGGTACGTGACGCCACGGGGCAAGAAGACTCTAGGAGTGGAGCCGAAACTAAGTTCTCCATCGAAGATATCGTCAACGCCGGGCTTTGACACGATTTTTGTGTAGGTAGATACAGGAGAAGATGAGCGAGGCAGAGACACAGTGGTGGCGCTCTGTGCGATAACAGTATCCGAGCTTATTCTAGAGACGGATGCGACGGCAGGAGCGGGTGCTTGCTCCTTTGGAGGCGTCTTGGGCGGCGATGGAGGAGTTGTAGTTGTGACTTGAGCTTTACCGAACAGACCATTAAATCTGGCTTGCCAATCCTGGGTCTGAACAAGAGGCCTGGCGCCGACAGCACCGGCCGTGTATGAGTGCACACTGCGGGGCATTGTGACTGGACTCGGCTGCTCGTGGTCCACTTCAGCGGCAGGTGGCAGCTTGACCTTGGGTTTGGGGGTTGGGAGATTGACGTGAGGATGCCTGGAGTCGCCACCAAAGACTGGATGATCAGCTTCCTCAGGAGGTGGAGATCCTCCGTAGAGCGCAGAGGGGAAGAATCTCGATTGCTGTTGAGTCGAGCCAGGTGTAGATGGTTGAATGGGAAGAGGCAAAGGCTGGACATTGCTGGCATATGCAGCAAGAGGAGGGAGTCTTACACCAGTGGTGACGTGACCGGGGCTGCCAAAGGCTCTTGAGAAGTCTGAGGGACCAGAAGGAAGGCGGACTATGCCTTCGCCTGCCATGTGCAACTGCTCGCCGCCAGGAGGAGGAGGATGGTGCATCGACTGTTGGGCGATGGGCGACAGGGGTCCTGGTACAACCTGGTGTGTTCTGTGGGGGCCTGAACGGATGGGACCAATTGCGCCAGCTCGGTGGGGACCAGGAGGAACAGCACGTGTGGGAGTGCTGTCTTCGGGGAAACGGTCTTCGCCACGTCGCGTCTGCTTGAAAGTTTCAGAGACGGTCCAGTTTGCGTGAGCGTGGGCGTGGCGGACTTGCTGGGGCGCGGAGGGTTTTGCTCTCTCATCCTGGGAGCGCGCCGCGGTCTGCGCTTCTTCTCTGGCAGCTTGAGCGTTGTTCGAGAAGTTGGTCCATGCCGAAGTATCGCGGTGAGGCTGCTGACGAGGAGTTGTCTTCTGTGGAGGAGCGATGGGGGTTGGGTACGCAAGGCGTGCAGGCTCGGGTAGTGGTGACGCGCCAGCGAGTGCGGAGGCGCCGACAGGCTCGGGCATGCGCTCGTCAAGGGTAGACAGAGATCCATACTGCTGATCCATGGGGTTAGGCTGCGCAGAACCGGGCTGGCCGAATGCGTTAGGCGAAACACGTGGAGGATAGGGGCGGCTGAAAGGCGCGGCGAAGGGCGCATTTTGATGTTGGGAGCGCGAACTAGGAGAAATGCTCGAGTAGCCTGCATCAAAGGTGCCGTTTCCGATGTGTCTGTTATTGCTAGGTGGAGGACCCCAGAGATTGGGTGCCGTGTGCGAAGTCATGCTAGTGCTGCCCCAAGGCGTGGCCGTGAAGGAATCACCGCTAGAGATCGATGGCAAGCGCGCAGGTTGCGCTTTCTGGTCGCCAGGCGACGAGAAAGAGGATGTATTCATGCCTTGCAACGATGATTGTTGATAAGGACTGCGCGTCGGACCATTCGGCGAATGCTGCTGGAGACCAGGCAATTGAGGTGATGAAAGAGACCCGTGCGTCGGGCGGGTGATGGGAGTCGGATTTTGAGTGAAGGAAAGTGAAGGTTCGACAGCCTTCTCCTTTCGCGGTGAAAGCTGCTTGATCGGTGACACGTGCGCTTCCGTGCGAGGTTGTTCCTTCCTCGGTGCAGCCAGCTCGGCGGCCGGTGGCTTATCCGGCGAGGCCTTTGAAGCAGTTGCAGAAGGCGCATCTGCTTGCTTTTGTGCCTCAGGCTGTTTCTCGACCTTCTCTGGTTTGTCTTGAGAAGGCGTCTTTTCGAGAGACATTCCTAGAGCCTCCATCTTCTTTCTGATCCTCTCTCTTCTCTCAGCCTCCTCGCGTTGCTCTTCCTCCTGTCTGCGTCTGACAGCGGCTTCGCGCTTCTCTTGCATGAGCTTCTTCTGTTTTTCGCGCTCTTCCTCGATCGATACCGCGCTAGGTGCGGGTCCATCGGTCTGGTGGTTTGGAGCTTCTGGGGCTGTGGCAGAGGGTTGCAGTTCCCCGTTGCCTTCGGGCACGGCTTCAGGAGAAGATTCGGCCGGATCAAAGACTCTGCTTGAACTGGACATGCGTCTATCACGAAGCATGTTTCCGCTGACGCTGGATCCTCTTCTGCGGCCCCAAGGACTTCCCTCTGTCTGAGAGTTTGTTCGAGCTTGGAAAGCGGCCGAGGGCTCTGCAGGACCAGCTCCAGCAGTAGGGCGTTGTAGAACTGCGGGCTGTCTGTGGTATTGATCCTGCTGGCGTGATCCTCTACGGTGCTCAGGGGCTGGCTCATAACGACCTGACTGCGAGTTGAAAAGCTCCCTATTCGTTCTCTCGCCTTCCTTCCAGGATCGGTCAAATGTGTCGGTAGCCATTTCGCGGGTAGGTGGTTGAGACATAGTATCAAATCCATGGGGATCTCTGTTTGTAAATCTGGGGCCGGCCTGGGCAGCTGGCGGAGGGTTGACTGTGACAGGCGAGGCCTTCTCAACTGGGGGAAGAGGTGCCCAGGGTGATTTTATGGGTGCGGGTGCAGTGTTCTTCAGCATAGGTGACTTGCTGTCCGGGGTAGCCTTTCCATCAGCGCCAATTTGCTTCGCTTGCTGTGCAGCTCCAGGTCTCAGAATAGTGCGGGTTTGTGCGGCCAGAGTCGATCGTTTAAGCGCGGTCATGGAAGGCTTCACAGGGGCAGCAGAAGTGGCAGGTGTCGTAGGAGCGGTCGAAGCAGTAGGAGGCAGCTCTTCTTGTGGCTTCTCCAAAGACTTCACCTCTGGTTGAGGAGGAACAGCGTCCCCATGACTTATAGTGGTTTTGGTACCGTCCATCCATTCAACTGTCTCGGGTGTCCACTCTTCTTCATCCTCGTCGATATCTGCCCATTTTGCCTTCTGCTCGGTTGCCTCTTCAGATTCCAGACGTGTGGCCAGGTGAATTCCGTATTTCTGCTTGAGTTCTTCGTCCGTGTAGTGCTTGGCTGGGGCAGGTGGCGCAGCTGTTTGATTATTAGCATGCGACAAAGCGTGATTCTAGGTGGCACTGACGTTGGTTCTTGTTCCACACAGTCCTACCATTCGGAGTGCTTGTGCCGTCGCCTGGGTGAGGCCGAGGAACGTCGCGCAATCCGCTGCTACCGGTTTTCGCAATCAGACGGGGCTTCGCATTCAGTTGCAGCGTAGCCAACTGAGGGGATGCTTTCGAGGAGTCAGCGTAAAGTCATGAAGACGAGGGTATAGTCGGCGCACGCTTCTCAGCAATCTTGACCGGGGGAGGGGTGTTTCCAGGAGTTGTAGCGGCCTTTGCCAGGAAGGACTTTGTGATAGATACAGGCTTGAACGACAGAGGCTTCTTGACAGCGAGTTTGGGACCATCTGGCCGGCTGGAATCAGTGTCGGAACCATGTTGGTCGGGCGTCGCATTGTCTGCATCTCTGTTGATTGCGCCGTTGAGATGAGGGTGATCCTGTGAGAGTTTCGAGTCTAGTAGAAGGGCGTGATCGTCGTGTGGCGGTAATGGTTGTGTCTGTTGCATGTGCAGGCCTTGAGCGGCGGTCTCGAGTTCGTGGGATGCATTCACGTCAGCGGACTTTGATTCCACCGACTTTTCGTTGATCACCACATTTAGGGGGCTCAGCTCTGCCATAACAGAATCTCGGCGAATGAGAGGCGTGCAGTCGTGAGATCGTGCCCTTGTGGTTGACTTGCGAACAGTTGGTGTCTTCGTGGTTGCGATGATGCGGGATGGTCGGCGTCAGATCTCCGCTATTATGGAAGCTCCGCTCTCACAAAAAGACTTTCTTGCAAACAGCTGGAAGATGGCAGCATTTGCTGAGATGTACCAGATCACGTTCTTCAGATAAGTATCACAATAGATCGCACCTCACTAACAACGTCCGTGCGTGGCCGTTCAACCCAACTAAGCGTACAAACAGCTGGAAGATGGCTTCAACACATCACGAGACAAGAGACACGGAAAGAGTCCAGTTACTACAATCTCGGTTTATGCTGTATAATTACAAAGACGGGGTTTTTGACTTTTGCTTTCCTCGCCGTCCAGCATGCTACCATCGCCTGCCTGATTGCCCCATTTAGTGGGCGTTGTTCTTGTGGTGACCTGCGGAGCCTGTGGTTAGCTGCATGTCGAGTGTTTTTCCAATCCAGGAGAGACGTACGCAAGTGGAAGTAGTAGTTCTGGGCGTAACCAAGGAGGATCATGGTGCCAATGACGTGAACCAGGGCTGTGTTTGGCCATGTTAGCTGGTGCCCGGAGTATGGTTATAGAAATGGGGTGGTCGTACGCATAGCCGAAGGGTTCTTGCCGTTGAAGTAGCGGTGCTGGTATCTCTGGAGGAGGCCGGAAGGCTTGTGCTCGGGAGCGGGACCGCGAGGGAGTCTCTCGTAGAACGAGACGACACGCTGCATGCGGGCGGCGTCGGCCGAGGCACCAAGGCCCTGGTAGTCGACTATGTCAGCCTGATTCTCGTAGCTCTTTCTCCAAAATGAATGCGATGATATGGGTTGCGCCAGCGGCTGAGGTCGGGTTGTAGGTGCCGTGTCATGTAGATTTTGCGGAGGATGGAGCTCAACGTACCGAGGGCGAGGCAATCTGGGAGCAGTTAGTATGAGGATCAGTCAGCAGCATTGAACAGAGCAGACGCACCTTGGGAGGAATGAGCGTAGACACCATGGTTGCGACAAGTGGATCTTCTGTGCTATGCAATGCTTCTTCGACATGGCGTTGCGAAGGCCTCCCAATCGCCGCCAAGACTCCGGCTTCACTCCGGCTACCGCTTCGAGGTTGCTGACCTACGTGAGAGCATACCGATCGAGCGACAAGACGCCATTGCCATTCGACTATATCCACACAATGTCGCCAATCAACAGGACAGCAGCCTCGAGGCTCTTCGCCGTCGCTTCCCGACCCGCTCTCTCGCAACAGACCCCCCGCGTCGCCAGATGGCAGTCGACCGTCGGCCCCAACTCGCATGAGGTCGACAACATCCAAAGCCGCGACGAGCCTCCTTCACCCGTCCACTTGACCAAGGGAGAGACCAAGGGCAGCGAGCCTGCTGCTCAGAACACACCTAGCCATGCTCCCAACTACGGTGCCGCCGTCGACTACAGAACTTCGTGAGACTCGCCCAATACTCCAACGCCGACGAGCGATTGTGGGCTAAATGTGACCTTACAGCGCCTTCTCTCCCGTACCCAAGCGTGTCATGGATGGCAGCGAGCCTACCGAAACCGTCGCTGCCGCCGTCCTTTCTGGCGCGCCTACCGATCTCCAAGCCCGCACCGTCCGGTTCGTCAATCCTCGTCTTTCGCCGCTTGTCTCAAGTCGTTCATACTCACATTTTACCTTGTAGCATCTTCCGTCCTGCTAAGACCGCGACTCAATCCGGCGACTGGAACGCTCACCACTGGCGCATGGACTGGGATGTGCTCAGCAAGGGCCACCGCTGGGAGAACCCTCTGATGGGCTGGCAATCATCTGCCGACTACATGCAGGGCACCCACCTCAACTTCAAATCCAAGGACGACGCCATCAACTTTGCCAACAAGCAGGGTTACGAATACTTTGTTCAGGAGCCCAACGAGCGCAGAATCATCCCCAAGGCTTACGCCAACAACTTCATGCACAGCCCAAAGAAGCTGAAGCACATCCGTACCAAGTAGAGCACACGGCGGACACCTCTGTACATTTTCTTCTTTCTTCCAATACCATGACATCGATTTAGAATTATTTCTCAACCTAACCTCAAGCGTTTCATTCCACTGCTTCTTGCGCCGGACACGCATCTCTTTCCTCCAGCTTTCGAAATTCGAACCATCGCCGAGCAACCTGTCTAACTTTCACACTTCTGCCAACCCAACCTCGCTCTCCACCGCCGAACGTCTTGGTGGTTATGTTCAGCATGGACAAATCATGGTCCCATGGGTTGGCGGTCGTGTGTGGTCCATCGAGCATGTCTTCATCCTCATGGGCAGCAACTTCGTATTCGTCTTCTGGTTGAATGCATTCAACCATGATGAGCTGTTGATCGAGATGATGTGCTACGTCTACAACAGAAGCAAAGGTTCGATTAAACCCCTGAGCCGAGTAGGACAAGGTATTTTCATGAAGCTTGACCGGGTTCATGATGATCAGAAGTGAACGAGGTTGATCGGGTGTGTCTCTGGACTTTTGACTGGTGATCTCTGATCGAGGACGATGCATAAGTGCCACAAGGTAGGCTCGTAGGTTGGCAAGATCCGGACAGAAAGTGATTTGAACGCCGCGTGAATTGTGTAGATTGCTCAAAGTTGGAGCAAGCAGGTTTAGAGCTGAGCTATGATCATCTCCTTGGTGTTTCTGAACCTCGTACAAGAGGCTTTGTAGAAAAGCATCACGGGTTGAACAGATGATCAAGTGTTTGTGTGGTGATGAGTGGCGCATGCAGAATTGAAGGACATGATGAACTTGGCAAGGCTCGAACGCAGTCGGTCTCGGTGATTGAGGCTTGTCGGATAGCATGTGAGAATGGACATGCAGACTAGAAGAATGATTCTAAGAGCATCAGTGCATTAAGTGGCAATTTGGTGCACGATAGAGGATTTAATCGAGATGAAGATGGACGTATGTAAATAGAGGTAAATGCATGACAGGGTCAGAGGAGATTCCAAGCGGCGGAAAGCACGAGGCTCGGCGATGACGCCGGAGGTTGAACATCCTCGTGCCCCGCCTATTCCAAACATTCGAGCTTGAGCAGGCACGATTGCGCCTCGACAGACTGTAGCAAAGATGGAGTCGATATCGCGTATCTCTGGCATGCTGGAGACAGGTAACACGCATGGCAATACAGTTCCGAGGTACCGAGTCTAACCAGTGGCAGCACGCGACCTCACGCTCGAGGCGGCTCGAGATGCAGGAGCCAGTCGGCGGTCGATCAAGCAGATGCCTTCGGCCCAAATAAAGAAGTTGCTGGACAGCAGGAACGAACGAGATGTGCTCGAGGGCTTGCGCCGTGTCATTGAAGTCAGTTCTGATCAAGAGAGAGGAGTCCTGCTTGAGAGAGAAGCGTCAACTTACCCAGTCCACGACAGATGCAATACACGGCTCCTCTGTCGCAAACGCTTCCCTTCTTCCCTTCGGTCCTCAAGACTCTCTCACACCCGACATCATCGACCCGACCGCTCGTATACTCGTACCTACTACACCATGCCGAGGCCGATCCGGATACTGCCCTGTTGTCTATCAACACGATTCAAAAGTCGCTCTCCGACACCAGCCCTCGTGTACGTGCCATGGCCCTAAAGACCATGTCCGGCGTTCGTATCCCTCTCATCAGCCAAATCGTCTCGCTCGCAATCAAGAAGGGTACTGCCGATATGAGTCCGATAGTTCGCAAGGCCGCTGCTTTCGCCTGCGTCAAGTGCGTCAAGCTGGACCCCTCAACTCTACCTCAGGTTACCGATTATCTGTCTACACTCCTTGGAGATAAGCAGTACTTCGTCGCTGGTGCTGCTGTCGCTGCTTTCAGCCAGGTCTGTCCCGAACGTTTGGACCTGATCCACCCGCATTACAGAAGCCTTGTCAAGAAGCTGGTCGACATGGACGAATGGGGGCAGATCTCTACCTTGCAGTTGATGACCGTCTATGCGCGAAAGTCTTTTCCAAGAAGGACTCGTCGTCTTCGCAAGGCCAACACCCAAGTTGAAAAACAGAAGGGCTTCTACGACGATGATGATGCCGACGAACAGGAGGTCGAGTACGAAGACGTCGAAGTTTTGGATCCCGATCTTGACCTACTTCTTACCTCCGCATTACCACTCTTGCAGTCTCGCACCTCAGCCGTCGTAATCGCTGTTACGCGAGCCTACCTTTACCTGGCTCCTGCTCAATATCTACACCACGCCATTGGTCCCTTGACCGCTCTCCTCCGTGGTCCTCCTGACATCAACCAGATCGGCCTTCACAATATTGTCCAGATCTGTCTTCTTTACCCACAGCACTTTGTCCCACACTTCCGCCACTTCCTTCTTCGATCTGGTGAAGGTGAACAGACCTGGCGTCTCAAGCTTGAAGTTTTGACCCTTGTCTTTCCTCACTGTGCCACTGATGTACAAGGCCTCATCCTCACCGAACTCGAACACTTCTCACAAGGCCACGATCCTGCTCTCGTTCGTGAGTCAGTACGAGCAATTGGTCGTTGTGCTCACAATTCGGATGCTACTACCGGTTCTCGATGTCTGCGATTACTACTCCGTCAAATCCACAGTCCGGACCAACATCTTGTCGCCGAGGCCTTAGAAGTCATCCGACACATGATTCAACGCGATCCGCTTTCTCATACTAAGACTGTCATCCGTCTGGCGAAGAACCTCGATACACTGACTAGCCCCGCTGCACGCGCCAGTATCATCTGGCTAGTCGGTGAATTTGCTGGCTACTCTACAGACCAAAGCATTGCACCCGATGTTCTGCGTATCCTCGTACGTGGGTACCCCGACGAGCACGATCTTGTGAGACAACAAATCGTCTTGTTGGCAGCCAAGGTATATTTGCACTGGTTAAATGCCGAAAACGCGACGAAAAAGAAAGACGGTCCTCCCATTTTGGAACGCCAATCGAGCTCAACTGTTCTTGCGCCTGACGAGCATGAAGATGGTGCAGGCTTCAGAGACGAAGGATTTGAGAACGAAAACACTTCGAACTTCGACTCACAAGAAGACAAGTCTCACCCGATATCGCTACTATACCATCACACCCTGCTCTTAGCACGCTATACGCCCTCATACGATCTACGCGATCGTGCCCGCATGTTCCGCGCATTGCTAGCCGTTCCTTCAAGCACCGAGCTCGCATCGCTCCTTCTGCTCGCACCCAAGCCGGTACCTCAAGCACCGAGTCCAAGCGAGAGCCGTAAAGGCTATGTACTTGGCAGTGCCAGCTTGGTCATCGGAGAGGAGAGCGGTGTGGGCGGACTCAGTGGATACGAACCTTTGCCGGACTGGGTTCAGGAGGGTGAAGAACCTGACGCCAAACTCAGAAACGATGATACCGAAGCCAAGACCGAATATCGGGTTGGTGGATCGACCAACGCGCCCGCGAGTAGAATGCTGGATGATGCACTCAAGGGGTCTGCGCCCGTCTCATACAAACCCAAGTCTGGTGCGCCGGCCAAGGAGAAGACCTTGGACGATTGGCTTGACGAAGAAGACGACGAGTCGGAAGAAGAGACTGACGAGTCCGAAGGTGAAGAGGAAGAGACCGATGAAGATGAGGAAGAGACAGATGAGGAAGATGATGATGATGAAGAAGATTCATCAGAAGAGGAAGATGAAAGCGATAG
>ERZ794946.922-NODE-922-length-10473-cov-4.124208_pt1 | contig 10473 bp, 4 predicted proteins | sample MGYA00433072_ERZ794946 | MGnify/ENA primary metagenome ERZ794946 (study PRJEB30137, sample SAMN04331413) | food metagenome | isolation source: Y3 must sample point D1 replicate A | place: Australia: South Australia | collected 2014 ...
AGCGCTGTCTGTCAAGACCCTGCCGTTCAAGATGGCGCCCATGTGGGTGTGTCCAAAACCTTGACCTTGCATGCGAAGCTCAAATATCTGCTTGAAGTACGGTATAGGGTTCTGATGGAAGGGAGTGAACTTGTCCCAGCCAATCTCTCTGCGAACTTCGTCGCTGATGAATCCATCCTTGCTGACCACGGAAGCTGTAGCTCGGAACTTTGGACTCATCAAGCCCAAGAATTCGCACAACCTTTCGTAGTGCTCTCCGTTTTGGAGATACAAAGATCCCGCAATAAGGTCGAGCTCGAGAACGGAATGACAGAAAGAGTGTTGGTCTCCGACGTGCGCATTCACTGTGTAGACGTTCATCTGTCCAGATTGCGCCATACCTTTGGTCGTCCTGGCCGCGAAACAATGCAGGCGAATCTTCTCGGAAATCTTGATCTTCGGAAGAAGCTTATTCGCCTCATGGGGACTGATGATCAAAATCTGCTTGGTCACTGTACTGCTCAACACCCAGGTGACAGGGCGCAAATATTGGTCCAAGAGAGCGTCTGGTTCCAGAGCCACGGAGAAGATGAAGTCGTGCGTGACAAAGGCGCTGCAGACCTGTGGATTGATTTTAGAGTCTTGTGCGCACTCCTTCGCTGAGGTGTAAGCAAAGAGTTTGAGGCCTCTCTCCTTGCCTTGGTGCATCGCCATAAGATCCTGATATGTGCCTGAGGCGACAAAAGCCTCGAGACCACTACTGATGGTTGGTACTAGTGGTTGCACCTTGCTAGGTCGTTGGATATGTCGCTGAGTTTGAATCTCATGAGCAATTTCACGCTCTTGCTCAACGTCCATGTTTGTGTTCTCCATAGCAGTCCTCTCCATGATGTCAAACTCTTCAACTAGGTGTTGCATAAGTTGATCAGTTGACTCACGGTTGAGAAGGTCTCTGATAGCGCTGATACGACCCTCGTGCGCTCCATAGAGTTGTCTTAGCTGTTGAGACTCATTCTCCTGAATCTGCAAGCAGAATTGTTTCATGCGATTGATCTGCTTTGCTATCTTCGCTGAACTTGAAGATGACGGGATGTACTCGTTCAGAACCCCTTGCTGACGTAGGTACTCGAGCCCATGAACGATTCGCAAAGGTCGAGCATTGTCCAGGGCTTCGCATGTTTGCTTGATACACCAAGCGAGGACTGCCAAAGAAGTAATCTCTGCTTGCGCATCGGCTTGTATCTCGCGGATATTGTGATGCACTTCGGGAGGCGCGATGAAGCACAGAGAATGGCCGTCACCTAAACGTCTTAGCCTCATACATGCTATAGAAGTTAGTCAAATACTTTAAGTTTTTGGATCTGCTTATGGGAATAAATACCTTGCATCAGTCGATCTTTGGACAGACGTGGGCCTAGTGTGACGGCAGCACGAGCACCATGCGGAATAGCTAGGTCAATACCGCGAGTGTGGACTTCATCGAGATATATGAGGCAACCTTCCAGCTTGGAAGAGAACGGCGAAATACGCATGGGAGTGATGCAGCCACTACGGTCAAGTACGGTTGCTTCGTCCCGCTCATCAAAGAAAATGACGGCTTTTGCATTGCTTTCCAGTGCTAGCCATTGCTGGGCAAGCTCGAGGTTTGTAGCCTCCAAGACTTGGGCGCCTACGTCAATCAGGACGTTGATGCTCGGAGTCTGTCGTGAGAGTAGTGTGAGGAGGCTAGGAACGTCGAGTCTCTTGCCATCGTCGGTCACACCGTGTATGTAAGTCGCATTTTCTTCTTGGAGAATGAGGTTGAGAACACTAGCATTGGTGTATTGCAGCTTGAAGAGATCGCATTGCTTGATGGAGTATGGGAGGAGCGAGCGATTGTCATTCGTACCACTGAAGCCAGTTGTGAGGAATCCGGGATCGTTCGAAGTGGATGGAATATCCCAGCCTGAGGCTGACATTCTCTTGGCAAATTCCTTACCTTCTCTTGGGAAAACCACTTGGTTCAGATAAAAAGCGATAGTCTCAAGATTGTATTGTAGTGCAGGAAAGAGAATTTTCTCGCAAATGCTGATGTGCTCTAGGTTTATGCCGTCAAGCGAGGTCAAGTCTGCGGGCAGTGCCTGGCATCCAGATACCCATGTGGCGTATATGTCGTGGGCGTTGGAGTCTTTCGACAAGAGCTTGAAACAAGTCGCGATCTGGTCGGATCTTAAGCCGGTATAGTAATAACTGAGGCAAGTCAGTAGTACACCAACGTCCGGATGGCCAAACTCAGAGTTAGCAGAAGGGACACCTTTCGCTCTGTAAGGGACTGCCATAAGGCAACGCGAAGCATCAAGGCCATATTCAACAAGCCATCTCTTCTGTTGCACTGTAAACTGCAGAACGCCATGGGCCAACAATCCCCGAAGAATGAGAAGGACGCTCCAGTTCGTGCTGTCTTGACAATCTCGAATGATGATCTCCTGAATGTGCGGTAGAATAGACCGATCGCGAATGAAGGCTTTGATGGATTGCCGGGTCTCTTCTGTGCAAAAGTCGAAACCTATTCCGGCTAGGCGGCCCTCAAGTGCGTCTTCAACCAGAAGATCGACGACTTGCTCAAAGATCTTCTTCTCCAGGATCTTTATGATCGGAAAAGACTTGCCGTTGAAATCGACCTCTAGATCTTCGTGATGATGCTGAGATAACGCTTCAACATGATACATCAATCGACGAAGTACAGCTTGCGGGACGAGCCAACGATCGTTCTTTCCATCCAACATTTGTTGGGTCCCCATTGGATATATCAGCTGTGATCGAATTCCGAGAATCTCGTCACTTTCGTCCAGAACATCACGGCAGTTCGACGCGAGCCAACGTTGCAAGTCCAAGATCTTTGAGGATAACTCATGTTTCTTCGTCAGTTTCTCCCGGGTCATGAGTTTCATCGAAAGCACCTCCTCGGGCAGAGTGACCATGACTCCACGATCTTGTTTGCATCTCTCATACACCTTTTGGATGCAGCCGATGGTGGATTCGTCGATCTCAGTCTTTCGAGAGAATGGTATATGGCTGACGCGATGGCCCAGAAGACCACCTAAACGTTCGGTGAGCACCAATTCTGTTTGTCGAAGAAGAGGCTTTAGTGCCACCACTCTCACAAGACGCTGACCATCAGCCAGCGCTGCTACGATCATAGGGAGGATGACGGATGATTTACCTTCGCCCATGTTCAGCTGAAGCACAGAGTTTTGTCCGGACCTCGGGGCTATCATCTCCATAGCAACTTCGGCTTGAATAGGTCGTATGGTGATGTTATTCTCAATTTCAAGAAGCAGCCAGCTGGGGTATTTCTCGGATGACCATCCATCCCGTCCTTCATGCTTGAGTTCTGCCCACAAGGCGCTCAAGCTGCCAGCCTTGTGACATTTGAGCATTCGCTCTGATCTTTGCAACGATGCAATCTTTCCAGCAAGATTGAGAAGATTAGACTTCCATTTCAAGCTCACAGAACCGACCTCCTTTGCAGAAAGACTTTGCAGCAGACGCAACCTCGAAATGCGTGGCCACAAGTCTGCCGCAAGAAGAATCTTTTGAGCCGGAGTGATTGGGGATAACGCCTGCTGAACACTGTCGAGTAGTGTTTGGACATGGGTAGCAAGCTTCTCATGGTGCTTTTCGATCCTTCCCGGAGCAAGGGGTACAGTCTGAGAGCTCATGTCTATCTTGTGCTTAGTCAGCGCCAGATGACTAGCGCGTAGGGCTTCAATATATTCTGGATGAGTTGATTCGGCGAGGGCCGGAAATTGTGAGAGTAACTCATCCAACTTGGATGTTTCTGCGCTCGTTCTAGTCGGCTCAAGAAACAGCGACGATGGTATTGATCGCGTATCGACGCTGTTGGCTCTTGTGTCATCCTGGAGAAGTTGAGGCATAGAAAGTGAGAGATTAACTCGGTGTCTTACGTGAGGGATTCGCAAGTGTGCGTTGGGCATCTGTTGTTGAATCGAACGGGCTGTTATCTTCTTCAGCTCTGCTTCCACAGCTTGGATGTGTTCAATGAAGAGCTTGTTCTTCTGACATTCCGCAATTACTCTCTCGCACTCTTTTATGATCGTTGATGTATAGTCGGCAAGATATCCGAAGTGTTCGTCTCGAGGTAGACGTATACGCTGATCGGAACGTCGAGACCAGATGAGATCAAGAAGGCGAGGGATTTCAGTGTCATACTCATGCTGTATGCGAGCGTAACGTGCCTTTGTCGTTGGCAGACAGTTGCTTCGTGCTTTCTTGGGACGAGGAACCTCAATGCGAATGGCAGACGAGATGACCTCTCTGGAGATGCTAGTACCGTGGATCAGATTATAGGCATTGTGAACCTTCGGTGGATCTATTGTGCGGAAGACATCGTTGAAAGCAAATGCTAGCATAGTTCTCAGGAGGCTCATCTGCTTCTTATCCACTCCGAAAGCGATGGAGCAGAATGTGAACATGAGGGCGTATGTTCCGGTCTCTCTGTTCGCGGAACGGCACAAGTCGTACAGAGAGCCCCAGTGGCTACTGAGTTTGAGGTCAACTACTTCTTGCAACGAAGTTGTAACGAAGGTGCCATGATATCCGTAAACTTCTTGCCACTCCTTGACAACAGTGACCAGATCGGTGGTGACTGGTAACGTAGCAGGCCAATCTCGGATGAGTGATGCAATCTCATGGACGTGAATTGCCCTCTCTACCCAGCCGTACAAGTCCCGAGCGGTGCAAACCTTGTCGTCGCCGTCAGAGGTTACGAGCTTTACGAAAAGACCGGACTTTGTCACAGATGCATTTCGCTGCCGAGCTCTTGACGCAAGAAATTGATCGCCGCCACTCCGTAGACTCAACTTGCACGCACTGGCTGGAACCACAAGAACCTGAGCCTCGGTGTGCTGTAGAAAGATGGCCTGCGCTGCAAGATAAAAATCATCATGCTGTACAAGTGGTGATAACCGGGCGTCCCAGAAGATCTTTTGTGAACAAATTCGGTGTTGGCGAGAGTATGTGTGCTGGGGTGTCAGAGTAGCGATTGCATTGAGTAGCTGCATCTCTTGTTCTGTCAATGAGGTCGATGCGTACAACGAAGCCTCTCCCAGAGTTTCAATGGCTTCTTCCGTCCCCGTGACGTGAGTGAATGGGTCGGGCAGAACGTAGGCGGTGACAGCGTGCAGATAGGCTTTCAGTAGCTGACTCCTTAGATCGGGAACTCCACGAAGCTTTTGCAAATGGCGATCAACGCGATAAACAAAAAAGTCGCGCTTTGGGCTTTCTTCGTCGCCAATAGTGACATTGACATGGTAGCCATTATTCTCAATCTTGGGAATACCACAAGGGATCAGAACGCGTCGTTCTGCAGGGCATCCGGGAAGTGCTTCATCACGAAGAACTAGCCTACTTCGTAAACCAACCATTGTCCCAAGACCTTGGTCACTGTCGACAACAGCATTGTACTCCAGGGAAGATATCTCCCCCATATTGGTGACACGAAAGTGGAGATTGTATCGCGGAAGATGAATCTGAATATCAGAGCCCGGAGCATCATCCAGTGTGATATGACAGTTGCAAGACTCGTCAAGTCCTTCCAAGATGCTCGTGATGATTTTGCCCGGAGGACTCACTGGCTCAAGCAGTCTGACGCTTCCGCGCCGTAAAGAAGCTGTCGCAGCGAGCAAGTTAGCTCCCGAGAATGTCAATTTCCAACAGTCCTCCGTAGACTGCCAGATTCGGCTCAAAGGTCGAAACTCAACATCGAAAGTTGCCTCATCCATCCAATGCATGTAGTCATGAACTAAATGTCCTGGTAGGTCATGTTCGAAAGTAGTTTCTGGCAGCGCTTGCAATACTCGATTTCCGGTACGGATCTTGATGACCACGTTTCCCTGGTCAAGTCCCAGATGCACTATGTTGCCCTCGAAAGGCTGCGACGCTAAGAATTCCATTCCTGGCATGTCAGAGGCAAAAACTTGCAGCACATCGAAGGGACCAAAGATGCGCTGAAACAAGGGTTGAGTCTTGTATGTTTCGGGGAGTTTACCTTTCGGCTTTCCTCCCACCAGTAGATCACCACCCTCAAGGTTGTAATGGACTATCTGCGGCGTTCCTGCAGCTCGCGGTAGAGTTCGATTTCGAACCCAAGATGGCGTTTGATTGGAAACTCGCGTCCATACTGGCCCCATCTCTGCGCCATTCCAGAGCCGTTCGATCGCTTGGTTGAGACCTGTGGGAAACGAACGTGCAAGTATCCTCAAACGTTGCTTAATGTTTTGGACAATCTTCCTATGGCGCAGAAGGCTTTGCTGCAAGAACAAAGACAACTTGCGAATATCAGCAGGTGTATTCTCACGCACTAGAGTCTGTGCCTCAGCTGCAATTGCAAGATCTTCCGCAGTATGGAGGAAGCGAGTTTGGTGCCTATCATCGACGTCAAAGGTGCTGAAACAGCGTAAAGCAGCACTCAATAAAAGCTCCACTGCTTTCTTTTGTGCTTCTCGGTCAGAAGAAGGCTGATGAAGATGCTCTGATAGTTGACGACACCACTTCATACTAGTATTCCTGGCTTCTCGAAGCAACATCGAGGTGGTTCCTTCGGTATCCAGGTCAGGGGCCAAGGAGAGTAGTCGTAGAGTAATTTGAATGAGTGTCGCCATACTGTGCTGTTCCTGCCAGTTGCTTTGTATTGCTTCTAATCTGTGTCGAAGTACTGCTGCCAGTCTTGCACAGAACGAAATCTCACGAAATTCGACATGTGCATTTCGGAAGCAGTCCTGAGAGGGGCTTCCGGCTTCCCAGATGGCTTGTTGAACCAACACAGTCACGGCCGGGTCATTCTGATTGAGATTGTTGGATCCTAACTCTCGAAGAATATTGAGTGACTGGAGTCTTTCTCCTGCGCGAAGATTACAGAACGCGATGTATTCTTGAATCTTCAAGGACTTGTCGCAGAGATACTGGTTGGACATGACCTCGTTGGTAGTATGTTGACTTGTCTTGGAAGCCCAGTCTAGTTTGAAGTAAGGGCCTGACGGCAAGCTCAGAGTGCAGCGTTCTTTGAGAGAAGGAGGTTCGGCAATGTGACTTGGCCAGCATCGTCCAATCCTATCCCATGTGTCGTACTGCAGGCTGTTGAGAACGCAAACTCTACCGAAGTCTACCGGAAAGCAGACACTTCGGCTCTGGCCGTCAAGGAAGGGTTTTGTGGACGAGGCCAGAGTCACACGATGATTCTCGACAGGCTTTCCGAAGCGCTGGAGAGGTTTGTAGTCCCAGATCCCAATTGAAATGTTCTTGGTCAGGGCTGATTTGTACGCGGAGCGTCCAGCACCATGAATGATAAGCCATGTCGAGTCTCGCCAAGCAGCGAACGACTTTGGTATTGCAATCTCAAAAACGGCAGCTTTTTTCTGCACCTCATCTCGAGGAAGTGCATCTTCGTAAATCTCGATCTTCATAGCCTGGGCTTCGGCCTCGAGCGCGCACTTTTTGCACGATTTCGAATGAATTTGTTGTTCATCGCGACCAGCAAAGAAAATATGATATTCTCGACTTGCTTGAGCGATGAGAGCCTGGTATTCCAAAGTGAGTTTCCCAAACTCATCTACCTTTTCTTGCCTCTTCTCTTGGTCGATTCGCAGGATCTTGCGGCAGAGAGCTTGGAGTTGACTCGAGGAGTTGAAATAGCAGATAGAGAAGCATTCCTGAGTAGGGGTAACAAATATGCCTGAACCTTGTTGCTGAGAATTCTCGGTGCGACTGCGGATATACTTCTCAACCAAGTCAAGACGACACATCTGCTCACTCTTGGGCAGCAAGAGAGGCTCAAGTAAATCTAGAGGTATCTGTGGAGAGTATTTTTTGAGTAGGCCGATCTCCTCAACGCATAACTTGTCTAGCGTGACCCAAAGCTCAAGTATGGTGAGTAAAGCCAATGACGACTCCAATGGGTTTCGAGCATATGCCGATTCAGCAAGCAACCAGTAGTCTCTGATGAGGTTAGCCAGCTTGTTAAAGGCTTGGGTATCCGGTGATAGCAAGGTTTGTTCGGTCCACGGGCCCAGATTGACTTTGACCCACTTCTCAACACCGGCAAGTACAACGATCAAATCGCCTTTCAACTTGTTGGTGGGAGTTAGCGAAGGAATTTCCGTTACATCCTGTGAGATACGCGATTGTGGTGGAGGTGCAAATTCAGGAGCGGCGTCCAGGGGAGGCAGAGGTTTAAGGACTTTCAGAAGCGGTTTCCGACTGTTGCGAAGAACCAAACGAGTAGCATCTTCCAGATGATCGACAGGAACTTTGGATGTTGGATCAGGAGTATTGGCGAACGCAATCCAGGGAGTACGAATCTCTTCCTCAGCCTTCCGCGAGATCTCCAAGATATGCAAGGGCAGTGCTGTACCAAACCCTTGTTCGAATTTTAGTACTCGACGAGCGAGTTTGGCATGGATGATCGAGAGCGAATCAGGCGCGACCGAGATCTGAGTTGCGGTATGTAGCAGTTCTGCCGTAACGTGTATCATGAACCTTTTGTACTCTTTTTCAGCTCCCCCAAAGTTTCGGGTCGTTGATAGTATCCTGAGGATCGAAACTCTGAGGAACAGCCAGAATGAGAATCTGCGCCACGGCATTTCATTGCCTCTTGAGACGACTTCATCCCTGACATGTTTTTGCGTAGTGCTCGACTTGTAGTCGGTGCCTATCACACTGAGCATTGTCATCATATAATCGATGACAAAGCGTGGACAGGGCGATGTCCGATCTGTAGATGACTTGACATCAACGAAGTCCCTGTTCAGTTTGCAAAGGGATGCTGATAGCTCCGTCTGGAACGCTTCATCGAAGAACTTTCCTACGGGACATGCAATAGCACGGCCGGGAAATGTCATGATCAAACGGCCAGATGTAGACATAACTTCTTCAGAGAGAGCGGACGTCTCGAAGCATTCAAAAATAACGGAGTCGGCACTTTTGTACGAGATCAAAATGCCGCAATTCTGAGCATGTAGATGAAAAGCAAGGCAATCTGGGAACAAGTTAGACCATGCCGGCAAAGAGTCAAAAGAAAATGCTTACCATCGCGTCTCATCCTGGAGAGTTCTCGGCCAAGCACACTGTAGTCGTATTCCCTCATCTTCTTGATGCTGTTCAGCTTCAGGAGCATGTCGGAAACACGACTCCAGGCTTGTGAGGAGGTAGCATCCATTGAAGTGATAGCAGCTTGAGCAAGATGTATCATGTTCTGTTCGATGACTGCAGGCTGATCTTCTTCGCTTGTTGGCAGGTTTGGCGGCAGAGTAATGTGGTTAGCGAGATCTACAACATCTTCGCGGCTGACCTCGTGGCCGTTCAACGGCGCAGTCCTTCGTGATGCCATCACTGTGATGTGAGCCAGAAGAAGATGCGGTTTGGCTCAGTGTATGCTCGTTGAGTGGATGTGGAAGCTTCCGTCCCAAGCGGTAAGTGAGGTTGAAGGAGATGTCTGAGTACCCTCGACTACGATAAGTCCTAGAGTAAGTGAGAGATCCGGTAGAGCAGAATGTCAAATACTGGGCAGCTTTGTGTGTGTATAGGTAGAGAGTTGAAAGGAAGGTTGAAGCGGATCTTGGAGTAGTGAAAAGATAGAAGCAAAGTCAAAAGAGGAAGAGCTAAGTGTTGAGAAAGAAGAGGACTGAGATGCTAGATTGAATGAGGTGTGAGACGAGAGGAGGTATGAAAGGGAGAGACGTGTGAAAAGGAGTAAAGATAGAGGGCGGTTGCTGTTCACATATTGGACAGCTAATACGTCGTGGGACTCCATGTGAAAGCAAACAGTGAGAGACGTCAGGTATAGGAGAAGTGATATGAGAAAAGTATAACGTGCATGTCATGAGCACTTGTTCGTGGTTGGTAACAAACCAAAGGAGCAGATGAGCCTGAGGCTTCTAGTGACTCTTGCGTTCCAAAAGCGCGTTCATAGTTACTATGCCCCGACAAGATGGCAGTCCAGATGATATTACAGTAATCCATGGTGTGCGTCAGTGATGGAGGATGCTAAAAGTCATGTTCATGTTTTCTTCGAGATGGCGTTGAAAGCAGGGAAAGAAGTTAGAAGTCTTCGCGTCGGCAGATCTTGGCAAGTTCGGAGACGAGCTCCGGTGCATCCGATCTCTCTATTGCAAGCAGCAACAATGGAAGACACAACATCAGCCGCGTCTGCCAAACGACATCCATAACCTCAAAAACTATCACAGCATGCCGGCGCAATGATCCTCTCTTGAGCGCAACCCAACGATCCCAGACGTCCGCCGCTGCGCTCGATATCGACCGTCCCCGTTCACACACCTAAAACGATCCGCAACCCAATGTTGCAATTACAGCGAGCTCCAACAACCCTCGCCCAGTCATGAGAGCCAAAAGAGGAGGAAGTACATAACGCGCAGCAAGTGTCGTTGGATATGCAGTGTGCGAGACATGATTGAGCTATACCGAAGCTCGCATATCCCG
>ERZ794946.923-NODE-923-length-10458-cov-3.248967_pt1 | contig 10458 bp, 16 predicted proteins | sample MGYA00433072_ERZ794946 | MGnify/ENA primary metagenome ERZ794946 (study PRJEB30137, sample SAMN04331413) | food metagenome | isolation source: Y3 must sample point D1 replicate A | place: Australia: South Australia | collected 2014 ...
GGACTCGGGCTTCTCTTTGTGGACTTTGTCGAACAACTTCTTGAGTCGATTTTCAAAAGCCTTGTCTTCGGAGCCTTGGTAGAATTTACACATGAAGTGACCGCCGGTGCGGAGGGTGTCGTAGCAGAAAGTCAAGGCAGCATTGCAGAGATCCTACCGGTAGAAAAAGGCCATTGCTTCAGCCAGTGCATTCTTGAAAGTGGAAGAAAACGAGAGTTGTGTCTTCGAGAAAACGGAGAAAAGGAGGAAAGAAGGAAATCGGAGGAAGCAGAAAGACTTACCATGCTGCCAGCGTGATCGCGAAAGGCGGTGCCGCTCGTGTTCATCATCCTGAAATACGGGTTACTAACGCTCCTGATCCAGTGACCGGTCGTCTGCTCCCAGGGTGCTGACATGTCACTTAGCACAACGTCGACGACTCTTCCGTCGCGAAGATCCTTTTTCCGCACGCTGAGTTGTGCTTCGTCTTTCTCCGCCTCTTCGTCTGGTTGTTGTTCTTGTTGGTCGGGTTGCTCGTTCTCTTTCGTCTTTGTTTCTTGAGCCATTCGTAGCACACCGCGTCCTTCGCTTTCAACCTCCTCTTCCGTCGCACCATCCTCTTCCTCGGCCTCGGTTTCGCCTTTCTTTGACATGGTCACTCTTGCCCTCGCTCGACCCAATGCCGGATCTCGCACATATCTCCTCACCTCAGCCTGCACTTCTGGACTCAGGAAGTTGCCTTGAATGCTTGACGCACCTCGCGGCGGTTGTGCAGGGATGATGTCGATGCCCAGAACTCTGCCACCTGGACTCGTTCTGCTGACAGCAACCTGACTCCAGCTACCAGGCGCATAGCCCAGATCTACGACAGTGCCGCCCTTGCGAAAGATGTGGTGCTTCGAGTCCAGCTCTAGCAGTTTGAAAGCGGCGCGTGACTTCAGACCGGCGACCTTGGCTTCCCGAGCAAAGTGGTCTTTCGTCTGGCGTGTCTTCCACCGTGTCGAGGAGCTAGAGGCATGTGCGATGCATGTTCTGGGCGTAAGGTGGGTATGCGAGAGAGCGGGGATTGCGAGTAATGACTGTTCTATCGGCGGCAGTAGTGCAAGCGCTTTGTTGATTTGAATGAGTCGTCGATTGGCCTGGCGGAGGCAGTTCATCTCGTTGGACACGTGGTTGATGCAGGTGAGAGTTGTCTTCGTTGAGGCCTGAGATAGATGGCGACGCGACTGTCAAGACGAAAATGATGAAACACCAACAAAAATCATGATTGCTTGATCGAGCCTTCCTCGTTCGAAGTCCGTCTCTCAAATCTCTTGGCGCCCTCGAAGCTGAAGATCGCCTTCCCTTTCCATCAAGCATGCGCTCTTTCCATCGTGGCAGATCTATGCATCCATCACCAGACACAAACCCACCTTTCTCCACGTCGCATCCCGGACATAGCAGGCATCCATGTTCCGATATCAGTCATGACCGACCGCTCTGCACTGAAACCACCAAACAAAGACTCCCGCCTCGGAGACTTGTCCCCTCCTACTGTCGCAATGCCAATCACAATCTCCACAAGCCCCATCACACTCGAGAGGCAGAAGTATCAATTCAACCACCCCTGAGATGGAACTCCACATTCGGACGCGCGTGCATGCAACAGCACAAGGACAAAGAAACATGCCGACCCGGCTAACCACAAGCATTACTTCGCTTATGCTCGAATCACTAATCAACCCACTCTACCTCCCCTATATCGCCTATCTTCAATACGTCCCGACACATGCAGTCCCGTTACCACATCTTCGCCAAACAAAACACACCATCAAAGGAACAAGAAAGATCGACTGTGTAAAATGCCTATCGGAGAAAATGCTCCGAAAGGACGCCATTTCTGCATTTCTGAGACAGTTTTCGAATCCCTTCCCGCGAAACTCTGTCGCATCACGTCAATTCTTGCAGTGTCTCAGATTATCACTTGCCTCATCCCGCGCCTGTCAGAAAATCCAACTTTCAACGACTTGCGGCTTGCGTTTCCGTTGCGTGCTTTGCCTTGAAGACGAAGGACCCAAAAAGTCTGGAGTCTGGACTCTGGAACCAATTCACGGCACGGCTATTACTACTGATCTGATGATTTTGACTTTGGATAGTCGCTGATTTTTGTTGCTATATGGAGATTTTTGTGTGTCTTCGCTCGAGCTACTCCGTACTTGATTCGGATCGTCTCTCTCATTGGTCTTTTAAACGCTTATACGTGCCGTCTCTTGGGTCTTTATGGTTTGTCTGGACTTGCTCAACCTCATTTGACCCATCTCGCTGGGTCTACCTGACCTGACTATTGGGAAGGGAGCATACCCAAAGAGTAGGGCCGAAACAATATACACGCTGAAGGTCTCTCTTTGGGGATGAAGGATTGTGGTTCGGCTGGAGGTTGATCGACTTTTCGGTCAGCACCGTCAGCTTTGATCTTGATCAGCTACAATACTCAGCACCAACGGTCAACGAGAGTAGGTTTACAGATCCATTTCCTCCGAGACACGGGACGGCAGCGACATCAAGACACTGCTGCTAAGTAAAGGTGAACCCTTTTTCTCCAATGATTGAAACGGTCGGGCATTTTACACTGCCTCATGGATGATCAATTGACAACGAGGCATGTCGTGCCGGGTCACGACGATCTGGACTCACACTTGATTGACATTGTGAAGACGTCGCATCTTCACAGGATACGAAGACAGAAGCAAGAAGCACAGAGGTGAGCAAGCAAGTACAGTATGTAAAGATTTGTTTGAATTTCGGGAGTAAATGAAAAATTGAACAGCCCTGTTCGATATATGGTTTGTGCCTCTTTTTCCTCCATTCTCACATCCACACCGTTTTCAATATCCAGCTCTTGATCCTTGCAAGAGAGAAGAAAATGCCAGCGGTGTGGGAGAGGGATGAAGGAAGAAAAAGAACACTCTTCGAGCTCAGCTCAAAGGCCAACAAATTGTTGTGGCATGGTGATAGTATATATAGGAGAGAGATTTGCCAGCAGATGGGACGAGGAAAATGGGAGAAGGGGGTATCATTCTTCTTTTCAAAGGAAGATTGAACAACACAAAGGAGATTGATTTGAAGGGTTTGGAAACACAAGGAGCAAGCTCCCCATCCAAAAAGAAGCATGAACAAGAACCAAATAAATGGTTGTTCAAGAAAGGTTGTTGTTGACCTCGAGCCTATTAAAGATTATAGGCAAGAGAGGAGATTGAGGTGAGCATGTTTTCCTTCATACTCGGGCTGTTTCGTGAACGAACGTGCCGGAGGCGGGATGGAAACATGGCTTTGGTGGCGTTTCCAGCGCCTGAACAAAAAATGGTGGTTGGTGGTAAAACGAGTGTCCGCGGTGAGGGTCATTAGACATTTGTTTTTTGATCCTTGAAAGCGACCTCGGAAGAAAGAAGTGAAGGGAGTAATATCATGGAGAAATATGCTCAATATTGGTGACGAGCATCCCTCTTCGGACTGGGAGGAGCGGTCGAATGGTGAGAAGAGGGGTGATGATGCTGTTGCTGACTCTTGCTTGGAGGCGCACCTCTCTCATAAACAAAGTCTAGATGCGTACCAGGGGCACCACTATCACGACGACTCGGAGTTTGACCGGCACCGGGAATAGCACGAGGCGAGGCATTGCTACGAGCTAATTCATGCGCAGGACCACCTTTACGGCCGGAGGAGGTCGTGGAAAAACTCGGGCTTGAATGAGATTGAGTCGGAAGCGACGACGGAGGTGGAGGTGGCTGATGGGCCTGCTGGTTCTTGCGCTTGCGAGGGCTATCTGTGTGGTGGCCTCCTTCAGAGTTTTGCGATGCACCTGTGCCCGTGACTGGAGTTTGCGGCTGGTTACCCGACTTGGAGTCAGCCTGTGACGTCGGTGGCACCCAGTGGTGGAAGTAGATGGACGGGGACGAGGCCGGCTGGTCTTGTTGGATTGTTTGAGTCTGATGCAGAGGGTGAGCGCTGCTCGGTGCAGATGGAGGCGGGTTGATTTGCATGTCGCCAGTTGTCAGACGAGGCAAGGTCGATTGAGCCACGGATGACCGAGGCGCTCCAGGAATCCGTCTGCCTGGAGGAGAGGTGGATTGGAATGCAGAAAAGGTCGATTGATGAGCAGCCAGCGGTGGCGGAGGTTGCTGAGGGCCAGGATGAGCCTGTGATTGAGGTTGGGAAGGTAATGCGTACGGAGCAGGAGGTTGGTTGATGCTTCTCCTTTCCCTTCCTTCATCATGTCCAGGCTGTTGGAGTTGTTGTTGAGCGGCTTGCAACTGAGTGGTATACTGCTGCAACACTTCCAGACTAAAGTTCGCAAGGTTGGCACCGCCAATGCCTGCAAAGATCATGGGAACCATATGCGGAGGAATACCACCCTGCATCGACTCTCTCAACATGGAGTGTTCAACCCGTCTCTGCTCAAGTCGTAACGTCTCTTGCCGTGTCTTCTCTTCCTCTTGCCTTCTTCTCTCCTCTTCAACCCTAGTCGCATGCCAATTGCGTGATGACTCTGCCTCATCCTGCCATTGTGTCCTTTGTGCTTCATGATGGATATGCGCCGGCGCTTGCACCGGAGGAGGTGGCGGAGGAATCATTGGAGGGCCTCTCCCTGGATCCGGCAGGGTCATGGCAGCTGGTGGAGGCAAGCCTCTATGTTGGTTCGACATGGTCGGGGTGATACTGGCCGGCAGTGGAGGTCGTACAGCGTCGTTCATCATAGACTTTGGAGAATATCTGGGTAATTGCGGTGATTTAAAGTCATGCGTAGTACGTGCGCCAAAATCTGATTTCCCGGGCTGCGATAATGTGAGCAACATGGTCGTGCTTGAGAAGCCTTGTCCGGTCCGGGGTTAGGTTTAATGAACCAGATCGATCCCGAGCATTAAATTGGGTATATACAACAGAACCGATCTGAGGGAATGTGCTTTGTGTGGTTTCGAAATGACAGGAAACAAGGAAACGGATGATGATGATGATGATGTGTATGAAGAAGGACTCGAGACCAAAAATAAAATCGAAAAAAGTGTGGAAAAAGGATTGGGGCGCAACATACAGTTTTTGGGGATTGGAGCGGTGCTGCGTGACGTCTCTCCTGCCTTTGCCCTGGAGGGGGGGGGTTGTGATGTTGATGCAGATGCAGATCGGTACACTGATTCGTTCGCCTTAGTATACCCGTTGCAACTAGTCAGCTTTAGTCCGCGACCGGGTTTCGAAGCACGCGCGACCGAAAGGCAGGTCTGGCCGGCTCTGGTGGATGCCCTTTCACGCTTCGTCAAGGGACGACCCGATGACTGGTTCAGAGTATCGGAAAAGGCTAGACTCTTGGTGCAGCTGTATGCGGTATGTAACACCAACACTCTTTCTGTCGGGTCAGGGCGCGACAAGAGAAATTGATTGAATGATCCTCGGCCTGCGGTTGTGTTGTTCTTGTGAAATGCTGATGCTTGATGATGAATGATGATGATAATGATGGTTGATGATGTTGTTGATGATGACGGGTCCTGAATCTCTTTTTCGGGAAGTGTTCAAGGGCTGGCTCGAGAACTACAACTCATTACAGCTTTCTTGTCATGAGATAGCGTCCACTTAATAAGTCTTGAGAAAAGTCTTATAGCTCCCCTCGGACCATATCATAGTATTGACACGACAGAAACGAACAAGCTCGCGTATGATATCAAACAATAGAGGCAGGCAGGTGGGTAGAACGTCTTCGTGAAACATCAACGGTCCATCAGTTTCTCATCCGGAGGGTTGGTGAGATAGATGGTCATGGAGCCGTTTTACGAACAACAAAGTGGGCTTTTTTCCAAAAACCAAGTGGCGTCCAAGCCATCGCTTGTTCCGCAAGATTGTGAGGGATCGCAAGGAGGAACCAAACCCAGCCTGTGTGTGCGTGCTCATCCTGCATGTCATCGCGTCGTTCAGAAAAGGACGTGATCCCATCAAACCATCATGATGATTTGGGCTCGGAAGGGACGGGGCAACAACAAGATTAGGAGCGAATCGACGACCTCTTTCCAAAACTCTTGACATGTTTTTGGCGAACTACGGCACCTCCGGGAAATTAGAAGACTTCTAAAAACTGGAGAAACCACGCAATCACTTGCAATCCTTGTATGCGCCTGCCTTTCTTGAATCATCCACCAGATCCTTTTTTATGATGCTCATGCGGCTAACCATTGACAGTCAAGGAAATGTTGATCACTTTCGATCTCAAGCCCTGATTCTCCTCGGATCGCGAAAGAAGGCCAACGTCGTCTCTTCCAGATCACAAAGACGATGATGATGAAAAACGGCTGTCGGCCATTCTGACTTCCTTTCGTCGTCGTATCAACTACGTGTATAGATTAAAAAAACATCTGGGCGTGGTGTATAAACTCCATCAACATCGTGCCGAACAAGGCGCTTTCCTAATATCGACAAAATGATGGCAACAAGGGCGGCCCTTTTATTTCCTGCAGTTTTTGGTGGCTTGCAATGTCCCAGATGAGCTTCTCCACAATCGTAAAAAAGTCCTTGTTCTCGATTCCTGCACGAGTCACTTGTAGTGTTTAGTGGGTGGTGGGTTATTACGTGCAGCCGCACCCGAGCTATGGTCATGTCTCGTTCCTGTCTCTGTTTTACAAGTCCGCTGTCATCTTGCGAACTACTCTGCCGCGGCGTGCACGAAACAAGGGACTTCCCGTTGTCTGTGTCCTCATATCGGCATGTTCCTCCAGCCGAATTGGACGGGCAAAGAGCTTTGAGCAGAGAAACCCTTTGAACGGTTTTCGCGGCAAGCAGCAGTAGCAACATGCGCGGACGTTGTTTCTTCCTTCAGAAGCGGCCGTTGAAAAAGAGGTGTGCGACATCTTCAGCGCACTCCACTTGACCTGCCACCCCCACGGCTCAACATGCCTTTTCCTTTCTGAAGCAAGTGTAAGAAGGTTGCTGACAGGCCGTTGCGACCCCAGTCCGAGGCTTGAACTTTGATCTCGCTTCGTGTTGATGCTTTCCCCTTCTGCTGCCTGCAAAACGCAACTTCACGTTGCGACTCGCGCGCGCAAGCCGCATGAGAAAGATCGACAAGAGAGATCAACAAAAGTAGCACGCGTGGTCTTTGCATTTTCTGCGTGCGTCCCACGCTATGTACCTTGTCCAATCTCTGCAAGGATGATGGGGTTTTCCCTTTTGGCATGCACATCCTTGACCAAAGCGAACATTTTACCGAAAACACCAAATGTCACCAAATGTCACCAAATGTCACCAAAGCTGCTCTGTCCGTTTCATTCGGTAGAGCTTTCTCGATGCGGTGTGTCAGTGTACAAGCTTCACCTACCCGTCATTGCGCAGAAGGCCGGTGCGGTTGCTTGAGCATTGGACCGTGACCGGGAGAACCATCCACCGGGAGGAGCTCGCTCCATTCAGCAAGCAACAGCAGCAGTAGCATCAGCGAGCAGCAGCTAAAGCGCAGGGGCGAGATCAAATTTCCGAATCACTCCAACCTGTCGTTGTACGCGCCGCCCGTTTTCTTTGCGCGCGTCCCGTTGGGCGCTGCTGGCTGGGTTCGGATTACTCTTTCGATCAACTTGAAACACAGCAGTTGACCCGTCGTGGCTTTCTTCGTAGGACGGAACTTCCGTCATACATGCTCTTTTCGATAAACGACTTTACAGGTCTCGGTTTGGGTAAGCAACCTCCCGTCTTGAGATTCGGTGTGGGTCTAGACTTTTGGTCCTTGAATCGTTATGGTTTGGGAAAACGACAGTCAGCCCGTGTTTGGCTTGTCATTCCCCCCCCTCCATCATCTTCATACAGTTGACTTTATCGAGGCTTGCATCGGTACGCGCTTCAAGGTTGGAGGGTGACCATCTCAAAGAGGCGCCGCCTCACGCATTGCATATTCCCTCCCCTGCTGTTGTTGGGTTTACCCAGCGGTTTTAATTCTTCCATCTGCAGGGACATCTCACCGCTCATGGGGGCGTTTACCGGGTTTGCATCATTGCATGGTGGTTGTGGAGGTAGCTTAAGCAAGACGCTATGGTCGACCGGAGTCGGATTGGGTACGGTTAGTGTTAGAACCAGTAGGCAGAGGCAGACAATTCCGTACGATTCTCGTCATTGGGCAAGGCATGCAAGACAAAGATGACGCTGTTGAATGTTCGTGCTCTCCAAGCGAGGTCTTTCAACCATTCAACTGTGTGATACTGTATTCCCACGGAGTTGTCGGGGCTTGCGATGGGTAACGTTCATGGCAACAACCGAGCGTGAATGACGGCAGTGAGAGGGCGATCATACATGGATGTAAGAATGATCCGGTGGCTTCAAACTTCTACCTTGGTTAAAGCCGGCCAGTTCAGAGAGCGCAAGACGAATGAGATCTTCTTGTACTTGGAAGGCGCAGCAACCATGCTGCCCGCCGACTCGTAAGCCAGCAAGGGTTGCGACTTCCCTTTCACAAGCGACAAAAGTAGACATTTCGCGACATTCATGATTGTCGCTCGTGGATTGCACGTGGCTTGCACGCTGATTCCTTTGATCTTTCCAGAGTTTGGACGATCACCTCTGCGCTCACTCTAAGAGGAAATGATGTGAAAAGATCAGCCTTGCACTTCAGCGTCATTCCTTGCACCAAAAATGGAAACTGGACATCCAACCACGACAGACGTCGGTTGCAACTTCTGTTGAACAAACCTCGACGTTGTATTCGGCTTTTTTTGCTTGCAATTATTCTTCCAATGCTGGCATGCTTCGCGAGACGATGTAACCTTTTTTCCATCTCTGTCTTCTCTTTGTCCTTCTTCCTGCTTCCTTCGCCAACCACCATGAACGCGGATCTCGGTCTCTCCGTCCATGGCTTTTGACATCTACCTTTGCACGATACGAACGCCTCACAATGATCTCCTTCTCATCAGCTCACCTCCTTCTAGATGCGCAGAATCCAGCCCTAGTAATCTATTAGCATTTGCCCATATGAGGGAAGCATCATGATGGTCTCGCTCTCTCTCTCCTTTCACGGTGCATCCCCCTTCGTATCTCCAATCGAAATCTCTCTCTCTCGGCATCAAGTTCCTCCTGTTGTGCGATCATCACATGCTGGCTTACTAGAAATAATACGCGTATGTACCCTAAGGATGGCGCCAACAAATTTCGTCCTCCCTGTACTACGGCAAGGAACAAAAGGCCGGCCCGCTTGGCAAGGATTTCAGGATATGGTCGCCGACGGACGGACTCCTTTCAACATCTAGAAGGATCTCGAGATTACAAGGAAAGAATCCCTGATTCGAGATCGCGGAAGAAATCCTGATTCAAAGAGAAAAAAAAAGGAGATTGGCGAGGACGGATGAGAAAACAAAGGGCAATTGCAAGAGAGATTGGGCAGGAGCTAAGGAAGCTGCTTGCCCTAATTATGCATTTACCAAAATCAAGCTACTACTCGAGTAGTCACACTGTACAACACGGATGTAGACGCGCCTGGGCAGCAGCGAGTTCCCATCCCATGCGTCGTAGATCACTGATTTGCAGCAGCTATCATCAGGCACAAAGATTTCAAGCTCAGTCGTGGTCTCGATTGAGAGTGGTGATTTCGTAGGATGGTCTGGGCCAGATTGAACTAGGAAAAGGTTCAATGCCTCCACTGAGTGCGCTGATATTCTCGACTCTCCTTGGACATTTCATGGTTTTTGAGAAGTCTTTGCATTCTTACAATCCTGTACTCCTACATCTACATCCCGCAGGACATCTATCTACCCTAGCCCCATTACTCGTAATTGACATTGTTGTCAGCGCACATCTCGCTAACCACCTCTGCGAATCTACCAGTTCTATCCTGATCTTGTTTGGCAGTTTGGATGGCTAGTAAGATGCTCGAAACACCGACATTAATAGTCCTTGATCCAGTAGTCTCCTGGATCTCTGTGAGCGCGCGCTGAATGTCAGCATCAGCAAAAGCGCCGCTTTGTTTCATGATTGCTTCGAGCTCAGAGTGTGTTTGGATGTTCGGTACTGCGATTTGAGCAGAGAACTCGAGTTGGAGCTGTTGCAAAACGCTGCGCGACGACGTGGTTGCAAAGATAAGCAATGGACGACCCTTTGGAGGCTTGTTCTGCATCATGACCTTCAAAGCTGCTAGCACGCTCGCACTGAAGCGAGGTCCTACAGGTACCCAATCGATCAGTAGCTCGATATTGTCAATAACGAGCACGTTCTGAGGACTTTTGTATGCGTCTGTGAAGACCTTCTGCAGGGTCTGAATCTTCTGAATCTCATTCATGCCGACCAGATCCATGGGGTTGATGAGCTTGATGAATGGGAATTCGGAATCCAGTGCCATCTTCGCTGCGAGGGCAGTCTTTCCACTTCCACGTGGACCGTGAAGCAACACAGAGAGTAGAGGTGTGTCACCTGAACGGACTTGGTTGACGAACAAACGGCCACGCTCGAGGATACTGTCGATGTGCTTGCCGAAGTGGATGACACCACCTT
>ERZ794946.924-NODE-924-length-10442-cov-4.228459_pt1 | contig 10442 bp, 9 predicted proteins | sample MGYA00433072_ERZ794946 | MGnify/ENA primary metagenome ERZ794946 (study PRJEB30137, sample SAMN04331413) | food metagenome | isolation source: Y3 must sample point D1 replicate A | place: Australia: South Australia | collected 2014 ...
CACTAGCAGCATTGCTCAGAAACACGGAAGGACGGTGAGGTGTTTACTGCTACGACTACGATTATGTGACAACTTCAAAGACAACAAATACTGCGAAGCATACACGACCACTTCATAACCCTACACAACAGAATCACAGTCATACCTCGGACACAAGACAGCGACAACGCCAACGTCAACAACACAAATCTCTTCTCCAGCGCCCAGCTCACAAAAAAAAAAGCCAGAACACCAATGAAAAAAAAAGAGGCGCCACCATCAAAAGGAAAAGGGAAAAAGGGTCCCTTTCGAACCAGTCGCTGAGGGAACGACAACATGATTCTATTACGGCCCGAAGATGAAAGAAGGGAAAGGATGTTTCGGCGGAGTCGATTACTAAAGAGCGCTCATTATGTTTGACGCCATGAGTGTGCGGGACTCTTGCCGGTGAGAAGGGAAAGGGCAAGTGGGTGGGTTAGAAGGGTCAGGAGAACGCTGCAGCGGACTCGCAAACCACCTCAGGTGGGTTCAAAAGATTGGACAACTCAAATCCGAAGACGAGTGTGTGTGTATGGAAAAAAGAAAGGCAAGGGGGAAGAGGGAGGGAGGTGATCTATATACTTAGAGGAGAGCGTATGACTCAGTGGTCGGCTTAGTAAGGAACTTGCTCAATCGTTGACCATTTCGACAGCGAAATTTACCGCGACGTGTCCTTGTCAAAGATGATGGAGATTGGATGGTTTGGCATGAGCAAAGATGAAATGGAAAAGACTTGATTGATACAGCAATGTCTACCTGTACCGCTTATATTAACGACCTGTCGATCACGCACTGGTATCCATCGGGTCTCCAGAAGTAGCTGCAGCCTTCTCCTTTCTCTTCATCTCAATAAACTCCATAATCTCCTTCTTCTTTTCTTCAGCTGGCACAACATCCTCGATAGCCAGAGGAACACGATTGAAAGGATCGGTGGCGTCAGAGAGCAAATGCGAGCGGATGGTGCTGCGGTCGACAATCTGTCTACTGCTTGGTAACAGCACAGGGTCTTCCATCAACGAGCCCATGATAGGATCAAGAAGCTCATCCGGAATCTCGCCAAGATCCTCTTCGGCCATGATCTCCTGGGCGTGCACGATTGCAACAGCGTCAGTCAAAGCGATGAATTGCTTGATCTGCTCAGGAGACTTGAGAGCAAAGTTCTCCATGAGCTGCACTGCCTGTGCGAAGTTTGAAGGTTTGTAAGAACGACCATCACGTGCAATCGCTTGACGGAAGTTTTCGCGGCCTGAAAGGTTGAGATAAACATCAACCAAATCCGATAACAATTCACGAGGCTTGAAACCGTATTGCTCGGGTTGTTCGACCTTGAGATTGCGTCTTCTTGGTCCCACCATTGTTTCGAGGTTGTAATCAAGCATGTCTGCGAGACGTTGTACAATCTCTGGCATGGTGAAAGCGCCAGCCAGAGCGTCTGTGAATAGCGTGAGCATGGCCACAGTTTCCTTGGTCAAGCCCATGTAAGATTTGGCTCGGCCTTGCTGCTCAGATAGAGCTTCTTCCTTTTCTTGTCGTAATTCCTGCTCCATGTTATCGGCTCCGGGAGCCTTGAGTTCTTCTTGCAAATCATGAATCTTGGTGAAGGAGCCGAACACCTCATCTAGCACATATGTCACGTCGTTGAGCAGGAGGTTGACGAAGCGAATGAAGAACTCGGTGTTGACTTCTGCCTCTTTTCCAAGACTCTCTCTGTAAACAACATTTCCCCAGACACTCTTGAAGACTTGGAAAATTTCGTATCTGATGTTGAACTTGTCGTAGAAAGCTGTATGCGTTCCGGTGCTTTCACACTCGATGTAAAATTGCATGAGTGCATGCAATAGATGCTTTTGACAGAACTCTGAACCGTTGAGGAGGTCACCAAGAACACCCTTTGAATTGCTTCCGAAAGGCCACACGCCGTGGAAGAGAATGGTGACCAATCCAGCCTTCATATAAGGGTTCTTGATGTAGTTGGTGTTACGCAAGAAGGTGATGCATACGGTTGCGAGCTCCTCGCATTGAGTGGAAGTGATGATGTGAGGAATATTGCGTGTGATAAACTTGAAGTTATCCACTACATCCTCAAGGAAGTATTCAGGAAGGCACTTGAATACTTCTGGTTGCTCTTGAGGCAGGGGTAGGCGCAACTTCTCCTTGGGAAGTTTCTGTCCCGATGCCAGACCGAGAAGCCAGACGATCACGTATCTCATGAACTGCATTGATCTTGCTTGAGAGACTTCATCAAGCAGAACACCAGTCGTCGCATGGATCGTGCTGTGCATCCTGTCAAGATCGTTTCTGAACTTCTGTAGGTGTTGCTCGAAGCGAGTGGCATATCTAGCATCGTGGGCGTACTTATGCCTGTCCGCTTCGAACCTCTCAAGCTCCTTCTCCATATGCTTTACTTGCTTCTGCAGCTGTTCCATTCTAGTGCTGGCTGCCTCTGGACCGTAGTGATGAGCAGCCACCGTGAGGAAGAAGATCTCAGAGATGAAGTTGTTGGTACCTTCGACCTTCTGTTCGTAGAAGGCATCGGAGGTCTTTTGGTCGGCATTCATTTTGGTCTCGTCCGAGATGTCAACCCTAGGGTTTCTTCTCAGATAATTGACATCAATGCGGTCGATCTTGCTGAAGGTAGCGTCCATGAAGGGATCACAAAGTCGATCAAGACAGTTTGTGATGTTGATCATGAAGCCATCCGATGAAGTTGTCTTCTCGTCTACTCTCATAGCACGGCGCTTGTGGTTGGTGTTCATGCAGTGAGCAAACCAATCTAGCAGCCTCTCGCGAGGCTCTTTTCCAGATTTGACGATCATGTTAGCAAGGTCAAATAGCTCTTCTTGATGCGTGTTGAGTGTCATGCGGAGGGAACGTTGGGCATTGACGATGTATGCTCTGTCTTTTGACCTAGGAGTGGTGAAGAAGCTTTGCGCAACGCCGTTCTGAAGCGGCGAGAGACGGAAGAAGGGACCCAGAATGGTAACCATCTCGATGTCCTGTGCTGCAACTCCGGCAGGCAAGAAAGCGGGTGACTGTGTGATGGCCTCTACGATTTTTGGGTAGCGAATCAAGTTTCGCAGGGCGGTCAAGTAGTATTTGTATTCGATGTCGTTCATAGACATTACGGCCAGCTGTCTGCTGAGTTGCTCCACAGCGCCGATCAAGGCATCCTTGATTGACTCGTCCTCTTCGAAACGCGAGACAGCCTCGTTGAGGAAGTCGTGATCGATGCCCGAGTCGCTTTGAGGTTCAGCGAGCAGGTGCTTGGCTAGAGCATTTTCGGGTGGCGTCTCAAAACCGAACATCTCGGGCATGGTGATTGCAAAGATGCAGTAGCTCATACAAAGCCGTCTGGCCTCCATCAAGACCTTGAATCTAGGATTCTCGGTGTCTGTACTCCTCATGTTTCGACAAGCCTTGGAGATGCGCTTCCAGCATGCCAGTAGATAGTCCAGCGGTGTAATATTATTCAGCAGGCCAGCGGCTTCAGGCAGGGCCTGGTCCAGCAGGCTCGTCTTGAGCTGGAGGGGCTCATTCTGTTCGATCAGATCTCCTCGCACACTCTCGATATAGTATAGAGGCTGCGATGATCCGTCTCGGACGACTTCGGGCTTGAGCGACAGACGGAAGATCTGACTGAGTTGACGATCCTCCCATATCTCGAGCGATTCTGAGGCTTGCGGACGTGATCTCGGGAGCGGCGAGTCTTCGCTGGGGCGCTTCTGAGCGGCAGAAGGTGTGATGTTGATCTTGGTTGGCGGCTTGTTCTCGTTCTTGACACCTAGTTGGGCGAAAGGGTTGCCCACAGGCTCACCTGCTGACTTGTCTTGTGCCTGTGATGCAGGCGAAGGTGAGGCTGGCGGAGGCTCGACACTAGAAGATGATGGCGCTGGCGATGATGGTCCTGAGCCACCTCCGAGTTTGGCAAGGCGCTTGTTGCGGATCTGTTCTGGTTAGATAGATTCGCATAGGCAAATGGGTGCTTTGCGACGGTGCGATTTGAGATACCTTGTCTGCGTCTGATTCGGCCATGCTGTGTGGCGGTTGTGAGGTAGCACCAAAGAATGTGTTAACCAGAAGGAAACTGTGATGCGCGCCTCAAGAGTAATGATTCGGCGAAAGACAGTAAGCCGGACACACAAGTAGGACGCAAGTGAATGCTTGATGCTTGATACACAGTTGAGAGACAATGACGGGATGCTTGCTATTGCTTATCGATTACCAACCGTATATCCGAGATCCGGCCGTTGGCAACACTCGAATGCAACAGACTCAGAACATCTTTGACTATCACAGCACTACATCTTCTGACGCATATGTTGATTATGTTTGTTGTGTTTATTACTTCTCACTTCCATCTTTCATCAAAGAAGCATGGAAGAGGGTTGCCTCACTTTTCGAGCTAGAACGATGTCTGCTTTCCACAAGCTGAACAGAATTGGACAGAATATGGTGTTCAGACCAGATGATAGACACTCTGGCGATCCGCATGTGACTGCCTACTGACACACGATGACAAGCACGCCGGACCCTCATCTCCTCTCGCACCTACGGAACAGTGCGGGATCTGTGGGAAAGATCGATCAAGTGAAAGGAGAGGGAACATTAGACGAGAGCCGGCATGGAGAAGCTGGAACAGGCAGTAGCAGAGGGCAGATCCGGAGAGCCTGAATGGATAATGTTTAGAGCGCAAGAATCGGGTAGCATATGGAGGATGATATTGAGTATAGCCTCCATTGTTTTCTTGCAATGCGTCGAACCCCCTTCTCACGATTACAAGAATGCGACGACAACTGTTGAACAAGTCTCTCGTCAAAGACTGTTGGTTCTCCACTCTGTGCCTTTCCAGGCACGATGCAGCGATTGATACAAATTTATTTTTGCTTGGTGCTCTTCATGCTTCTCACAAAGCCTTTCGGTTTTCAAGCTTTTCAGCTACCGAGACACAGCAATCCAACTGAGTTTTGATGCTCAAACAACAACGATTTTTCTCCGCAAAATAAACCCCACGATTCTCTGCTCTCAAACGTACTAAAAAATGACTTGCATATCTGCAACATCCACCAAGTGGAAACACCCATCGAATATGGGCTTGTAGCGTTCAGCAGACAACGGATTTGCTGGGGCAAAGACCTCGTCCTGTTACGAGCCAGCTGTTGGTGTTCAGTATGATGTGCATTACTCCTGTCTGATTTGCTGTGTGTTGGGAAAGGTATGGCAGAACGACCATTGTCCCAAAGCGGTAGTATGCCAACTCCTAGGACGCCTTGTTTTTGATTCTGTAGGACAACGTCTTGCGTCAAATCTCAACACGCAGCAGAGAGAAGGAGTAGAGAAAGGCTCTCAAGGCAAGACAATGCCCTTGGCCGACATGACTCCTCGGGATGGTCCCCGAAACAACCTCCAATACATTGACAGACATGGCAGAAATGAAGGTTGATGATTCAGGTTGCTGTGGCACAGCAGCTTGTGTGGCTGGAGTGCGGTAGGTGGTCAATGGGGCATCCCTCGGCGCATTTTGGCCAAAACAAGCTAATATCCAGCCTGATCCGAGCGTTGGGAGACGCGGTGTTGAACGAGGCGCAGGGAAAAAGAATTCTTGAATAGGACGACAGTGGGATAAAGTACAAGGCTCAGACGTTATATGAGGCAGAGCAAGAGCGAACAGGCAGTGCAGCGATAACGCTAGAAGACGTGCCTCTGTCAGCCACACAACAGATGCAGTTTGGGGAGGCCTTGTAAATCAACACGCATCTGACGCCGAAGGAGCCGTGATTTTGTATTAGCGTTTATTGTAACAATCTGAGCGCAATCTGTGGAATAATAACACGTCCCCTGTTCGCTGTTTGATGCTCGTAGACCGACCGTTTGACGTGAGTGCCTACGTGCCTGCCCTCTTGCCACCTGTGTATCTACTCTTCTGACCAACAGCAAAGAGCGAGATAAAAGCAAGTAGCAAATACGCGGACGTCTCGTGCAAGTAAGTGTTGTTCTGCATCAACAAAAAACAAGCCCAAAATCCCAGCCGCGTTAGCGCCAAGCAACGCTCACCACCCACGCACTTCGTGTCGTTGTTCCTTGCCCACTCCACGACTGTCTACCATCAACATCCAGCCCGTTCTATCTCTCATCTCCAAACATCGCCTTCGCCCTTGGCTAACATCTGGCCAACCTGCTCACTTTTCCCATAGCCTTACATACTCTTTGTTGATCGCTCTCCACAATGGCGGAAATCCGTCGCAAGCTCGTTATCGTTGGTGACGGTGCATGCGGAAAGACCTGTCTTCTCATGTAAGAACCACTGCTCTCTGTCGTCGCCTGTTGACCGTCCCATGCTGACCTGCTGTCGATAGTGTCTTCTCCAAGGGCACTTTCCCTGAGGTTTGTCTTCCCAGCCCCTGCGCTATCCGTCGTCGCTCGCCGTGTTTCCCTCGCCGTCGCACTCCCCGCCAGTCCCCATGCCCGAGCGCGATAAAGCAGCCCCTAACATAGTGCACCCGATGTGCTGACACAATCGTTCAAAGGTCTACGTCCCTACCGTTTTCGAGAACTACGTCGCCGATGTCGAGGTTGACGGCAAGCACGTCGAACTCGCCCTCTGGGATACCGCTGGCCAGGAAGATTACGACAGACTCCGCCCTCTCTCCTACCCCGACTCGCATGTCATCTTGATCTGTTTCGCCGTCGACTCTCCCGACTCCCTCGACAACGTTCAGGAGAAGGTACGCCGCCCGCCCCGAACTGCCGCCTCACGTGCCTGGTCGCATGCTGACATGATTTGTTTTTGATAGTGGATCTCTGAGGTCCTCCATTTCTGCCAGGGCCTTCCCATCATCCTTGTTGGATGCAAGAAGGATCTTAGACACGACCAGAAGACCATCGAGGAGCTTCACAAGACTTCGCAGACCCCCGTCACCGAGGAGCAGGTACGTCTTGATACCATGTTCAGGACATGAACCCAGCTTACACATCTCCACAGGCTAGACAAGTCAAGGACAAGATCGGTGCCAAGGAGTACATCGAGTGCTCAGCCAAGACCAACGAAGGTGTTCGTGAGGTCTTCGAGCACGCCACTCGTGCTGCCCTCACCTCAAGAAAGGAGAGAAGTAGCAGCCGCAAGAAGTGCCTGATCCTGTAAGCGGGCAGGCCCGATTGCGCGATCATCCCACCCAAAGGCATGGAAGAACACAACATGGTTTCGTGGCCATGGACGAAGCGCTCTTCTTTCATGTCTCGTCTTCCCGAACGGCTGCTGCTTTGCCGACTGAACGATAATCAGCAGCTCGAGGCCTGAGAGACTTGCACACCCCCCAGATTTATACCTTGGTTCTGCAACATGGCGGCGTTCGGATTGGAGTTTCTTGGTTGTCTTGTTCTGCACCACAAGAGACATGTTCACCCTATTCAGCAAGCGAAATGGAGAAGGCAAGCACGCAAGGCACTGTGTATGGTTGAGGACGCGGCACTGATGGTCTTGATCATTCGTCTTGCTCGACTCACGCACGTCTACGTCTTGTCTTTTTTCTTCTCAGTACAAGTCGCTCAGGTCATTACCCACATATCCCCCCTTGTTTTCTCGTCGGTCACTGTTCTTTTCCAACCATCACCTGCACTGCGCATTGAGATCGGTGTAATATTTGTCATAGGCGTCAATGAATTACTTTTCCTTGCACGAAATGTTGCCTGCCTTGAATATCTATACAGTGACGTGCGAGTCAAACGGCGTCAATACGTGATGGCAGCGGCCGGGACAGTTCGGACGATCAGACGTTGATCATGTCGCCCTTTCCCCATGTTTGGATGTAAACAGCGAGGATCGTTGAAACATTCACGATTCGAAAGAGGGGTTGTGGTTTGACTAGCTCTTGGGAGAGTAGCATCTTGCATGTTGGCGGCGGCAGTCTTGCCAGACTGGCTACGAAAGACCCGTGACAGCACTTGAAAGTAGGTGCAGGCAAGCGAGCCAATGGATTGGTTGATTGATTAAACTAAGTGCTGTAGCTTCAAAATACACACAAACATGCAAGTGAAGCTCTCATTCACATGCTCAAGAACAAGTGACAGGTTCTTTCCTTTTGCGTACAAGGACGGGAACCTGGATGCTGGCGTGCATGTGGTGAAGGCAGCAGCAGTGAGCGAGCGATGAGCGATGACGAGGGGCACCAAAATTCGCAAGCGCGGAGGGCCGTGCGCGGCAGCGGGAAGACTCTAGGCCGTGACTACTCACTAGCGATATTCCGAATTCGACCCTCTCGAGTCCGTATTTCCAAGGACCCTCCTCTAGCCTTCCGTCTCGCGACCGATCCACTCCGCTTCTTCCTGAAGACAACCTTTCTCCCTTTCTCAACTGCACCCTCCCAACAACAAACCCGGTCAACATGCGTCTCTTCCGCATCAACACCCGCCCCACCATGTCGCTCATGGGATCCTCGTGATGGTCTGACTATCACGGTATGTTTTTGCACCTCTGTCGACAGCTCCACCTGGACCATGCTCTGACGCCGTAGCAGCTGTCCATCCAGCAACGACACGCGCCTATAGCGTTGCGCACACTCCGACCGACATCTTAACCACTATCAACTACGATCCCTCCACTCCCGCCTAGAGACACGCCTGTCACGCGACATATCCTTTCCACCAAATCAGCCATGTCTACCGTTACCTCAATACCTCTGGCCGACTCGATCGCCCAAGACACAAACAGTGAGGTTTGCGAGTCGCTCAGCGAGTCTTCTCTCCTCACACCCGTCGTCGGCCGGGATAGCGACGCCAAAGGTGCGTCTACCGCCCCGCCAAAATTGTCTTGTACCAGCGCTGACTCGGAATTACAGTGTCCAAGAAGGACGCCTCGAAGACCGCTCAGGTCGCTCAAGAAAACATGAACCCGAGACCCAGCATTGCTCCTCTCCCAGGACGCTTGCGCATGTATGTCCCGCCCGTCAACTTTGGCGCCGTCGAGACGAATTCCATCTACAGAAGTGGTTACCCAACCAGCAAGAACTTCGACTTCATCAACAGCCTCAACATTAGAACCATCCTGTACGTCTCTCTCAACTCTTCGTAGCAGCGCATAGTTTCTAACACAACCCAGCACCCTGGTTCCTGAGCCTCTGTCAGAAGAGTACATCACCTTCATGGAGGAAAATCACATTCGCCACTACCAGATCCACATTCCCGCCAACAAGGACGGCAAGATCAACATTACTCCCGAAACCATGGCCACCGCTCTTGCTGTCGTCTTGAACCGCAACAACCACCCTCTTCTCATCCACTGCAACCGTGGCAAGGTTAGTCGGATCTACCCCTACCACCCCCACAAGCACACAACGCTAACTCCTGTCCAGCATCGTACCGGCTGTGTGACGGCCTGCTTCCGCAAGACACAATACGTTCAAAACGAGCCAGCTATCGCCGAATATCGCGACTATTCCTACCCCAAGTGCCGCGACGACGACATGCGTTTCATCAACACTTTCGATCCAAGCATCGTGCTTCCCATTGCACAATCACAAGGCTGGCTGCCTACTCCTCCACCAGAGCCCAATGATGGTTTCTGGCATTTGAAGCCGCAAACTAAGATCCCTTCCTACGAGGACGTCGCTGCCATCAAATCAAACGATGAGCCCCGCCTCGACTCAGGTCCTCGCATTTCGGTTAGGTGACGACCAATCTCGACATACATCCACGTGATGATTCTGGTTCTTGCGGTTTTCTACATGGCGATTATGGCAACGATGACGAAAGACACTACTACAGGACGGGTTGCATGACTTCTGAACAACAAGAAGACGAGGGATGTGCATGATTTCTTTTGTTCTCTTCTTTCCACACAGCGACGGTGTTACAGGGCGTTTTCAAAAGGGGCTTTAGAAAAAACTGGAAAACAGTCGGGGCAAATGGGGGTTTATTCTGGGATGGGCGTCGAGCATGATGGTTTCCGCTCCGCTTTTTTGTGTCTTTTTTTGTTGTCTCCTTTTTTCTCTTCTTACAGACGGAATGACACAGACTTTTGGGGGTCTGTTGTCATTCTTCTCTTGCTGTCCCTTTTTCGCGGAGAGGATATTTGGTGCGTCTTTTGCCTTTTCTCAAGGCGGGACTTGGGGAGGTTTTTGGTGGATAGCTACAGCAGGGGCTTACTTCCGGGTCTGCTTTGTGGTCTATCGATATCTTAATTTGGTTGTCTCTACTCCCTATATTCCTTTTTTGCCTATGGGTCTTGGTGTCAAATGATTGATGTCCCTTTGAGTGTCTTTTTTCTTTGCTTGGATGTATTCTTGGTCGCTCTTTTTCAAATCTACCATCTAAATCGCTCTTTCTTGTTGTTGTTCACTGCTCTTTTCTTTGCTGTTGCTTTCTGTCGCTGGCAATCACGTGGTCGATCGACGTTGATGAAGCTGCGATAGAAGTGCAGGGCTGGAACCACT
>ERZ794946.926-NODE-926-length-10414-cov-3.378029_pt1 | contig 10414 bp, 14 predicted proteins | sample MGYA00433072_ERZ794946 | MGnify/ENA primary metagenome ERZ794946 (study PRJEB30137, sample SAMN04331413) | food metagenome | isolation source: Y3 must sample point D1 replicate A | place: Australia: South Australia | collected 2014 ...
TTTGCACCTATAACCACTTTTACATTTCTTTTTCCATCCACACAAAATCATACTTAGCAATTAGCATAGCATGCGGTGCCAGACCGGACTAACTGGGCAGCCCAGGAAGATAATCGTCAGTATCCAGATGTAGTGGATGAATAGATGCTACTTCTAAGGCTTTCACACAAGGACCATAGGTTAATGAACCACCATCATTTCTCCTTCTTCCTACCTGCGAAAGAATTTGACATAAATCGCACATCCCTGTTGAATCCCCAAGATCGATCAAAACAATCAAGTATCACTGACCTGAGCGTTTCCCTATCATGCCTCTCCTGCAGCATAATAGTAACAAGTCAAGGACGAGAGCAACAGCAGGAACGAACCTCGATCTGTTCATCGCATATGTTCTTGGAGCACACTTAACGATGAGAACAACTTTGAGCGGAGGGTGTCTTTTATAGTGCTACCAGCATGAGCGTGCGATGTATTTGCAGTCTCTGTCGCGAAACCAGCTTGCCATAGTCGAGAGTTATGCGAACTTGATGATACCTAGTGTCTCTGCTATTGCATCCTCTCCAGGAAAATGTTGTGCAAGAACAGCTCGACAAATCTGTAAACGAAAATCGCGCAATCCAACATCTTGGGCACCCCAGATGATGTATTCTGGAGTTGTTTTTTCTGCACAGCCATCAGCATGATCGACAATCACAAAGTACGTGTGCAAGGGTGGAAGCTATATTCCTAGAACGCAATGGTTTGGCGCACAAGAAAAGCAATACAATCCAGTGGTATGAATATCTCTATTGCATTTGGATTGCCGCGTATACAGCATTCCGGTCTCCGAAGAATACGTGGAACCGTGAGCAAAGTTTGTAACCGATATAGGATCCATGGAGTGGTAGCTTTGCGGCTCCTCGGATTCTGTACCACTCTTTGCCATTTTTGCGGCCATGGGGTGGGCTTGCATAACTTCGCGCACGCGGGTGAGGCCATAGATGCAGTATGGCATAACTGAGTGCAGCCCTGACGTACCTTGCAACTGATTGTCTTGTGTGATCAGCTGTGACCCGCTATTTGACATGATCAGCTCCATCGCGGAGAGGTTTCCGAGAAGTCATGTCAACTACGGCATAACTTTGACACATTCTGTGTACAGAGGTGAGCTGCTTGCCCTACTCATGTGCAAAATTTGTCGAGAGCGTGTTCCCCTCTCCTCCCTCTGTGTGACGGTTCTCTCACGCGCATAGCTGTCGAAATGCATGATACCTTGCGAAGCAGAGTCGTGTCCAGTGAGAGATTTTTGCACGGTTTGTCTCCAACGGACGACTGTAGCAGAACAAGATCATGGTACATCTATACAGCTTTGGTGTCTTGAGAAACGATCTTGAGAGGACAAGGAAGATGAGGAGATTCCGCGCATTGGTTGACTGGATAGTGTTCGTGTCAAAGACCATTGATTGCAATGCACAACCTTATCCCAAACACAGTCTTGCCCAGTGAAGTTGCATCAGAAAGATCTCTTCCAAGTAGATTCAGTCGATATCGAAGCTCCTGTGTAATTTGAATCCCGGTTTGACGGAACTTGGTGGTTGCGAAATCGCTATCTCCGTTCACATTATTCTCCAATGTGTTTGCAACGCTGTGCCATGGTTTATTCCTTCCGTGAGCTCCTTGAATATCGTTGCTGTCCTCATTTTAGTACAGTCCTGCGTCGAAGACTCGATGCACAGCGCAAAGCTCTCCCGCACACAGCCGTATGCATGCATAGCCACGAACAGCTATGATGAGAGGTCCTGACGTGAAGAACATGGCACAATCACACGGGGTGTTTAAACACCCCCAATGCATCTTTTGATAAAGTTACGGTCGAGTACGGTCAGGCCAGTTGTTCAGGTTGAGTCATCAGTGCCTCACTGCCTCTCCTCATTACCTCACTGCCTCCATTGTCGCTTGCATGCTTCATCCAGTATTCCAAGCTCCTCTCCTGGGGTCTTTCTCTGTTTCTGACGTCGTCACTGTGGTCGTCCCAGCTTGTGTATCTCGGTCTCCACCTGGGTCCGAAAGCCGAACCCGTTCTCAATATGATGATGTTTCTCTAGGACCGTTCTTGCAATGTCTTGTGTTTCCGTCATCGGGATTACAACACAGTTGATTCGTCACTTGGCCGCAGATGAACGTCGAGGATATCGTGGAGTTCCCGTCCCTGTGGTATCGGACCGCAGCAACGCCAATAGTGTCCGAGGGTCGGCTTAGTATACTAGAATGAGCCAGAGCACAATGTTGATGATTGATGGTGGTGATGAGGGTCCTCTTTTACGCACGTAGTGATCAGACCCTGGGTGGAGGAAATAAGGGGAAGGGAGGTTCTCGATCTTAATCTTCCCATATTCGAGAAATTGATGACAGTAGCAATTGTCGTTACGATTGGCGGATTGATATTCCGGAATCGCTTTCCTGCGGCTAAACCAGACGCGAGATCATGGCCCGAAAGATACAATTCTAAGCGCGCGTCTGTTCGGAAAGGGCCAGACAGCAACGGCGTGCGCGATGGTAAAGGCAGAAAAACGGCGTTGGTCGAGGCGGGAACGCCCAAAACGCCGCAACGAACGCCCCCAGCAGAAGGTCAAGCCGGATGGAAAGCCACAAGACGGTATATGCCCGTTTCCTCGCACTCTCGTACCATTTCAGGAAAATGGTAGAACTGGAATCTCTTTCCAAAGCAAGTTTAAGCAAGAGTCCCTGATGGTATGTATGAACGGTTCCAACAGTGTTGTTGATCCAGGGTCAAGAGACAGAACTCAAATTCCTCACGCAGCTTCCAACGACGCAATTGTGCATATCGATTCCAACCGGAAAGAAGGACTTCAAGACATCGTTGCTCAGAGTCTGGCTCGGCAGTATTCGTGGCCGTACGCCGGCACTCAAGGAACAGGTACGAGGGTGGCTCTCGTCAGCCAGCCGTTTCTTGCCCCGATGGCGGCGGCGACGGCGGTGATGGCGAGTCAAAATCCAGCCACGAAGTCAGGGTTAGAGTAGGGCTCTTGAATCTTGATGCGGTTGAGACGATGCCAATTGCTCTACTCATTTTTGGTCATCACCGCGTTGTACGCCTCTCTCTCATCCGTCTGGAAAGTTACGTACATGCTTTGTTGATGTTGACAGTGCTGTTTTGGGCGCTGTCGCGGTACGGGCCAGTACGGGCCTTTGACGGGGTTCGTTCCGGAACGTGTGGGTGAAAAAAGTCTAGTTCAAGGTATTTGATATTCTTCCGAAGTGGAGAGATTTTGAAGCTTCCACCATCGCGAGGTTGGCTGGCGGTGATGTGGGTGGACGTTGTTGGGTAATTATGATGAGGTTGATGCGAGGCCTGTTGAGAAAAGGGCTCGCCACAGTGGTGCGAAGGCAGGTGCAATCAACCATGTCAAATGGGCAAAACACGGAAGTCGTGGCAGGAGCGACAGATGTCGCTTTGAATTCGTAGAAACAGAAAATCACAGCTACTCGTTTCCAACAGAGGGGTATATAGATATAGTGCGGAAAACAGTAGAACAAGAAAACAATAAAAGAGTACAAGGAAGGGGTAATCAACATTAGTAAAAAGACAAGGAACCCGCCATGTGAGGTCCTGTGCAATCCCATACATGTAAAAATCAAGGAAACCAAAAAAAAGAAAGACCAGAGCCAGCCTATGGATATCCCGCCCCCATGGTGCCTGCCAGGACTCCTCGCTAGGAATGACCAGTGTATAAATCAAGAAACGAAAAGACAGCTTTGCTGTCGGGTATATAGTGTAGAAGTTGTTGGGTTTGCGAGTGTGCGCGCGCATGTGTGCTTATTGTGCTTTTTTTGTGTTTTGTGTTTTTTTTTTGCGTATCAATTCCGGTGCAGCTCTGCTCGTGTGCTCGGCTTGGTGAAATGTGTCTCACGACGTGACCGAATCATGGTCTTCGTTTTCGCTCATGCAGCCTTTGCTGTCCCTGTGAACAGAGTCTCGTTTGTCGTCAAGTCGCGCTTCTTGCTGTTCCGCTCTTGCTGGGTTTTGCCTCTGTTCCAGTCCCGTCACCAGATCCTAGTATGGCCGGGACTGGTCTGGCGCTTGAGTGGTAGGGTAAGTGGCTCCTCCAGAGGCCTGGTACGCGTGGCCGAGATCTGCTGCGTATTGCTGCTGCTGTGGTTGAGGATAAGGTTCGCCAGGCTGCTGCGGACGAAGGGCCAGACCAGGGTGAGATTGAGGCATGTATGGGCTTGGTTGCTGGGGGCGAGTCTCGAGGACATGGTTCGGGTTGCTTGAAGGTTGTTGCAAAAGCGTCTGAGGAGCTTGATACAATCTCTGTTGGTACTGGTTGTAGCCAAATTGCGGAGAATCCGTCATAGTGCCATATGCCTGTGGTGGCATCTGCTGCGGGTGCATGGGGTAAGCGGTCGCTCCTGGGATCAGAGTTGACTTCGTGCTAGAAGCCGGGCTTCCGGCCGAGTGAGTTTGAGTGTGCTGTCTGGCCATGGGTACGGGATCGTGTTCGCTGTAGGCGGTAGAGGGTCCTTGCATGCTGCCGCTTGTAGGGATGTACATAGACTCGCCTGGGCCTTGGTACGGAGTAGTCGGGCTGGTCTGCGGGTGCTGATGTGCCATAGACAGGTATGAGTCGGTGCTTCGGCGCGGGTAGGGTGGACCGGGGTCGTGTCCTAGTGCTGGTGCGGGCTGCAGTCCATATGCTGCTCCCGGACTCGGTGCCATTGCCTGCGTGATGTTAGCACTACTGTCGGGGTGCCTAGCTGACGTGAACATGGCGCCGTTTGTGCATTTAAATACCTGAGCGTGCTGCCAACCACTAGGAGCAGTTGGTGTTCGAGAGCCGAAAGAAGTTTGGGGTGATTGAAGCAGAGCTTGCTGTTGTTGAAGGTTGTAGCTGGCGGATTGCATGTTCTGCGGGCCTGCTCGAGGATCGTAGGCCATAGGAGCTCTTTCTGACATGATGTAGCCTTGTGGAGGAGCGTGATCATTTGAGCGCGGCCTCTTGTTCGGGTCGTTGTCGTAGCCAAATATTGAAGGACCAGCTTGAACATTGCTTCGGGGAGAGTACTGGAGGGTGCGTTTGACACTATCGACACTGGTTAGCGCCAAACCCACTCGCTTGGAAGCAAAAAAATCATACCCAGCTTGACTTCGTTGCTCCTTGCGTAGGCGCAGACGTACGCCCTGGTCGGAGAAGGTCCTCGATAGATGGGAGGACTCTTGAAGACCACGCCACTGCTTGTGTTGTACTACGTCGAAAAAGTCTGAGGTGACGCTCTTAAGGTAGACGACTTGGCCACTGTCCCTGTCAGCTGTCAACAACTGCTATGATTCGACCTTCGGCTAGCACGTACTTTTGGAGCTCGAACAGGCTGAAAACGAGCTTGTGCTTTCCTAACAACTTGACCGAGACGTCTCCGAGGACGAAGAAGCCGCCGTCTAAGTTCGCCGTCATAATTAGCCTGGATGTACGATGCATCTATCCTGATCATATGCACACACCTTCATTGTTAATGTCTTTTAGTCTATGGAGCGACGAACAGCTCTGGCCGGTGAGCTCTTGACCGGCCGGGATCTGAGCTTGTGAGCTGTCGCTAGAGTTGGTCTGTTCGACCTGAAGGGTGCATTGCAAGAACAAGTAGGGGCTCTGTAAGAACTGCCTGCACACGGTGGTTAGCTCCGCAAAAAGGCGTCATGCCGCGCATGTATACGTACTTGCCAGGATCTTTACTGGATGTCACTTTCAGCTCGATGATCGGTGGAGGATCTATCGGTTTTCTGTCTGCGTACAGTACCGCGGTTAGCAATCATGCTCAAAAGCCGCACTTTCAGCTCGGGAGGCTTACTTTTCTCCCTGCCCGGAAGGGTTACAAGGGCTTCATTTGGTTGCTGGCGAACCACGAGCTCATAATCAGCGCTGTGGGATAACATGGTTAGTTTTTCTGTCAGACCGTGGTAAACAGATCTATCGCTGCTTGGGGGCTTGGCGCGGATGTTGGCAGCCTTACCTAACCAGCGCTTGATCACTGGAGGGTGGTTGCTCTTGCTGGATTTGATATGGGTAGTTCATCAGAATGTAGCATGTGAGGTGCTCTCCGACGGAACCGCGCTCTCAAGTCGATCTGGCGCAGTCTGGTATCGAAATGTGGCCTGGACTGCAGTAAGTGATCGGGAGCTTCCGGCTGGTCGATGGCAAGTTGGATTGCGCGGGAAGAGGCGAATACCCAGTCTCTCGGGTTGGCTTTGAGTAGATTGTTGGATCCTGTGACTCGAGTGGTAGGCTGAGACGACGCGTCTGGCGGATGTGTCGCGTTTAATTGAGTCTGACGTATGAAATGCGAGCAAATAGAGGTGGTCCTTGTCGGGCATCAAGCGCGCGGCGCGGGGAGATGAAAACTTGTCAAGAGTCGCCGAGTGAGATTGATTCAGCAGTGTTAGATGCGGCTCAGAAGTTTCCATGCGCAGCGACGAGGATGCAAGATGTGGTTGTCCTCTGTCGTGGTGGTTGGAAGTCCGTTAACGTTGGAATGGGAAAAGTCGCATCCAGCCAGGTAAGCAAACGGTTCGCGTGATCCTTCCTCTGATGCAACTGTATGCGGCGACGAATTGGTAGGAGCTATCAGACGTTCAAGAGCGGGTCGGCAACCTTATGGAAGGCTTGCAGGTGACGATGTCAGGACCCAAGAAACAAACCCTGACAGCTTGTTGGACAAATTGTTAACCGCACGTCTTGGATCGACGACGAGATGGTTGCGGGTGGCCTATGGGTGAGGGCTGTAACCGGGACGAGCCAGCGGAACAGATCCGTGGATGCGAAGAGATAAAAGCGTGGTTAAAATGGCCTGTGCAAAGGACAAGCTGAGTCGAGTGCTGCGGTACTCGTACGTAGTTACGCCCAAAGCTTTGCTCTGCTAGCTAGCTATCTGGCCCAGGATCGACAAGGCACGTCGACTTGAGCGGTACAGCTGTTGATGCGGCCTGATGAAGCCGTGGTTCACAGCGCGCGGGAGGGGCAGCCGGCGAGAACAGGTGGGAATGGAGGCGGCGCCGAGGAGGGATGATTGGAAATGAATTTGTCCAAAAAATAAAAAAGGGCTGACGAAAATGCGGACGCCGAATGGTATTTCTCCTTCTGCGCCGCGATGAGTACTTGAATCGGATGGTAACTTCAGCACAAAAGGCACTAACCGTGTGTGATGTTTGGAAAAGTACCGGCCCTGGGCGCTGGTCGACGATCTGACTGGCTCAAAGTCACAGTGCTCCCGCGAACGATGTCTTTTCGCTCGATTCGCTACCAAAGATTCAAAGTCCCGAGTCCTTGCAAGCGTGCCGGGAAGGCTCAAGTGCACCCATATAATATTCCCCCAAATGCCGAGTCGAACACGGTCACCGGATGTCTTTGAGAACTGACAAAAACCACTGTCTCAGACCTGAGACTAGGCAGAATTCTTTCGCGATCAAGGTCTTGCCTTATGACTGGGTGGCGGCTTCTGTTCCAGATGGGAATAACGGTTTTTTGTCAGCCTTAAACACAAAAAACGATGGTCGGACCTGGAGTTTGGCTGGTGGTTGGTGAAATGAGAAGGGAGATTGCGATCATTTCAACCGATCAAGCAACAACAGCTTCAAGCCGTGGTGGCATGTTCCTTCAAAAACCCAAGTTTGCACGGCGCCCCTCAGTCGCTCACTCCCTCACATGCAATCCAAACCGAACGCGCCGCGCGCGCCTCGCCCGTCCCTTGTGCCTGCTGCGTAGCTGCTGCTACTGCTGCTTCCCTCCCGTATATGTATATCGCATGTACGAATAACAGGGCCCAGGCAATTAATCGCCTTCCTTCGGGAATCTTGCCGGGATGCGCGGGAGCTGCTGCTGTCAACGTGGGACGGCGAGATGGATTGCCCTGTCCCGCCGCCCATCAATAGCCTGCCGCAATGATATCAGCTCCAACCCTCGTTGTTCATTTACGCTCCACGCCTCCCTGCCAAGGTACAGCGCCATCACGTCTGTGTGTCATGCAAGACATGGCCGTTTTGCACCGCGCTCTCCGGTCTCTGCATCCTGACCTGTCAACAGCACCCCTTTGCGTGCGCGCGCAAAGGCCTCTCTGTCTCACTGCTTCGCTCACACCTCGTCGCAACTGGACCAACAGTCGCTTGCCACTCGCTTTATGCGGCGAGCCTTTTGTGCAGCCCAGGGTGCATCCAAGCGACCTCGCAATCGCCGTCAATCGGAAGGTTGTGCATCAAGACCTTAAGATAGCGCTGTCCCTTGTCAAAGGACGTCGGCATAACGAACACAAAGCGCCACGTTCCCTCACGGACACGCGCAGTCGCGTGGCATCTGGCTTGCGAGGTGCAGTCGACCTGCAGCTGTAAGTCAGGGATTATGATGATTCTATTCGTCTCGGGTTTCGCAAAGAAAATCAACGGTCAGAGACATCTCTCACTCAAATCTCCACGTGCTGTGGCTTTGTCAAAACCTTCCGGACAGCCCCTGTCTGACGTGCATTTATCCAACTGTTGCCATGTTTAAAAGGTCTTGCTCGCCATTCTGCCCGTAATCGTCATGCTCTTCGAAAACATCTTTCTATTGACAGATGCTCGCATTTATCGTCTTGACACGGGTAGGCCGAATCGCATCATGGGGCTTTTGCGAAATCGGCAGGTTTATCCTACCGGGTAGCGTCTGGGTCTAACCTGGAAAGGCCTTGCATACATGCTTAAGCGACTGACAGGATCTCATCAACGAACATGCCTCGTGTGTCTGTACAGCATGTATTTATTGCCCTCGCTATCACCACTCCTGCATGAATGTCGCATAACAAACATGCAGCTTGCTCACCGACAGCCAATGGCTATTTCCAGGTATGTATGCATAATTCCCAGCTCTCCTTACAGGATAGACGACACTATTTGAGAGACACGGCTGTTGGAAGCGAGGCCTGTTTGGGATTTTCTCCACACAATACCCTTGTCAGTCACCGAGTCATGTCTGTGCTTGATTCAGCTATCGATATGCAGAACCCGTCACATCTGCGGTTCATGCAGGACGCAGGGCAGCACTCACTCCAGGTTTGCTCGAAGTGCCAGCCAGAATGCTCAGTCAGCCGTGGGCTTCAATTGCTGAAGAATGAGACTGTACGCCAAAACGCCTCATCATACGATGAGCCGATCTCCGCGCTTATTCGCAACCTCGAAGCGCACTTGATATCAAGCATGTAGGATTTCCTTATCCGACGTATGCCAAGTATCTACTCTTGCAACAGCGGTGTTACCATAGTTAAGCTGTAGGAAAGCACGAGGTTATCGAAGCTTAGGGGCAGGTCCATTGAGGAGCATGCCTAGGCTAAAGTTTCAACGGACATCCTCCCTACATGGGCATGACTTTGTGCCTCTCTATGGCTATTCTCAGCTAACCAATTCATTAAGGGGAGTCATGCACATGCTGGATAAGAGACCTCATACGCTTATTATCAACTCCTTCCTCGAAGAGGGCAAGGGGCGCGCGTCGTCCCCTCATTTTCCGAGTGTCAATCAGCGCCTTAAGATTAGACGACATGGTGTCTGCAAAGCCAACAAGGGCACCTACATTTGTACTTCCACTCGAAACCATCATCGTTCTTTGAATTTGCGGATCCCATTCGGAGTCAACGAGTCCGGCACGTCTCGCGCGCGAAGGGGGGAAAGAAGGTTCTGACCGAAACGCGTGCAGCGTGTGCATCTCACGAGATGCGTGCTTGCTTGTGCAACCCTATTCCGACGGCTCGATTTTCCTCGACCTCGAGCGCCAAGGCAAATCATCGTCGGCGCTCGCGTTCGGGAGTTCTTCTCTCGTCCTTCCAGCACAGCCCTGTAGATGTCTTGAACACTATCTCTTCGATGGCTTCGCGAAAAGAGAATAAATGTCCATGCCTGTTGGATCGACTATTGCGCACTCCGTTGCCGTTCGGCAGAACCTTAAACATCACCAAAGCACGGTCGGTTTCCGCCGCGCTTTCCGAGTCAAACTGGATGTGACCTCGGTCGTGGAGAACTTTGGTGGAGTCCAGCGTTTGACCTTTTTTCTTGCACACGAACACCAACTTGAAGGATCGCTATTTTCCACCAAACAAGAGCCGCCAAATGTCTCATTATTTGATATTCTGCGACAATTCTACGTTGCCAATCTCGTAAGGCGTGTTCTTCTGACGTTGCTTCTTCGACAGCTTTCGCCGACGACGGCGACCGGACCGTTTTGGACGAAGAACGAATCATTACTCGCGATCCTTTCGGCCTCGAAAGCCAAAGAGGGGTCATTCATGTCTTGGATAAGGATGTCGCGGACTCGCGGTGGAGGAGGGAGGCGTCTTGGTTGACACACTATCACCTCCAAGGACCGATTAGGGGCGCTTGTTGTCGAACAGCCCTCTTCTGGAG
>ERZ794946.927-NODE-927-length-10398-cov-3.789810_pt1 | contig 10398 bp, 10 predicted proteins | sample MGYA00433072_ERZ794946 | MGnify/ENA primary metagenome ERZ794946 (study PRJEB30137, sample SAMN04331413) | food metagenome | isolation source: Y3 must sample point D1 replicate A | place: Australia: South Australia | collected 2014 ...
CTGTGGCTGGTGTCTGATGCACAATCGTAGAGAAGGGTACTGTACAGTACGAGAGATCTACCACGTCCCTGGACCAAAAACACTGTCTTATTCCCCCCTGGCCGTGCTATTTGGAAGCAGTCGCGCGCGCCTATCAATGATCTACAAAGGACCTCTTTGCCGCTACGTGATCAAAGAAAAAGGTCATTGTGTCACTCTATCTGCTGCCAAAGTCGTCTTCAGAAATTCCACGCTTCAATACAGCCGCGAAGTGGTCGAAACAGCCATTGATGTGGAGATTTGAGGTCTTTGCGAAAAAAGGCGCAAGACTTTGTGCCCTTTCCTCGCATGGAGAAAATAGTCCATGACGCGGCAGACTTAATGCAGGGTATAGAGTAGATTGCCAATGAGATTGATTGCTTCGGTAGTACCTGATACTGTCATACTGCAGCTCTTTGTATCATATGAGGTGTGAGGCTTCCATTTGTGATGCCTGGAGCATTACTCCGAGCGTACCTGCAATTCAATCTGCAGCACAAGAAACTGTATACGTAGACCCCCTTGACGGACAGCATCTTGAGACACCCAGTAAGATCAATGGACACTATCATATGTACACACGTTACGGTACAGTTACTGGTACCTGGGCAGGGCGAGAGAAGTGTGTATTGCATGTTCTATTGGCTATCACTGTAGACGACGGAGAGAAAGCCACGCTGATGATTGACGGAAGCATGCACAGCCACACCTAGTAATTCTTCCACTGCATATCCCCCGCCATTCCTATCTTCCACATGACCCATGACCCATGGGGTTATCAATGGCAGCCTTTCGTCATGCTCAATTATAGCGGTTGGTGATCTAGAACTGGTGATGCCAGGGTTGTGCGCTCTTGCCTCATGCGTTGGCGCGATACGATCCATGTAATTCTGCTGATGGTTTTGGCGAGTTCGAAGGAGCAGCAGCACGAGCGGCAACGACTGCGATGTTGTTGACATCGTGCATGCTACCGTAGCGTCCAGAATGGCGTTGGCCATTGACCAAATCACCGATGCTTCTCACGCTGTCTCTTGACGATAGGCGAGGGCTTTCCAAGAGATTGCTGGATCTTGATGTTCCTCTGCTATGGTTTGTGTCACCGTCCGAGGCTCTAATGGCAGTGAGGAAGCTCGACGATGAATCCTCTCTTCTTGGTCTTGCGAGCGATGCGTCGAATACGGGACTCGGAATCTTTGACAGGCCAGGCGACTCTATCAGGGGTGTTGTGACTGGTGACGACACAGCGCTGTCTGCAGCGCGGATGCCTGATGCCTTGAGCGGGGATGAGGAGAGCGGCGGAGCAAAGTTGCCTACGGAGACACTTCTATGGAGCATTGATCTTGCAGGTTGTTGTGCTCTCTCTTGCGAAGAGCGCAGGTCGTTGTCATATTCAAAGGAGAACCTTCGTGCATGATCCAGATGAAGAGACTCAGGACGAGTCTTTGAGGTCCGAGACGTGATCCGTTCGTTGTTGCCTGCCTCGAACGACGGTGTGCGGAAATCAGGGTAGTGAATGGGTTGATCCTCACATGCAACCTCAATGGTTTGCCTGAGCAAAAATCCGTCGATGTTTGAAGTAGCTGTTGTATCTTCATCGCCAACCATGCCTGCGTGCTGCTGAGCGGAATCGTTCTCGGATGAGTCGGTGTCGGAAAAAGAAGGTCTGCCGGCCAGCAGTTCGAACATTGAGGCCTGAGAGAGGCTGGTGAAGTCCTGCGGACTGGGAGGCGAGTCGAATGGAAGGTCGCTGTAGTGACTGGTGGTAGAGAACTTGTGCGATAGTACCGCCATCTTCTGCGATGGAGATACAGGACGATTTCGGAGGGGTACTAGAGGTAATGGTGAGTTTTGTTCCTCCAAAAAAGGGGTCGACCAACCTCGTTGAGCCTTTCTGGCAGCCTCAGCCCTGGCATCATCTTCAACTCTCGTTCGTTCGAGGAATTCAAAAACTGTTTCCCTAGGGTCATTTTTGCTCGTGTTGGCGCCAGATGCAGTACGTCGTCTATGCTCGTTTCGCAGTATACTGCCTTGTCTTGCACGAAAGACTCCGGCCACACCTTCCTTGTCTTTTGCGATGATGAGTTCGAGCCTCTTGACCTCGGCTTTGTATTCCTCTCTTTCTTGTTGCCATTTCTGTCGTTCTCGCTCTGTCTCACGATGAGATGCGAATCGAGTTTCGACTTCGTATTTCAGCTTGCGCATCAGAGAGGCGTTCTCGTCGCGAAGATTGCGGAATCCTTCGAATATCATGAGAAGTGGTGAGTTGTGCTTGACGTCCAAGGGGCGGTAAGGTTCTGCCATCAAGGTGCGCATCATCGAGTCCATCATCTGGTCCGGGTCTGGCTCACATCCTTCTGGCCAGGTCTCATGAGGAGAGGAGATTGTTTCTTTGAAGGAGGTGCGCTGGTCGGCAGACCATATCGAAGATCTGCCATGATTGGCCGAGGAAGTGCGGTGGGAGAAGTAGGAGCTGATTTTGGGTCGCGCCTTCTTTCGAGATGAGCCAAAGCCGCGAGTGATTACTGGCTCTGTCTCATCTTGCTCTCCTACAGGCATAAGTGCATGTGGATAGCCAGGCTGAATCCTTCGGCGCCATTGATAGACATCTGCCATTGTCTTGATTTAATCGCGAATGATGATGTGGATTGTGATGCAGGAAAAAGAGATCCAGTGATACTCGATTGGAAGCTTTGTTGGCGGCAGCGTGAAGGTCGAGCGATGCATGATGTACTGTTTCAGGAATGGCAGCCGCGACTGCATACTTTGCTCTTCCTCAGAGCCAAAACGCACTTCACAACAGTCACAAGGTGAAACGCAGATAAATTGATACGAGAACTTTGGAATGTTTTTTTTAATAGAGGAGAGGTATGAGATTGTCACGTACGTAAGGAAGATAAAGGAAATAGAAGAGATGTAACCCCAACTCCATGCACATGTACCCGATGGATGACAGGTCAAGTGTTTGGTAATGGTGGGGTCTTTGGTATTGGCACGATGGAAAATCCTTCAGCAGAGTCTGCATAGTATTTGCAAGTTGCTGTACACACTGATGCCGTGTTGTTTTGTTTTGGGGAAGATGTCACGGGGTGAGGTGGAAGAAGACGGAAAAGTAGAGGTGGACCAGGGCGACAGGCGGCGGGACCGAGGGGCGCATTTGCACAACCAGTTTCATGGCATTTGTCGTGAGGAGTCGTTTCGTGCTCCTTCTAGCAAAGCCTCCAACCCATAACACTAGACGCCGATTTTTGACTTTCGTGATGTGGTGGATTTGTTTATGCGGACTCTCTCTTGCCCTCCTTGACCTCCTTCTGTTGTGGTTGTCAGTATGGCGTCGCATGGGCGATGGGAGCTGCGCCACGTACCAGGGCTCTCATGGTGCCGTGAAGAGCATGTCTGTGGTTGCGTCTGAACTTGGGGTCGGTGCCCTTGAGGGAAGGGTATCTGTGAGTCTTGGGCTTCTTGATACTGTTGGTTCCGTAGTGTCAGTCGCTCGTTCTCATCGGTCTGATTGATGGCGAAAAGGGCGATAGAGAAAGGTCGTGGGAGTTGTCGATGCGTACCCGTTCTTGTGGGCCTTCTTGGCCTGGTTGTGCTGCGACGAGTTCTTGGACTCTGTAGAATTTTGTCAGCATTCCATCGGCGTCTTTGACAGCATGTCGTCGCAACTTACTGGCCATTGCGACGTCTGGAGGTGTATAACTTGTCGAGGTTGCTGGATCTCCAAGTTTCGCGCTGTGAAGTTGCCCAATTCTGCGCACACCGCTAAGCGAGTGGCCTTGGCGTGCACGGCCTTGGCGTTTTGACTTGCAACTTCATTCCGGACCACTCGACCATGTTATCATTTCTGAGTGAACACAATTACCTTTGGGAATAAATTTGACTAGATCACCTTCATGTCCGGTTCTCAGAAGCCATATCAATGACATCCGTGGTCTGTAAGGCACGGTGTCGCACTTTCTTTCGATTGCTCCTAGCGTCAAACAGTGTTCTGTATGTGAAATAGCATCTTTTCCGGACATACTCTCGATACAAGATCTTGCGTTCATCACAAGGTAACATCGAATAGAAAGCTTGATTTTGGAGACAACGCCATGTGAACAGAATGTATGGAGCGTCAAGCCCACACCGAACCTCTTTTTCTAGTTCATCGCTCGTAATATGACAAGAAGTTCTGTCTGACATAATATCATCATGAAATGAAATCTCTGGGGCAGCAATGACTTTTCTGAAGAGACTTGCATCCAACTCTTACTGGTAGGGCAAACACGAAGATACTTGCAGAGAAGTATTCACCATCTTTGAGATATCTCTGCTGAATATCAAGTCACTGACACACTTGCCGTCGGAACCATTCGCTAGAGGTAGCCTTCTGTGATGGTGAGCTGATGCGTACCTTGTCCTTTTTCCGAACAATTTCAATTTCAACGCGGGCTACCTTGATTAATCTTAGGCCCGGACAGGTGGTTGGGAAAGCAGTGAAGAGATACAGCAACCAGCACTGACTCGAGGCAAGTCTCGAAATTTCAAAGCATGTCAGCCGTGTATATAGCAATCAGATGGCAGCGAGTACCCGAGGACTGGACATTGTGCACCATGGTGTCCTTTCAAGTGTGTATGTAAGGAGTGGGAAGCAGGACTAACCATAAACGATATCCTCTGTACATTCAGCTAGAGGATTCGGTTCTCTTTGACTATCAACAGAGAAGCATACAAAGCCCAAGAACACTGTGTCTTTTGACAATCTTACATTTATGCGAGTCTTGCCTGCGACAAAGCTTTCGAGCTGCCGGACGTCTTCTGGTGCAGTTTTCTGATTGAAATTAGCATTTGTTAACAGGCTTTGAATGCACAATGATACGCCGAGGATGCAAAGTGGGTTATGGTTGAAAAAAGTGTTCGAATTATAGAACATAAGAAACTCATTCAGGGTAGGTATATGGTGAAAAGAAAAAGAAATCAAATACGCCCAAGAGTACAAGGTATAAACAACAAAGACCACTTCTCCACTCCTTTCTGTGAAATCACTCTGTGTGTGATGTCTCCTCTACCGCCCCGGGCCGGATGTTCGTGTCCGGCTCATGATTTTGTAGATAATAGCTGTCCTAACCGTAACCATTCATGCAATCATTTAGTTCTTGGCGGACTTGGCCATGGTGTTGAGGGCAGAGCCGTTCTTGAACCACTCGATCTGGCCCTCGTTGAAGGTGTGCGAAAGCTTGATCTCGTATGACTCGCCGTTCTTGGGGTGAACCTTCATGGTCATGGGCTTGCCAACGGCGAGCTCAGTGCAGAGGAGGTCGACCTTGTCGTCGGGGTTGAGCTTGTCGTAGTCGGCAGGCTCGGAGAAGGTAAGAGGAAGCATACCCTGCTTCTTCAAGTTGGTCTCGTGGATACGGGCGAACGAGCGGACAATGATGGCAAGACCACCAAGGTGACGGGGCTCGAGAGCGGCGTGCTCACGGGATGAACCCTCACCGTAGTTCCAGTCACCGACGACGACCCAGCGGATACCCTTGGCCTTGTAGTCACGGGCAACACCGGGAACGGTGCCGAACTCACCGTTGGTGTAGTTCTCAATGTTGTTGGCCTCGCCGTTGGCGGAGTTGATGGCACCAATCAACATGTTGTTGGAGATGTTGTCCAAGTGACCACGGTACTTCAACCAGGGACCGGCCATGGAGATGTGGTCAGTGGTGGTCTTGCCCTGAGCCTTGATCAGGATGGGGAGGTCGGTGGCGTCCTTGCCATCCCAAGCGTTGAAGGGCTCGAGGATCTGGAGACGGTCGGAGGTGGGGGAAACGGCAACGTTGACCTGGGAGCGGTCCTTGGGAGGAGCTTGGTAGGTGTCCATTCCCGGGTCGTAGCCGTTGGCGGGCAGACCGTCACCGGTAGGGGCCTTGAGCTTGAATTCATTGCCGTCCTTGTCCTTGAGGGAGTCGGTGAGGGGGTTGAAGTTGAGGGTACCGGCGATGGTCATGGCCACGACGAGGTCGGGCGAGGTGACGAAAGCGTGGGTGGCGGGGTTGGCATCGTTACGGGAGGTGAAGTTACGGTTGTAAGAAGAGACAATGGAGTTGGCCTCGCCCTTCTTGACATCGCGACGGTCCCATTGACCTGTAAATAATCAGTATTTGCTTTTGTGGGATTTTGAAAAGGATTGTACTAACCAATGCAAGGACCGCAGGCGTTGGCAAGAACCATACCACCGAACTCCTCGAAGGTCTGGAGCTGACCGTCACGCTCAATGGTGGCGCGAATCTGCTCGGATCCGGGGGTGACGGTGAAGAGGGCCTTGGCCTTGATGCCGTGGTCGAGAGCGTCACGGGCAATGGAGGCGGCACGGGACATGTCCTCGTAAGAGGAGTTGGTGCAAGAGCCGATAAGACCGACCTTCATCTCCTCGGGCCAGCCGTTGGCCTTGACGGCCTCCTTGAACTGACTGATGGGAGTGGCAAGATCGGGGGTGAAGGGACCGTTGATGTGAGGCTCGAGCTCGGAGAGGTTGATCTCGATGAGCTGGTCGTACTCGGCGCCCTGGTCCTCCTTGAGCTCCTTGGCGTAGGTGCGGGAGAAGTCACCGATCTGCTTGCGCTTGGTGGCGTTCAGGTAGTCGTACATGCGGTCGTTGAAGGGGAAGAGGGAGGTGGTGGCACCAATCTCAGCACCCACTACACAGAATTGTCAGTATACTGTCAAATGTTTCATAGGGAGGACGATGCGGACTGTTGCAGATCTTCGAAGTGTTAGCAAGGTTCTGATAATAGACGTGGGTTTTCTTACGGTTGCCATGCCGGTGGCTGAGATAGAGTCGACACCAGGACCGTGGTATCTGCAGAGTGAGTTAGCACTGATTCAAAAGACTAGGGATGATTGCAAAGACTTACTCAATGATAGCACCAGTGCCACCCTTGACGGTGAGGATACCAGCAACCTTCAGGATAATATCTGTAACAATTTTTAGCATAGAGTCGAGCAATATATGTGCGAAGCAAAAACGTACCCTTGGGAGAAGCCCAGCCAGAGAGCTCGCCAGTAAGCTTGACACCAATAACCTTAGGGGCCTTAAGCTCCCAGGGGAGGTTGGCCATAACATCGACGGCATCAGCACCACCGACACCAATGGCGGCCATACCGAGACCACCAGCGTTGGGAGTGTGAGAGTCAGTTCCGATCATGAGACCACCAGGGAAGGCGTAGTTCTCGAGGATGATCTGGTGAATGATACCAGAGCCGGGTCTCCAGAAACCGATGTTGTACTTGGCGCAGGCAGTGGACAGGAAGTCGTAAACCTCCTTGTTGATGTCCTGGGCACGGGCAAGATCCTTCTCGCCACCAATCTGGGCCTCAATCAAGTGATCACAGTGGACGGTGGAAGGGGTAGCGACTGAGGGCATGCCGGCGGACATGAACTGCAGAATAGCCATCTGGGCGGTGGCGTCCTGGCAAGCAACACGGTCGGGACGGAGCTTGAGGTATGAGACACCACGCTCGATCTCTTGCTCATGGGGGTTGTCAAGATGCGAGTAGAGGATCTTCTCAGCGTAGGTCAAAGGGCGGTTGTTCATACGCTGGCGAACGATGCTCAGGTTCTCGCTCATCTTGGCGTAGTTGATGTAGTTGCCGGTCTCCCAGTTGGTCATCTCGACCTTCTTGGTGAGAGGGGAGTCGCCGACGGTCGCGAAGGCGCGACGGCCAAGCTATGGAGCTTGTCAATACCAAGTTTCCACAGGGGAAACAGCTGTGAAAAGGCCTTACCAGCTTGCGCGCTGCCAAACGAGCAGACTGCATTGTGATGGTCAACGGCGGGGGAGCTATTGACAGTGACCTAGATGCCTCTACGGCTAAAAGAAGGACACGCGGGGGGTGGGAGGAGTGGTGAAGCGGAGAGGTGTTGATGGAAAAGAAGACGGTAGAGTTATTTAAGAGAAGATACCGCAACGAGTCCTCCCTTGGCCCTCGGTCAAAGCGACAAAACCTCATCAAGAGCCCTCTCATTGGCTCGTGCGCACAGACCGTCACCGTCTAGCTGCTCGTTTTACACACCCCCGCCGCCTCTGTGCTTTTTCGCTTCCGTCCAGCTTGCTTGCTTGTCCTGCTCGCGGCTCCTATCGTGCGTCTATCTGACATCAGAAGGCAGTACAGCAGCTGTTCACTGGGTGCGTTATGCACAATCGCTCCCACAGCGAAGCTTTCCTGCGTGGGCCCCCTAAGGGGTCTGTCATGCCCAGCCCTTGAAACAGCAGTGCCTGCCGCGTGCGGATTCCTCAAATCGGTTGGTTCGCTGATTGTTCGGTCGGGAGACCAACTCGGCCGGCTCGATCGGTTAGCAATCGAATTTTTCAAAAGTTGAAGCCGATTCCTCGCATGTGAAAGTCGGGGCTTGGAGGCTCATACCGAGTGGACCAGCTCTGTTTATCCAGTGTGCCTCCTCCGTAGAGAGCTGTCAAAATCCAACTAGCTGTAATCATGAACAGAGTTACCGCTGCTTAAAGCATCCATTGGGAGTAATTCAGAGTCTCGACCAACTCCTGAGATGTCCAGACCTCGGACCAACTTTGTGCGTTTGCACAAGGGAATCTAGCCATAGTGAAAGTGCTTGGCATGCGTGGATCAAAAATTCCATGCGGTTAGAAAAAAGTACTGTAATATCTCTCTATCCAACAAATTTACGGGACCACAGCAACTGAGACTGCTGCTGCTCCACCACCTCGCATATATCCACCCAACAAGTCATCCTTCCAGACACAAACAGGGAATCACGATGCCTGCCATCCGCGGTCAAGATTCGAAGAAGAAGACCCGCCGTCACACGCGCGATCTGGACCAGATTCACGACGACCTTCACAAGGAGAAGCATCTCGAGAAATACAAGAGCACAAAGGCCGCTGAGGACTTGCCTGGACTGGGACAATTCTACTGTGTCGAGTGCTCGAAATGGTTCGAGTCTGAGTCAAACTTGACTGCACACTCCAAGGGAAAGCCTCACAAGCGCAGGTAAGTCTCCGGACTCGTCATGTTGGTATATTGCGCAGAACTAACATGTCATGCAGAGTTCGCCAGCTCAAGGAGGAGCCATACTCACAGAAAGAGGCCGAAGCTGCCGCCGGCCTGACCTGGACAGACAACGGCAAGCGCAAGGAGGACGACGAGATGGCCGAGGCTACTTGAACAGTCGCACACTTCATGCTCGGTGCATAGCAAGACATCAACCACTGCCACGCGCTCTCGCAGGCCTTCGACAATCACACATCACCCATCGCACGATAGCGACTGCGCCGTGCCTTCCAAGCAAGAGTCTCATCGCAGATCCAGATCATGGCGAACGCTCCAGCTATCGTCGGCGACAGGCATCAAACAACCAAGGCACGTTCAGACCGCTAGTCCTGCCAAAGCATGCTTCGCGCATATCAATTCTCGGGCGTTCCCGGTTGGAGGAGAACGACAAAGCCGACGAGGCGGAGAAACTCTTGCGGATTTGAAAGTCCGTGGAAAGAGACAGACCGACGAACTCTTTGCCAAGTGACGAGTATAGGAAGAAGGAAATATATTTTGGAGCCGTGACTCGGTAGTTGCGACACTCGTGGAAGAATAACCAATTAATTCATCTTCAAAACCATCAACCTGCATCCGTGACTCGTGTTTTGATTGTTTTCGAAGCGCTTACAAACCTGTGATGAAATGCATATCAACGAGCGAATGATAGATGTTTGTGTGGTGTAATGAGAGTCGATGTCTGCCTAGAATCGAATTGCTGCCTGAGGTCAAGGGACTACAAATTCTGTGCCAGACGTCTCAGTAGAGAGGAATCATAATCACCAGAACAATTCTCAACCATAACATCATCTCAGCACAAACATAATCGCTATAATGTCATACAACAAAGTCGAGCTATACGGCGGTGCTATGACCGTGGACCTTCCCTCCAACTTCGCAGACGTCAGGTAAGAAAACCAGGTCCATAAAGGCAAAAGCGCAACGATCCGCTGACACTTGCCCGCAGCCAAATCAGACAAGTCCCGGATAACCAAGAAGTCTACTTGGACAAGGATGGTCTTACAAGCATCGTCTTTGATATCCTGGAACGTGTCGACAAGCCCGATCTGGATGCACTGAAGTACCATTTGGAGGATATCGTCGAGGATGATGTGGATACTACCAAGCTCTGGACCTCAAACTCTGCAGTATTCAGCAAACTACCGTGAGTCTCAATGTTGTCCTTTCGAATAATCCTAATTCATTTGGTCTCATTCGCCGAGGCTCGTACTCAAATGCCGTTGCACCCAGGCTTCAACACTTTCTTTGCTTGCTTTCATCCAATTCTCTGCCCTTCTCGAACACCTACTGACCACTCATCCACTTCCAAAGACCTCAAACATCTGC
>ERZ794946.929-NODE-929-length-10393-cov-4.029019_pt1 | contig 10393 bp, 7 predicted proteins | sample MGYA00433072_ERZ794946 | MGnify/ENA primary metagenome ERZ794946 (study PRJEB30137, sample SAMN04331413) | food metagenome | isolation source: Y3 must sample point D1 replicate A | place: Australia: South Australia | collected 2014 ...
TGCGGACTGTCTGTGGTTGAGGAGGTCCAGATGAGGTTGTTTGTGTGGGCTTCACAATCTTACGGAACACTTCTGCATTCCGCCATAGTACCTCACGAATACCGGTCCAGGTCACGTTCTGACAATCGTATGCAGCAAGGCGAAGACCAACGGCAGGTCGCTGCTTGGGCTGTGTAATGCGAGTCGCTCGGGCACGCACCATTGCGGCAGCTTCAGCAAGAGACAGATCGGAGACGCGCGTGTTGTCCATGTCGAGACTCTCAAGGTTTGTGCAATTCTTAAGTACAGGCAGCATGCCCACATCGCCAAGGTTCTCGCAGTATGAGATGGAGATGTGTCGCAAAGCCTTCGCACAGGGCGCATTGGCGAGTGACTGTAATACAGTATTGGACAGTTCTGTAAGCTCTTCCAGATCCAGATGAGTAAGCTTGGGCATGCCGTTTAGCATCGATGTGAGAACGTCATCAGTTATGCTATGGCACTTGTTCAATTGCAGACCCTCCATATCCGGAAGTCTGTCAACACAATTTTCCAAGCCTTTGTGGCTAATGCCACGGCATCGAGTGAGATCGAGATGCTTGAGCTTTCGAGCTGGGACGATACGTCTGCCGGTCAGATAATCCATCTCACTGTCTTGTCCTTCCATCAAGACGGTCAGCGATTCGTCATTCAGCGAGTCGCAATTCATCAAGATCAACCGCTCAAGTGAATTGCGTTCGAAGAGGATTTGCATAAAGTCGATGTCGTCCCAGCCGTGCACTTCGCCAGCACGCAGATCTCTCAAATCGGGGCATGCCTCGACCACCTTCCTCAGCCCTCTCGTATCGACATTGTTGCACCAAGAGACGTTGAGGTGTTCAAGCTTGGGACAGTTGTCAGCAATGACTTTCATTGCCGAATTTGTAGCAGCAGCGAGGCCTGAGAGATTAATGTAGACGAGCCTGGGATTCTGCAACAAGAAGCAATGGATTGCAGTCTTCTCGATGCGGCACCCTTCCAGTGAGAAGTTCTCGAGATTGCGGCAAGCTTCGGAAAGACCTTGAGAATGCCACTTCTCTCTAAGCTGTACACAGCCTCTAAGATTGAGATCGCGAACGAACGGACCAGCCGAAGTGACAATGTTGATCAGGGCATTTGCAGGAATGTCGCGATAGAAATCGGAGGTATCGAGGATAGACCAGAGCTGACCATCAAAACATTTGTTGTGCCATTGTTTCGAAACAGCCGAACACCTGACAACCTCTCTGGGCTCAAGATAGGAGAGAATTTCCATGGCCAGCTCAGATGGTAGATCTTTCCAGAAGTTGAACGAAGACCTTTGCTTCTGTACAGGCTTCTGTACGGGTATGGAGAAGTAGTCTTCTTCTTCTGTGATTCTTGTGGTGGTCCTAAAATCGGGAATGGGCACAGAGCTGAGGTTGCGGGAGCGTGCCTTGTCGTCGAACGAAGGGAATGGGATACCCGGAGTGTTCATGGCCGAACTCGGGGCTGTTGAGTATCCAGCAGAGAGTTCGGAAGCCAGCGAGTTCCCGTAAGAGCCATATGAAGATGTTCCTGAAGAGAGTGATATGCATGAAGCCGAGGCCTTTCCTCCAATTCGGTATCCTGAAGAGTGTGTCCTGCCCATCTTTGCAAGAGATGGGGACGAAGACATGCGTTGCAGGCTTTGTATGAACCTCTTCTTGCCCTTGACCTTTTGTACCGGGATGGGCACAGCCGGGGAAACGGCAGCTGACTGCCCGGCAACTGTGGTCTCCAGGACCACAGACTCGGCAGAGATATGGGCCATGTTGTCTATAGAGAAGAACTGTCAAGTAGAACTCTAGAGTTGAATCAACACCCTTCCAGAGAGGTCGATGGTCCAAAAAAGTTCGATGGGGATAAGGGCTGTTATCCGCGGGCTGTAAAAAGGTGGAGTACCGAAGATGCAAGGCGGGGGATGTGCACGCGACTGGACAAAAGATACCGATCGATCAACGAGTGGACGGAGGCATGCAGATGACAGCAAAGGACGAGGAAGCACAAAGGTCAAGAGGTCAAAAGGTCAGGTCAAGAGGAACTGGACGGTCAGGGTACGTACTCGATTTGTCCGTCCGTCGTCGACTCGAGCTCTTGTCCGAGCGATTTTTGGCCAAGGCTGAACCCTCTTATCGCCCCAATCTGGAAGCGGGGGACGAGGTCTCGGCGGGGCTGTGTTTAAGCCCTCGTTGAACGCCGTATGTCTGTCCGTTGCGTGATGGACGCGTTCTGTGGACCTGAGGATGATAGATGTTGCATCTTATCATTTGAAAGCACGACATGTTAGCGATCACAGCTCAAGCATCAGTCAGAGAAGATGTTATCTCCTCGAGGAAGCTGCGACAGGTTGGCATTTGCAGCGGCTGACAAGCCCACTCCCGGCCCGATGGCGGCCCCCACACCGGGAGACAGCCTTGCCGCGTTGGCACTGCTGTTTTTGGTTTTCAACATCTGCCTCAGACTCCACTTCTCACCTCGAAACATGTGCTAGTCTTGAGCGCCTATCTCTTGGCAATAGGCGTGATCAAACAGTGCCTATTCCTCTCTGCGATACTCATCTATGTTTCTCTGTCGTAAATGACTATCTAACGACACAACTTTGACATGGTCAAGGCCTTCCATAGAGAGTCACATTGTCTAGTGTTTGCCTCCATATCCAGGTCTCAAAGGTACTCTGAGTTGATCAGAGGTAAGTGTACAGAGGTATTAGATGGGCGTGGTGATTCTCCCGGTGATGGCCGCGCTACAGAAGCACTCCGGACTGGAGCGTGGTATCAGACACGACACGCGACTGCTGGGGATGGCAACCAGAAGATAAAGCAAAACTCTTCTTGAGTTGTTCGTTGGCTACTGATATGCCTATCTTGATTCTTATCATGCCTGTCGTGAATAATCGCTGCAAGTATCTCACATGACCTCAAGTCTCTCCTTGTCTGGTCATGCACACCTCCTTCGGCTGTTCTCTTCTAACCCATACGGTCGGCACCGAGCTTCAAGCTTGCGCCGAGACCAAGAACCTCGAACTTGTCGACGATGGCCCATCCAGCTGCCAGAGTACCGATGAGAGGAAGTAGCGAGCGACCGAGGTTGAGTGTGGCCCATTTCTCAAGGAGCTCGTGTGCGGTCTCGCCTTCGGCTGCGCCAGACTCGACAGCTGTGTCGGTGAGAGAAGCGCTGGCCAGGGATGAAGCCTTCTCCTGAAGCTTGCTGTTGACAGTCGACATGAGGAAGACGGTGTAGGGTACGATGCTGGGAACGAGGAGAGCGGCAGCCGTGTAGAGGTTGAAGTTGGATGATCCGACAGGTTCTGATAAGGTCAATACCTACTCGATGTCCAACAAGCACATGCTTCAACTCACCTCTGTATGCGAGACCACCGAAGATGGCAGCTGAGATGACAGCCATTGGGGGAGCTGCAACCTTGCCCTGGTCGAAGATCTTCTTCCACTGCTTTGCCAAAAGAGGAGCGGGCGCATCCATCAATGCAGGGACGCTCTGCCAGCTGATGCTTCCAATGGAACCTTGATGATTGACGTTTAGAAAGCTTTGTTCAAAGTAACAAGCTAAAACTTACCAGCGAGGTATGCCGAAGCAGTAAGGCCAACGACCTGGGCAACGCGGATGCTGGTTGAAGGCCTGGTGGCCGAAATGGGAATTGAGTTCATGTTGATTTGTGATGCGTAGTTTTCCTGTCGTGTGATCGAACACAAGTTGCTGAGGACTGGAGACGGGTATTTGAGCAATTGAGACGATGCGCGTCACTGCCCTTGCTTGCTCCAAGCTTCCCCACTCACTGTCACATGCAAAATCGAGATGCAGGAAGGAACCTACCAAAATATACGCCTACTGCTAAAGATCGACGAATCAGAACTCACGGTTTCTGCCTTCAAAGGTGCTTAATTGTCTACATCTGGGATATGCTTTTGTGCATATAAAACACCGTTTTCAAGAGACGGGACAGGAACTTGGAAGCACAGCCTTGCATCTTCAGCTCCGTCATACCGAGGAAGTTGTTTTCACAGACCATTGAGCCAGAGCAACGTCCATGAGATTCACCAAAACGTGGTGAAGAGCTGAGGGCATTCTGTGTTTGCAGTACGTTCTTGACATGCGAAATGATTTGGGAGATTGAGAGTTGAGTCCTCTTCACAACACCAGACTCCCCCAGGCTTACGACGTGCCAGTCGAACGCGAATAATTATACATAAATCCCAGACACCCCTTGATGAATTGCACACCCTTTATTGCCCACCATGCGGTCCACCTTGGGTAGGATCGTTGAGATCAAATCCCGGCCCCGTCCCGAAGAAATCGGCCCAGTCCCACTCCAAAGTCATAGGCATCTGCCATAAATCCTGCGGTACAAACGGTTGTTGGAAACTTCCTCCTAAGTCGCCACCGATCTGACCTAGACCACCGCCATAGCCTTGCATATCGAAGTTTTCTTGAGGAAAAGAGGTGGGTGGGAATCGATTGTCGGGTTGTGCAAACATGTTTTCAGGCCCTGGAGGTACGGTTTGCATCCATGGTTCCGGTGGCATAGCGGTTGCCTGGAAAGGCGAGGTCTGCGCTGAGGTTGAGAAGGACATCTGACCCATTGGTGAGGGGTGGAACGGCTGGTGCTGCATATGGCCATCTGCGCGAACCGAAGGCGACGCTGTTGTTTTGCGTCCTGCAGGAAGCGTAGAGGTAGACAGGTTTGGAGTTTGCTGTGCCTGAACCGGTTGGGACGCCGAGCGACGATCTGAGGGTGCCGATTGTGTAGGTGGGCCGGCAGAATCGCTGTCTCGGGCCTTTCTCTTGCCTCTGCCTTTGATGTCTCTCTCGGCCTTGTCAAGGACTACCCTCGCGATGCGTTCGAACTCTTTACAAATCGAAGCCATCCTACGACAATGGACATTGCCGTCTTCATTGCATAGCATCTGTAGGAACTCGGTCATCGAGTTCATGAGCTTAAGGTCGGAGCGGGCTCTAGCATCTTGAGGGTTTTGCAGGATGTTGGCGAACAATGTGACGAGCGCAGACACAGGGTAGTACACAAGAAGCCTAAAAACTATGTTAGCACGAATTGTTCACACGTCGTTCATGCAATCAACTTACCAGACACAAGCGTGGTCTTGACTAGGAATGTACTTGACAAGCGAGATAGACGTTCGTGCAGCATTCACGCACAAAGCCGCCGACATGAAGACACGAGGATTGAGTGGTCGCGCATTCAAACCAGCAATGGCGTAATTTGACAAGCGCGATGTCCAATAGCCGTGATGCACCGACATTCGATGGATGGTAGTAAGGCAATTGTAGTAAGCAAAATGCATAACGACAATGTGCAAAACTAGTGGTGATTGGCCAACCATTTTAATTTCATGCTCAGGACGAAACTCGATAGGAATAGAATCTTTCCACTCTTCAAGTTCTTGATCCAAGTCTCCAATGGTATTCAACAACTCGCCATCAGTTTGACGAGCGGCCTTGACCGAGTAAAGTAGTTTGTAGACCTTCGACTGGATCATGGCGAAAACGCATTGGATGCGGAAGAGATTGACCTTGCTCTTGCCGTTCTCAATTGACACGACGCCAATGTTGTCCGGTGGATTCTCACTGGGAAGTTCAACGTTCATGTCGTCGTCATCCTGGATTGGGGGTCTTCCTGATCGTAGGCCTATGTCTTTATCCATCAGATATCCTATCCAGAATACGCGTTTCCGTTGCTCAGACTCGACTTCGTTGAGATTGAAATCAGATCCGCGCTTGTGAAGGCCAATACTATGTGCCAGTCTGAGGGCTGCAGCGACAAGGAAGAATCCCGGTTGTGGATTTGGCGTGCCTTGCATGAAAAGGGCCATACCCAATAGAGCTTGAACACTCAGCAAGTCATTGTTCCTCATGGTCAATTCGGAAAAAACAGCCAGGGCATTCTTCAGATAACCCCAAGCCTTTGCGTCCTCTTTCCGCGCATCATCCTCACCCATGATACGAAGCCTGTGAGAGATTGCGAGTGCTACGTTCAAGCTAGCCCACCATCCTGAGCCTTCATATGGATCAAGCGAATAGTGTTTGTCGACCAAATGCATGAAGGTGGGTTCATGAAACAGGGGAAACACACAGTTGAAATTTTCGAAAAAATCTCGTAGTAAAGCAAGAGCTTCGGGTTTGGGAGGTAAAGGCTTGTAAATTTTGCGGGAAAAAATGTCGTCAAAGATTTCTGGCTTCCAGACAGCCCATGCTCGGTCGTCGGTCGCTGCTTGCGATATCATGTCGCGGAACGAGGAATCGCCAGTCTTTTCGTTTACCCATTGGATACCCTTGGGCGAGAAGATTGAGAATCCAGACGAAGAGCCGATATAACGTGTTTCACCAGCATTGTTCGTGACCAGCGAGCACATTTGATCGGCCAATCCTTCAGCGGCCTTGTCCTCTGATGATTGAGCTTGGCCGTCCTGAAGAGGACCGCCCGATTGAGGACTGGTGAGTCCAGTAGGCGGAGTCGGATGAGCAGAAGTTGAACCGTCTCCGGCAACGTGTGGTGAGATTGGCGATGCAAACGATGAGCCAGCAGCTTGTCTGTCTGCCAAACGCTTCTCCAGCGTCCCTAGATCTGTCTTGCCGCCATCATCCTCGCCTAGCAGTCCTGACATCTTGAGCAACCCTTCCATACGAGCAAGTCTGTTCTCTAATCCCTCAATGTACTTGGCGCCTTTGGGGGGTTGACGCTTCTTTTCCACCTGAGTGAAGATGCACTCAGTCTTGTAGTTTTGGCAATGCGAGCACTTTGGCATCTTGCCGTCACACTTGATCTTCTTCTTTCGACACATGTCGCAAGCTCGTGCTATGCGACGGCGCTTTGGGTCGCCCTGGCCCTGATCATTATCGTGGTCGTGGTCATTGCCGCGGTCGTCCTGTCCGTCACCATCATCGTCGTAGTTCCCGTCTAGATAAGCTGCGGCCTGTTGGAAGGTTGCGTGAGTAGGCGAGTTTCCAGCCGAGTATGGATTGTTGAAAACGCGCAGAGATGGGTTATGAGCCGCGCCTCCCGGTGGAGTGGTACCATAAGGTACTGTTGAAAATTGCGGTTGGTGGGGATTGTGAGGATTCATGGCGCATTCGAGGTAGGTGCGATATAGCGCACCAGGGAGCGCCGAGAGCTGCGATAGCACGGGGAGATGGCTCGAGGAGTGTGTATGATGCGCATTCGATAGTTGATAACGTCGGCCAGGTCTCTGATGCACTCTGCTGCTGCGCCCGTTTACTTTTTGCTTAGTTGACCGATGGCCCTAGGTCATCGACGGCCACCGGAGCTTAAAAGCGCCTAATTCCAGATACGACGCAATACGAACCTCCTCTGCAGAATCTCTCTAGCACTTTCACATGGTACGACTTCAACCTGCTTTGGTAATGCATGCGAAACAATTCAATTCTCACATGCTTCTAGTGCCTCTTCACATGCTTGTTTTGCTCTCCAGCTCCTTCTTTAATCAAAGCTTGGTCATGATTTATTAAGACTTCGCGGATTCGTGAGTCGCGAGTCGCGACTTCTCGGGCTGGAACCTAACAGACACGGATGCCGGACCAAGGTCCCTCCGGCTTTCCGTGCGGCCTCAGATAGATTCCGAATGAGATGCTTGTTGTACTCGAGTAGACAGCTGTACGGAGGACGGAAGCTCATTCCTACACAGGAGTGAATTGTTCGGGTTGTTGTCTTGAAGTGATGAAGTCTAAAGAGAGTCCCGAATCCACAAGGTTAAATGCATGTCACACATTTCTGAGCATGTTTTTGTCGTTGGCAACAAGCCATGAGTGTTGTTGCCATCCAAGCATGTTTCAAACGTCTTCCCCAGGCCCCAGCACCTTTTGACAATTTTTGACCCTTCCACTTTGGGTCTGGAACATCTATCAACTCTCGCGAATTCTAACACGAAACACTTGGACAGACCAAGGTTTCTCAGACATCTATCATCCACAGCCATCCTTCTCAGATTAACCAAAATGCCTGGTGGACGCGGTCGCGGCGGTCCCATGCCACGAGAGGTTCAGGTCTCAAAGGCACTAAGCAAATTGCTTCGTCACAGTGCTGAAAAGGAAGGTCTTCAATTAGATGAAGCTGGCTACATCAACCTCAAAGACGTGGTAGGTCTCAAACGGTCTCTGTTCTGTGTTTCCGAATTTGTTTGCTTGCTTTCCAACAAAGTCTGCTACAATTTTGATCACACATCCCTTCCACATTCTGACTCTGACACTGGCAGCTAAACAACCAAAGAATCCGGGGCCTCAAGGCCACACTCGATGAAGTCAAGCAAATCGTAGCAGAGAACGATAAGCAGCGCTTCTCTTTGATCCACAAGTCTGCCGCTGTGTCTAAATCAGGCGTGCCATCCGATGATGCAGCAACATCTACAACTTCAGATATCCCTGCTCAACTTCCCGAGTCGGATGACCCTGCAGACTATCTGATCCGTGCAAACCAAGGCCATTCTTTGGAGATTGCATCTGAAAACCTGCTCACGCCTATCACCGATGAGAACATGCCTTCGATAGTGGTACATGGAACTACTCACTCTGCATGGCCTCAAATCGTGGCTACTGGTGGTCTGAAGAAGATGGCTCGCACTCATGTTCATTTCGCCTCCGGTCTTCCCGCAGGATTCAAGTCAGAAGATAAAGATGGAAACGCCGCACCCGTCATCTCTGGTATGCGCAATTCATCATCAGTTCTGGTATACGTAGACATCAAGAAGGCCATGCAAGCTGGAGTCAAGTTCTGGACGTCCGAGAACGGTGTCATTCTAAGCGAAGGAGACGAGAATGGTGTTATTGGACTGCAGTTCTTTAGCAAGGTTGAAGACCGTACCGGCGGACAAGGAGTTTTGGTCGAGAACGGCACTGTCCTGAAGGATGCCCCTGAGTCGTGGACCAAGCCTAAGAAAGCCGAGAAGCCAAAAAAACAGCCTGATGTCAAGAAGGACGATGGAGCTCAACAGCCAGCATCAGCAGAAAGTGATGGCAAACCGTCTGGTGCTGAGTTGAAGAAGCGCGCAAAGGCAGAAAAGGCGGCCAGAAGAGAGCGCGAGAAGGCTGAACAGGCTGCACAAGGTCAAGAATAGGTCACTATCACGACTTTTGAAAAGAATATGGCGTTGTGCAATAGCTCTGGCCAGCTCTCTCACACCCTTATCGAAGACCGGATCATTGGCTCCAATCACTTTGAGCACTTAATCTTGAACAAATCCACCCCATATGGCTACATTCTACCACCTCGACTCTCTTACTACAGCAATGTGCAGTGATGCACCCATCAAAATGCACGAAATTTAAGACTAAGAGCACGCCATCCAAAGAGAGCGACTACCTGACGTTCTCTCTTCAGATCCAGCTCTATCTTCGAAAGTCGTTACAATCGCATAGATAAAATGCTAGCATCTGGTCAGGATGTTGTAAAAAGACGTGGGATATAATTTCAACTAGTTATTGCAACAAAGTGAGAGTGAACAGCATTCATTGGTGACAGTAAGTATCAGATCAATGTCAGTAGATCACGGAAGGGAGAACGGTTAAAGACAAAGAAGGGGTACTACAAGTGAAGTGTTGGTGAGTTGGTAGGACGACTGACACGTCCACAAACACAATCTGAATGGAAACCGATAGTGAACACCCGACCAAGCAAAGACCGCATTCCGCAGCTTTCTTGTCTACTTTAAAATCCTGGACGTGCTCCCTTCCTTCTCTCTCCATCAACATCATCCACACGTAAACACTTTCAATCATGACGGCAACCACAGACCAATCAGTCGCTACCAAGGTATATATCACGCGCCTCCCAGAATATACGCGCGCGCTAACCTCATCACAGGAGGCCTTCGACCCTGTCGACGTCGCAGCCGTCCGTTACATTGACGTGGAGGACGAATCATCCGACGATGAAGCCTTCCTGGACGAGCTCGTTGGAGAGGTTTCTTCTGACGAGGAAGAAGTGATGGATGACGAGACCGGCGATCTTATCACCACCAAGAAGTCATCAGCCGAGAGCAAGGGTGACGTTCATGCTCGCATCGTCGAGTCGGTCAAGCAGTCAGAGGACTACGTCAAGATCAAGAACACCTTCCATGAGAAGCTTTCGACCATCACAGTCAAATACGTAAGTCTTTGTGTTGGAAACAATATCCCAACTTGAGATGACTGACACACCCTCAGGGCGCCGACTCTGAAAACGCTCACGAATCGACCGATGAGCAGATCCAGAAGAAGGAGTCCACCATCGGCGTCGAAGACGAGACCGACACTGTCACCAACGACATCTCATCCGGCGACAAGTACGCACTCGTCATCGCCGACGGACACGAGACCCGCGAGGACGTCAAGGCCAACCACATGCAGCAGA
>ERZ794946.930-NODE-930-length-10388-cov-3.923546_pt1 | contig 10388 bp, 13 predicted proteins | sample MGYA00433072_ERZ794946 | MGnify/ENA primary metagenome ERZ794946 (study PRJEB30137, sample SAMN04331413) | food metagenome | isolation source: Y3 must sample point D1 replicate A | place: Australia: South Australia | collected 2014 ...
GAGAGCTCATCGGTATAGACTCTGAATTAATCATGTATGGGATAGACTTGAATAGATAAAGAGGATTAGCTATCAAGCGCCTGCAGTATGAACTACGCACTGGATGGAATTTCTTCATTTGAGGTCGTCTCGAGGCACCCCGCGCGGGGTATCCCCGCGGTACCGTGTGGGGAGGGGTATAGAGGCCGGTGGGTGACGACCTGCATGAGAGCTCGTACAACTCTCCAAAACCTGTCTGCGACCTTGCATCTTGAAGCCTACTTGTAACTTAGCTCATTGTGAGGTCTAAGTCGCATTGGAGACACGCATCTTGTATGCATGATTTAGCCTAAACCTGTTGCCGTATACTGATCTCCCCCTTGCATGCAAGTTCCAAGACCGACAAGCACGCGGAAGCAAATAACGTGGTGCTTTTTGTTCATTTTTGGAAGGTATTACCAACTCTGCCGCCAAGCATGAACGAGAAATCTGGGTAAATTTGGTCGACAATTGCCATGACATTCTGGACCTACGGCGACGGACAAACTATACGACTAGCCTAAAAGCGGACGAGAACGGATCAGTTTTCTCTCTGGGATAGCCACTCTCTCCACTTGGGTGCGCATCTCCGTCTCCAAGACTTTCCGAACATTGCCATGGGGATAGCGGCAAGCATGGAGCAGAGTACACAAAGACCAAAGAAGAGGAAGGCATATCCGTAGCCAGCTGCCTCGATAAACGGCTGAACGCTGTAGCTGATCGCAAAGTTGATGCAGGATGAACAGATGGCAAGAACCACGACCAACTCACCACTTATGCCAGGGAAGCACTCCATAGCATAGGTGGTGGCGATAGAGCAAGCGGAGACCTGGTGAGCAATCATGCAACCAACACCAAATGCGATTGTCATCCAGTGAGCTCCTGTCTGAGCTCCCCAACCATACATCATGTATCCAATCGCGGCATAGACGAACGAGAAGCACAAAGTCCACAGGCGCATCTCAGGCTCTTTCACACCACCATTCCTGCGTGCGAGGCGGAGGACGATTTGATCAGACAAGACGCCAGTACCCCATCCTACGAAGTTGCCGACAAGAGCAGCAAGGAATACGAGGCCGGTAGATGATGTGCTCCAATCGTATGGGGGCTCTGTTAATATCTCGGAGATAGTATTGAAAGAAACGATGCCAGCTATCAAGAATTAGTACTGCAATATGACGGAGAGAAAATCTGGTAAACTGACCGGTACAGCCGAAAGCGAATATGCAGCCAGAGATGACTACGTTGGGAAATAAGAAGAGGGCGAACGGACGACGGAAGTATTGCATGTAGGTAGTCTTGTCCTCTGGGAAGTACACCCAGAGCTTCAGCTTCTGTACGTAGGTGCGACGAGGGTAGTCGCGTTGTTGGACGTTGTGAGCTTCGGAACGGACTGTAGTGACACGGCCGAGATCCTTCTTGTCAACATCTTTGGCCTCAGTGGCAGACTCGGTAGGGCTTGAACGACCTTCGGTGACAGGAAGGACCCCTTGTATCGTCTCAAAGATGAATCTGGGAAACATCGTCTCCTCAAAGGTGAAAAACAGCAGAACCAATACACCGGCGTCAATTATTGCGACAATATATTGTGTCCATCTTGGGAAACGTGTTAGCGAAAAACATTGTTGTGGTAGTGACATAGCTTACCTCCAGCCGAGTTGATCTGAGATGATACCGCCAGTAATTAGACCAAGAATACTGCCAAGTTGCTGGCCGAACAAGTAGAAAGACAGCATCATACCTCGTTCGTGGGCAAAGAAGGTATCGAAGACTGACAGTTGAATGACGGCTTGATAAGCACTGGTGCCGACTCCATTCAAACTGTTTGATAGAAACCACTGAGCGGTACCATGAACACGGCCCTGCCAAACGCCAGCCATGCAGCAAATCAGCGTAGTGAGAAGAAATACTGGTCGTCGACCAATCTTATTCGCCGTGCTGATCCACCAAATGTTGCATAGGCCGAGCAGTAAATAGTTCAGCGCACTGCCTCCATTCATATTCACGAGAGAAACTCCAGTATCCTCTGAGACGGTCGTCCATGCGGCACCGAGAGTGTTCTCTCCGAAAGAAAATGCACACGCATAAAGGGCCAGTAGAAAGAGCTGATACCACTTCTTCCATCTAGACCAAGTAAGAGGATCCGAACCGCATTCAGTTGGGCGTGGTATGAGGACAATATCTGAGCTGCCTTGGTGTGCAGTGTCAAGGTCGTGGTTGACTTGGGATGGTCAGAAACAATTCAGTAGGACACGTGAGGCTCTCTTACCATCTACAAGTTGTTCGGTGCCAGGCACATCGAGATCATAGTCTCGGGTGGGCATGACCAAGTATTACTGTATCGTAGACGTAGGGTGAATTATTGATTGAGAGTCGAATGCATCGATGGTAGAGGACCGCATGCCCTTTTATGGCTGGCTGGAAACCGCCTGCCAAAGATTCACCTTGAAGATAGTCCACATGCTCACGACTGATGTAACGATGTTCCTCTGATAGAAGGGCGTTACTGCGGAGAAGTTGAAGGTACAAGCGAGGCCAATAGGATCGCAGACCTATACCTGATAAGCTTTAGCCCCGGACGTCAACCCGTGTTGCGCAACCACGGCTGATCCTTTTTCTGGGGTAGAGATAGGCCACCACGATGCCACGCTTTGTATCTCGAAAAGTAACAGGATGAAGGTACAGCCGATCAAGCGCTTTGAGAAACGCGGAGTCGGTATGTGCAGAATATACGAGAAGGTCCAACCAGCGTGTGGATGTCATTAGATGGTCTGAATAGCTGCCCCGGTCGGTTTGAGAGATAGGCAAATCCAGCCGCAGTGCAGTGACCCAATATGGAATACGCTCAGATCGTATCCCATCAGAGCGATGATTGATTAGTCCGGCTCTCAAGCAAGGCTCATATTGCCACACAATGGAGCGACATATCGCTCCCAGTCGTTTTGACCTTTCTCGTATCCTTCCGGTCGGGGGTCAGAAAAATCATCATGGCCTCTTGCAAGCCATACCTGCTCGATGACAGATCTTGTTTTGGTGACGTTGGTGATCGAGCCGCTCAAGCGATCCAGAGCATACAAAACGAAAGGTCGAGCGTGATTTGGTACATCGTTAGAGACATCGTTTTTGCTCGACCACTCAAGATCTTCCATAGGATCGAGCTCAACAGCAGCAACAAATAAAGGCCAGCTCAAGCCTGCAAGTACTCCGTGCTCGAGAAGAACAGAAACTAGGCGGAGTATCTGTTGTACATGTCCAACAACAAGGGGCATTGCAGGTGTTGCACCATTGAGAGCGCAATGAAGATATAGCTCGGCCGCCATTCTCTTCAGCTCGGCGGAGAGTGAGAGAATATCATCTTCTTCGTCAAAGACTCTCTGCCTCAAACTGCAAAGTCGGCGCTCTAGGGATGCTGCTTGGTATTGGAACTCGGGCAGAAGGCTTACTTCTGGTCGTGATCGATGTCGGCGGCTCAATTCTGTGATCTCGCATAAGATAGAGACAAGCCCAGCCGAGCAGCCGAGCCAGGCGTCTGTGTCTTCGCCCTGCGACGTCCAAAAGTCGCTGCCAAAGATAGGCTCTTCTCCACAAGCTGTTCGTCCGATCACGTCCTGGAAAGCGAAGTACTTTTCGGTGAACTCGACAAGCTCGTTGGAATACTGCCCAGAAGAGAGATAGAGCTGAGCATTTCTTCTCACGCGAATCAAATCTCGAGCTCCCTTCAAATGGACCACCCAGCGCTTATCACACTCGTTGATGATTTCATATTGACAGAGAATCATCATGATGACTAGTGTCTCTGGATCCATGGCAACTTGGAGGGCATCTTCAGTGGCAAGCCTTCCTCTCAGAGTCCGAAGAACGTTATGTCCAAGCTTGAGTGATGTCGAACGGAAAGCAGTGTCATTCTTTGATCTGTGGCATGCAGCGAGCGCAAGCAAAGCCTCCAAGACAGCGGGCGATGATGTTATTGAGAATGGCAGGATCAAATTAGCAAAAGGAGACTTGTTGACAGAGCTCGGGACAGTAATCGGACAGATTTTCTCCAGGTAATACGAGAGTAGGCTTGAGTGCATTGGGCTAGGCAGATCCGGGAGCATTGGTGGTGAAGAGGGTATGAAACTGTGGCGAGGCAAGAAGACAGGCTGTCGGGCAGAAAGCCATGGTGAAAGAGAAGCAGTGCTTGAGGCATCGTCTCGGTCATTCGTACGGACGACATCCAAGATTGGCGAAGCTTCTGATGTGATGGCCTCCAGAGTAGTCAGCTGCTCAACATTCCCTACCGTAGCGTTGACAAAGCTGTATGAAAAAATCTGAGGAATTTGGATCCATGATACCTCATCATTATTGACATGTACGCACGGCGAAGAAGCATTTGCTTTCTCGGCAGACTTCTTAGTCCACAAACCAGCTCGACCAAAGGCTCGCCCAGCACTGGTATAGTCCTGCTCCCACTTGAGCTTGATGCTCGTTTCACAATCAAATCCCTTGGCGCGACATTGACTGCAGATTGGTTTCTGCTCGTCACACCGGACTTTGCGAGCGCGGCATTTGTTGCAGCCAGTCCTGTTACGCTTTCGCGGAGGCTCCTGGGTATTCAGTCGTTTGCGGGGCATGGCTGATTTCTGGTTTGAAGGAGGTGGGCCTTAGACATGATGCCCTATTCGGTAGCACGATAGGGCGATTGAAGGTCCAAGGAAGGTCCAAGTCAGCTTTGTCGCGATCACTGAAGGCGTGATAGGCCGAGAAAATGCGGGCGAGAGGTTGGGGCGGCCGAAGAGGCACGACTCGTGTAGACTGCGCCAAGGCTCTGGTTGGACCTTCCACTTTTTGTATTTCCCCGCTTCTTTTCCACCATCCTTCCTGATTCAAGAGCACTGTCGTAGGCGAACCATTGTAGGTAATGGACATTTGCAGTTATTATCCTTAAAACAGGCAGCACCTGCCAATGTGATTTGACTCTTGAACACTCGACCACTCCTTCCCTTCTTGAAGCCTGCGATCTCGTACAATGTCGGCTCCACTTTCCCTGGATTCATCCATCCTCATTGTCGGAGCAGGCACTTGGGGAATTTCTACGGCTCTACATCTCAAAAGGTATCTGCACAAATCTGTGCTCAACCAGTCCATCTGTTAAAGTGGAACTGACACGCCATCAGACGAGGATACAAGAACGTAACACTGCTTGATCCATTCCCGGTACCGTCTCCCATTTCCGCCGGCAACGATGTCAATAAAATCCTCGAGTTGGGCACTTTTGCCGCCGGTGCTGATTCAGATGAGCGATATGTCGCAAACACGTTGATCAACGAGGCAACTAAGGGATGGCTAGAAGACCCTGTATTCAAGCCATACTTCCACGAGACCGGATGCATCATCGCAGCAACTTCTGAAGCCGGTAGAGCCCACATGAATGCCGCTAGTGGACCTAGCGAGGATGCAGGCTGGTTGCCTCTCAAGACGAAAGAAGACTTTCAAGCGACTATGCCCAAGGGTGTCCTCACAGGAGACTTTCCCGGATGGGAGGGCTGGTGGATGAAGAAAGGCTCGGGATGGATACATGCAAGGAAGTCCATGGAGAGTGCGGCAAGAGAAGCAGAACGATTGGGTGCAGTCTTTGTCACTGGCGAAGAGAAAGGCAAAGTCGAAAGCCTCATCTACGAAGCCGGCGACGTGAAGGGAGCAAAGACATTCGATGCAGTCGAACACAGAGCAGATCGCACCATTCTGTGTGCAGGGGCAAACGCTGGCATTATCTTCGATATGAAAGATCAGCTTCGCCCTACTGCCTGGACGTTAGCTCATATCAGGATGACAAAGGAAGAGTTGCAGTTGTTCAAGAACCTACCAGTACTCTTCAACATCGAGCGAGGCTTCTTCATGGAGCCTGACGAGGACAAAGGCGAGCTCAAGATGTGCGACGAGCATCCTGGCTACTGCAATTGGACTGTTGATCCTCAGAAGTAAGTCATGGCATCGCGATACTTGTATATACATACTGACCTGTTCCAGCTCTCAACGGTCAAGCGTACCCTTTGCAAAACATCAGATTCCAAAAGAGGCAGAAGAAAGAGCCCGAGGCTTTCTCCGAGAGATCATGCCACATCTCGCCGAGAGACCTTTCAGCTTTGCCCGCATCTGTTGGTGTGCTGATACGCCGAATCGTGCATTCTTGATCTCAAAGCATCCTGACTACCCTAGTCTTGTGCTTGGGTGTGGTGCCTCGGGCCATGGTTTCTGCCATATTCCAGTCATTGGCGGATTGTAAGCCTTCCTTTCGCACTGAGCGATAACTATATACAAAGCTGATTGTGTCAATAGCATCACAGATGCCATGGAGGATAAGCTAGATCCCCGTATCAAGCATAGCTTCCGTTGGCGACCAGAGACAGCAGTCAATCGCAAGTGGGATGACCTGCAAGATAGGTTCGGACCAGAGGGATCAAACAGAATGATGAATTTTGGCGATATCAAAGAGTGGACAACCATTCAACCCGAGATTGCTGAAGCCAAGCTCTAAGACTGGCCTAGTACCGGTGTTGGCATCCAAATTGAGAGCTTGGAGCGCGAGTCCCAGTCGTCATGACGATTCGTGATTGCACAACGACAATAAAATCGCAAAGACTATAATCCGGCTTTCACGTTTTCGATCCAACCCACGCAAACGCCTACACCATCCATCATCAAACCTTCATCCTAAAGCATCATCAAACATCATGACAGGACTCCAAGGCCTTCAAGAGCAGATTAAAGGTAGGTAATAAGCAACAGCACGTATAAAAGCAGCAAACCATAACACGTTATATAGACAACGCTCGCATCATATACCGTGATGTCGACAACTTTGCCATCGAAATGGTGGAAAGCCCCTCGCATCCGCCGGGTGCCAGCGTCTGGAGTGCCAAGTTAGTGACTCGTAATCCTAACGGTAGCTCCAGACTGCTGTTGGGTGCTGTCGGCGGCAGCATTGGTCTAGCCTTGTTGCTTCTGTTGTCATACACCGCTAGGCTGTTGAGAGAGCTTAACTGGTAGCGGATTAGCACGGGGTGCTTTGTAGTTGTACATCACTTGTATTTGTATCATCATTTGAACCACAACTTGCTTTGTACCTCATACTGTGACAAGACTTATGTGTGTTAAACTGTCTCTAAGTCTATCTATACTCTTCTTTGTCTCTATACATGATCGTTGTAGCCGGTCCACTAAGCTCTGACATAGCAAGTATTCCTAGCACTCTTTCATTCATCTTCCGTCCCCTGTGCACGGCGCTGACGTGCCCATAAAAAGGCACAAAGGTATTCAGAAATGACAGCACGTTAATTGAAAGAGCCCCACAACAACACTCTCATTGGACAACTCAGCTCATTCAAAAATCATTGTGCATTTTGACAGGCCCTTCCATCCACCCCTCGCTGCCTATGTGAACATGTAAACCACTCCCAACTCCATCTCCCTATCCATGGCACTAATATGTCCATCAAAAGGCACAATGGAATTCAGAAACGGCAGTACGTCCATTGAAGGAGCTCTCACCTTAATACTCTCATTGGACAACTCAGCTCATCCAAAAATCATTATGCATTTTGACAGTCCCTTCCGACCGACCTTCGCTGCCGATAAGATCACGTATATGGACCCAACTCCGTAGAAGTCACTTTTACATCGTTAAGATAACCCGATAGAATCCTACCACCCGAAACTCTCCTCGAAATACTCTATTCCAAAACATCCCCTCTTCATCACGCCATGTACAGCGATTCTGGCTTCATCGGCCATAGCTGGAGGTCCACAAACCAGTACCGCAACTCTTTGTCCCATCATCTCCGCCTTCATCGCTGCTTTTGAAATGGCAGCTGCGATGTCTGGACGTCCTTGTTGGATTTCTGTCCTCAACGCTACATCGTGTTCTTCTTCATCTTCTTTGTGGCTGGCATCTTGACAGGTGAAGAACAAATCTGTGGAGAAGTCATCGCGGTGGGAAACATCTTGTAGTTCGCGGGCGAAAACTTGATGGATGAAGGAGGCTTGGCGGGCTGTCCAGAGGAGATGCATTTGTGTCGTGGCTGTCTTTTCTGATCTCGAAAGTGCGATGTGCTCCAGAATATAGGGTACGGCGGATGCTATTCCAGTGCCACCTGCAATCAGCAAGACTGAATCGAAGGTCGCAATGGGACAGTGATGGCCGTATGGGCCTTCGAGAAGGATTGTGGGGGAAGTGGTGTGCGTGGGTGAGGCTAGACATGAGTCTCGAAGGCGCCTCGTCCAGCCATCGTAGGGGCGGATCCAGAAGGTCAGGGTTTGCCCGTGTGATTGACGCTTGGAAGCACTAAAGGCTCCATCTTCTTCGTCAAAGTCGTCATGTGTGCCGGTGCTTCGGAGAAGAGAACTACCAGCTTCGTCTGGTCCGATAGAGCTAGATGACCACGCTCCAAGTGTGAAGGGATGATTTTCATAGCCTTGCCATGTTGTTGGTTGATAAAGATAGTAAAACTGTCCGGCAGCAGGTGTTGCTAGAAAGGAGTCTGTTCGTACGTCCAGTCTTATGACGTCTGACCCTTTGCTATAAGAAGCAATTGTGTATGTGCGACTAATAACTTTCTTGCTGAATCGGACCTGGAGATTGCAACAAATGAGACGTAGAAGCCGGAGTCCGCGGTCAAGCGCCCATACGATCACAATGGGCCAGAGATACGCATCATATCTAGCATTGAAGATGGATGTATGTCTTTCAAGGTCAGCTCTAGCGGTTGGAAGAACGGCAGAAACACTCACAGAAAGCATCCGACTAGTGTGATCACAGACAGAGCGATATGAAGAACCAAGAAGACCTCATAAAACTTGATGCGAAGCCAAGAAACAGAAAACAGCAGAAGAAGACTCATGGTGATTGTTGCCTGCGCATTATCAGCTACAATGCCTTTTGCTAGGATTGCTTTATTGTCCTACCATTACACCGAGCAAAAGCCAGAGCTGAGTAAACTCTCTAGCAAACATGCTCCAACCCTCTTTGACGTATTAGCATGTACCCATCTAGGAGAATGACTTCCACGTACCGAATTCTACGAACAGATAGGTGTAGACCGCAGAATGGACAATGGCGAGTATCGTACCAGCTCGGGCAAGGTGACGGTGATAAATGTTGAAAGCCTGATAAGATAAACCGGTAGCCCACATGAAGACATTGTTTCTACCCGCAAAGATCCAAATCAAAGGCAGTGTGGCATACGCCATAATACCTGTGCGATCAGCAACATATCGCCAGAGTTGTTGAGACTTATCGTCCCAGCTGTGTTTCTGTCAGCTTCTGGTATCGAGAAAGAAAGCGCATCACTCTTACTAGATATTGTTAAATATGAGGCGGTAATGAGAGACAGAAAGATATGTTGTAAGGAGATAGAACGTCGCTACAACAACCGTTTCCATACGTGTTGGGACGGTGCACCAGAACAGTAGACGCTGATGATGTGAGCCAAACGCAGGTGGTATGATCAAATTAACTTGAATCCACCTCCACGTCGATTGCGTGAATTGGGATGTGCTCTCTGAGCTGGTAGATGGAGTCTTGAGCACATTGCATAGTGTTGCAATGCCCAAAATCAAGCCCCAGAATCCATATAATGCGAGACCAGATTGATGATGCCAGTTCATCTCGTATTCCCAAGCCATCTGAAGAGGTCAGTCATGCGTTTAATCACAACTTTGCGATGGACCTACAAGAGTGTTTCTAACTCGGTCCAGAAATGGTCTAGAAAGCCTCACTGGTTCCGTAATGTTCGTCCCGGTAGGTAGCTCGTCAAACTCTACGACTCTCATTCCAGCGATAACCTCCTCTGTAACATCTGCAACAAGCTCCTGCCAGTCCAGAAACTCCAGGTCCTCCTTGTTGCACTCCCTGCGAATTTTATCAAATCCAACTTGGATCTCATTCTCTGTACAAAATGTCTTGCCCGAAGCATATGTTGAGATTGTTCGTAGCGGGTTAAGACACTTGGGTCCATTGTATGTGCCGTAGCCGTCTCCAGCGAAGGTGATGTAGTTGTAAGAGACCGACACTGAGTGTAGACAATACTCATTACTGGGCATCAAAGTGTTTTTGATTGTACTGACACAGATCCCAACTCCATATAGTAATGCCAATATCATCGTCGTGTTGAGAATCGTAGATGCCACAGAAGTCCATGACCAGTTCGTCCGTGAGAGGGAGTATGATTTATTCCTAGGAGCACCAAAGGACCTGTGACTGAGCTGATTCGAGGCATCCTGTTCTTCCAGTAGAGGAGATGAAGAAGTCAACATCTTGATAGGCAATGCTTTCCTGTTGTAAATCCAGAGACTCGACCTCTTATCAATCTAATCAGATGACGCGGACAGTA
>ERZ794946.931-NODE-931-length-10359-cov-4.129950_pt1 | contig 10359 bp, 14 predicted proteins | sample MGYA00433072_ERZ794946 | MGnify/ENA primary metagenome ERZ794946 (study PRJEB30137, sample SAMN04331413) | food metagenome | isolation source: Y3 must sample point D1 replicate A | place: Australia: South Australia | collected 2014 ...
TCGGAAAATGGGGACAGCAGCGCAGTGGGGGTTATTTTCCTGCTGCATGGTTCTCTATATACGGGTATGTTTCAAGCGTTTTTTGTAATTTCTGTAAAAGTGGGAGGTGTGTTGTTTGGAAGTTTCTTGCATAACCAAAGTCCAGCGAGGACTTTGCAGAGCCAAAATGCAACAAGAAAGTGGATTTCTTCGGAGTTTCGAAGATGAAATATCGAGATTGATTGGGTATGGGTGTAAATTTCCTGCCTATATATTTGGCCGCAAGCATCACAGTCTTACCAGCTTTTTACACCGATAGGCTCAGCGTTTTAATGGAAGGAGGGAAGTCGTATAAGATACCAGAAGTAGAAAGTTATCAGATTTGACATCTCGCATACGGCTGCGGAACGAGTGCTTATAGCTGGTACACTGGCCGGCTATTTCGAGCCACAAACCCAAGACCCTGAGAGTGGTTTGTGTATCTTCAGAGCCATCCTGGTGCATTGCTAGAGAGTTGGGTACGTTGTTAGTTTCTGATATCTGGAAGGAGGTCGAGATATTTGGCGTCGAATGACAACAGTTTGTAGTCTTGTCATAGGAAAGGAGGCATATCCAAGCAAGCCGACCTGGTTGTATGTTTGGATCGAGTACGAAAAGGAGATGAGCTGGCGACAACTTCAGAACAAGGGCAAGCTGCGATACATGTAGTCCCCATATATAGTATCGAACCCGACACGGAACAAGTTGTGATGGCGGTGCGTACGGACGATCCGCCATTTGCTTGATTGAATACGCAAGTAACGCGTGTTGAAGAAGACATGTTCTTTGGTTTACATCCTTCGATGTTGCTGCGGTGTTGAATCTGCCATGACCGTGATATGAAGAAAGATGCACGCCTTCCGGTCTCTTCATCTTTTGGTCGCGTGTTGATCACTCTCGTTCAAGACTTGCATAAGAAGTTTGTTGACATGATCCTGGTGCTCCATATCACGGTTGGTATGCGTCTGTTTGAAGTTGACTTCGAAGTCGGTCATCATGGTTGACTGGAAGGCTGGACACAGTTCGTACGGCTCATGTCTCTAATGTCTGATTTGGGGGTACCACGGGTAGTCAGACAAGTTGTAGTATCGTATGCGACATTGTCATGAACTGTCTCCTTAAGTGCAGAACTTTGTCAAAAAGCTGTAAAGATGCAAGGCAGTCTTGAGGTTGACATAGTCGTCCACTGGCAAGATCTTGCTGATGAAGTCTCGCTGGAGACAATCCCGGCGCAGAAAGCATCTTTTCACAGCCATAACCATGCCAAACTTCAACAATTTTTTGCCAGATATTTCTCGGAGAGCGGTCTCTACCACCAGTTCCATCTTCCGTAGGGTCGAGGTAATTGAGCATCCGCAAGGCAGCAACTCTTGCGAGAACGAGAAACAGCAACCGCTGTTCCAAGGTAAAATGTTGCGAACGATCACAGAAAAACGGCTTTTGTCAACTGTCAAGTCACGAAACCTCAAACTCCTCCCGGCAACACTTGTATCCGCGGCACACATGTTTTTTCTTCTCTGCTGCTGTGGTCATGCCCATCCGGCACGGTGCGGCATGCAATTTTTAAAATTTAACAAGCAGGTTCAACGGTCCAACCGTTCCAAGAGGCGCAGAAACGCGGCGGCTGTAACCGGATGCTGGTACCTTTATTTTTCGCGACCACTTACCAAGCAGAAAAAAAATAATGGTGTTTCTGTTTTCTTCATGCCCTGAGTGGATCAACCGAAAAAGGGACCTTAAATTCAGAAGAGTGGTTGCGGAAAAAAAGCTTGTCGAGCGGTTCCGTCTGGGGCCATACGAGCTGACATGTTCTTACCACGGTGATGTGCAGCGTGGGGTGAAGGAGCGAGCGTGAGTCCGCGTGATGGAGGGCATGAAGCAAAGAACCGGTGAGTGGCTTTCATGCTGGCTTGTGGATATGGATAGGGAGAACGGATGCCATGCGTATTCGCGCCGTATCGACGATAATCGTATATCGTACAGAGTGTGCTCGTTTGTGCGCGACATGGAGGACAGGGCTTCCTAGCAGGAGGGCTTTGTTTGTCGATGGGATGACTTTGAGGAAGATCATCAAGACCCATTCTCAATTGCATTGTCCGAGGACAGTTTCCATACTCGTTCGGTGAGTTGTGCGCTCACATGAGCAGGGCTTGCTTGTCAAGTTGTCAACATGAGTGCAACTAAAAAGGATCGTCGAGCGGAAGGTCAATCGCATTGTCCGCGTGCAGAAGCTGCTGCGTTCGACGTGATGGCTTGCAGCACAAGTTTGTTTCAGGACATTTCTAACTTGATGCCTGGTGCCTGTCTCCAAGACTTGAGTCTTGTTTCTCCTTGGGCGCAGCTATGTATCATCGGCATTCCACTTCGGTTCGTTGCACTTGGTCTTCTTGTACTTTTCTTGTCGCGCGGCATCGAGGAACAATCTCCGTAGACAGCCAATGATCTTCCTCTAGCTGTCCCGAAACTCGAGCGATCCCCAGAAACTTGGTACTGGGGGACGGGACACAAAAGGAGATGATCTCTAAGCTCGAGACTTTTTGCAACAGTTCGCACCTTTGAACACAAGTGTGATGATGAGTCCAAATAAATCGATCAACACGCGGCTCTGTGCAGCATGTCATGAGAGATAGCATAACGCACGTTCGGATAGCACACTCTCCGTCTCCGAGTCAAGAACTGGTTGGTGTAGGTTCAGCCTTCTCTTTGAACGTCCGTAGTACGTGCATAGTGACGCTACTGTTTCGGGCGGGACGTGTACAGTATCGCGACCAGCCTCATGAAGGAAAGCCGGATGTTTTCTGCATCACAGGTTTCAGAGGGGATATTTTTCTTCCTCGCTCTCCACGGTGCCTGAATCCACGTCCTTTGTCGAAAAAGCTTTGGTCGAGGATAAGTGGTGAGGTTTCAATAGCAGGGCTAACTTTGTTCAACGCCTATTTGCCGAGAACGATGATCTGCAGATGGGATATTCGACGTTCTTTACAATCGGCTGGGGGGCTTGGTGTTCATAACAAGATAGACCGTGCAAGGATCAGGAAATTGTTTGTGTGTGTGTGGCAGCCTCGACGTGGGGTTGAGGAAGACCACGAAGGCAGGCAGGTAGCCATCTCATGATAAGAACATGAAGGTTGATGCGATCTTCGATAAAGGACGCAGCAAGACCATCGCAATGTCTAACTACTTATATATGCGACAGTCAGGAGTGTCTGAAGACAGCTCAAACAAACATCCTTGCCGTCGATGAGAAACAAAAAACAGGCACTCGCGGGAGAACCGAGACAAGAATGATGCCACAGCGGCGGCGTGGAGTGAAGCCGTGCGGTTGTCGCTCGCGCCTAGACCCAGAGCAGAAAAGAGTGTCGGGAGCCGGAGGGTTTTTTCCTCGCAGCACACGACGGTGGTTGCGAAAGGATTACCAAGTAAGGCGCTGACGCTGGCGATGACGCCGCAGAGCAGGCGCAATCAGAGCAGAAATAGGAGAGGTTGACGTCGTGTACAGAGTGCATTTGATGAATTGAGATGGGTTGCGAATCAGCGAAATTGGCAGTGTAATTGGCAGTCTAGAAAGGACGAATTAACTATTGACACAGCGGATGGGTTTGCGGGCGGGTTGACATAGCCCAGTGAAATGCATGGCAATCGTCCAGTGGAAGCGAACCAAATCAAGGGCGGGCGCACTCCTTCTCACCAACTTCGGAGTACTACTGCCGTTCATCGTCAACGACACAGCTTCTCCTCATCTTTCGTCCGTTCTCACCCTCGCCTTCCTCTCTTGATTTTCAGAAATTTGTGCCTGGTTCTGAACGTCAACGCTGGCTCAGCATCTCACACTCGTTTGCTGTCCACCCCTTTCCTCCTTTATACCACGCCAAACACGCGCGCGTAGTTCCTCAGACCGTTTGGCCGCGTTTTTGGAAATTGTGACGCTTGGATTCGCTGTTTCGCTACTTCTCCGGCCTCGACACATAGCACGACTCTTTTGTCCTCAGCCACCGCCGTCTCACGTCCATCATCTTCCTGCGCTTTGAGCGTATCGCACCATGGCGCCCACAGTTCCCAGATTGCGCATCCTGTCAGGTCAGTAATGCCGTCCGTCTCTTCTAACCATCCTTGCACTTGCACGCTGCGCCATTGGGATCGGGTCCACTTTTCTAGCTCTCGCAAATATCCATCACTGCCCATCCCAGCCGCTCTGTAATTGCACTTGCTACGTCGTGGCATGCTCCAGGCATACGCAGCACGAGCATTGCTCTTCTCTTGATCTCCCTTCCTCTTTCCGTCACGATCCGCCAATCCCACCATGGCTGCCGACCAAGCGCGACAGGAGCAACAGCTCACTAACATACTCGTAGTTGGCGGAAATGCCGTCTCTGCCTTCATGTCATGGAGACTCTCGGCGACCAACGCATGCGACGTCACCCTCGTGTGGAAGAACGGCTTCGAGAACGTGTCGCAGTACGGCCTTTCATTCAAGTGAGCCAATACCATTGCTACGACCCGCAACCACCGCTGACCATCTCAGGTCTGCTACATTTGGAAACGAAAGATTTAAGCCCAGACAAGGTCAGCACATGCGCCCGGCGTCATGCATCGAATTCCCACTAACACAAGCCGCTCATAGTCGTTCGAACTCCTGAAGAAGCAGCAAAGACATCGAGAGCGCCGTACGACTACGTCCTCCTGTGCGTCAAGGCTCTCCCCGACGTTTACGACATTGCCTCCATCATTGAGTCGGTCGTCGCTCCTCAGCACACATGTATCCTGATCAACACAACACACTCTCTCGGTGTCGAGTCGTATCTCGAGCAAAGATTCCCCACAAACGTCGTTCTGTCTCTGGTCGCTGGCGCCGAGCTCTCACAACTGGGCCCCAGCGAATTCGAGCACAAGGGCACGGCCGAGATCTGGGTTGGACCTGCCAATAAAAATCCATCGATCCCTGCGTCGATACAGTCCGACATGGCTGAGGCATTGGCTATGACATTGAGCTCAGGTCAGGTGGACTGCAAGGTGTCGACTAACATCCGACAGCAACAATACGAGCGCATGATTGGGTAAGTCTCCGTTCGAAGCCTTCTGACCATCCTCTGACCATGTTCTGCAGCCCTATCGCCTTCCATCCCGCTAGTGTCTTGTTCGAGACTTCCAACCACGCCGAGCTACTCGAGAAGACTGGCGCCCGCGCAATGATTAGCGGCATCATCGACGAAATTCTCCTTCTTGCAAAGTCCCAAGGCTGCGACTTCCCCGAAGATTTCCGCGAGCAGACTATGGAAGCCATGATCCAGCCCACAGCAACACCCAGCACTATGTATCAAGACTTCACCGCCCGTCGACCTTTAGAAATCGAGACATTCCTCGGCGCTCCCATCAAGCTCGCTCAAGACGTCGGTGTTCCCGTTCCTCGCATCGAGACGCTGTATGCTCTGCTCCACAACGCCAACACACTGAACCAATCCCGCCCGCCTCCATCAGCAGCTGTCGCCCCGCAGCCTACCCCCGCACAAACACCTCGTATGGGCCCTGGTCCGATGGGTCCTGGCCCTAATCAGCGTGGCCCAATGAACGGCCCCATGCCCGGCCATCCCGGTAGACCTGGAATGATGAGACCTGGAAGCAGAGCTCCTTCGATGACTGGTGGCCCACCTCCCCAAATGCGCAGAGGCCCTTCAATGAACAACGGCTTCGGTCCACAGATGAGAATGAACGGAAATGGACACCGTGGTCCGCCTCAGCAGCAGACCCGTCGCCCTTCTCTCGAAGGCAATGAACTCGAGGAATTCAGCCATCTGATGCTTTACGACAACTTGCCAGAGGGCGCTCTGCCCGAGGGTGCCATTCCCGAGGGTGCCGGCCCTGGAGGCGAGATGGGACTTCGCGAAAGAGAATTGGCCCTTCGTCAGAGAGAGCTGTCTCTGAGAGAGCAAGAGTTCCACATGAGACGTCGCATGCCTCCTCCCCCTGCTTCTCACGCTGGAGGTTACGACGAGGATGACGAAGACGGTGAAGACTTTTTTGATCCTATGGCTGCAGGAAGAAACGTCCCGGTCATTGACCCTGATAACTTCGACATGATGAGCGTCACTTCAAAACGCACCCGCAAGGCACCAAGCGCCAACCAACTCCGCAACAACCCCGAAATGGGAGGTCCTCAGATGAGAGGAGGCGGTGGAGGTGGCAGAGGCATGTTCGGAAGGCCTAAGGTGCAAAACCGAACCAGCGCCAGACTGATGTCAGAAATTCCCGGTCTGCACGAAAACCTCATGGGCAACCCGTTGCTAGGTTACTCTTCGGACAGATACGGAGGTGTTGACCGTCACAATCTTGGACAGGAATCGAGAACCAACTCACTTACTGCAGAGCGCCTGAACGAACTTTCAAGAGGCGGTCCCCCGGGACAAGGCCCTTACCCTGGCCCGATGCCCCCTCCGATGGGCCGACGTGCAAGCAACTCACCCGGACACCCTCTGGGACCTCCAATGGGACCTCCAAGAGGACCCCCTGGTCAACAACGTCCTTACCCACCAAATGGACAGAACGGATATCCGCCACATATGAACGGCCGGCCATCACCTCCTGGTGTCATGGGCTCGCCGATGCAACAACGCCCACCAACTCAACAAGGCCAAGTGCCGCAGCATGTTGAACAGCAGAACGGGGTGAGCCATCTCTATCCGCCCAAAAGCGGCCCTCAAGAACGCAGTCTGACAGGTTCCGCGAGCGCTAGCGCGGGGAGTGGTGATAGCAACCACTCGGTGCCCCTTGATTCCGACCCATCGGCCCACAGCAGCTCTAGCAGTCTAGGACCCCGCCCACCCCACGGCTTCCGATAGATTGCTGGCATCACGAATGGGTCTCACTCGCCGAATGTGAGGGACTCTGCATCACAGCTTATACAGCTCATACGTGCAGATACTCCACGCTCATGTCCAGACCTGACGAACTTGATAACCGATCATCTCTTTTCTTCTCCTTTCCGACTCTCTGCATTACTTGATTCGCAACATCACCGCTCCTTATGTCGTCCTGCAAATCAATAACAAGATCGACTCGGACTTCTTATTCCCTAGGTCCTAGACGACATGGATCTCATAGACGGCGGCTTTCCTGGACATTGGCGTATTTCTTAACAGCATCTGAACAAATCGCACGTACATATCTTCCACTTCAGCATTGGCATGCTGTACCGGGCCTTTTCGACAAGTTCGCAAACAGACCCTGTTATGCCAGGGCGACCAGATACTTGGCATATGCCTCTCTTCCGGTCTTTTCATGTCGTTCTCATCGCCGCGATGCATTTTCTTTTGTCTGTGTTTTCTTCATCTGCGCTGAACGATTAGCATCCTGGAGAGAGAGGGAGGAACAGTCTCTTTTGGTCACTTTTCTTGTCCACCCGAGATCAAGGTTGGACGGCATCACCGTGTAATATCTTTATTATTTTCGCATGCGGAGGGAAGAGGAAAATAGTATGTCTTTTGTTTCTGTCCTGAAATGGATCTGTATGGGTTTGAATGGACTCTCATTGCCTTTTGTTTTTTCATTGTCTGTTGTCCACAACGCGCACGACATGCGTGTCACTCTGGCACGAATACTTCTAGAAGGAAGTAACTTCCGACCAAAATATACTCTTACCTATGCGGCTCTTCTCGAATTTCTCTGATACTCTGATTCCCCTGACTCAGGCACATGTGATTCACAGCGACATCGCCAATATTTGCTGCATGATATGGGATTGCCAAGCTGCCTCGTTTCGCGTTTGAGGCATGCGACGATCAAAGCTTTTTATCAGATCATCGGCCGCTTTATCAGATCGGCTCATTTTAACGAGTCTTGGATCCCTCGTCCGAACTCTGCAGTGTTGTGAGTGGACAGCTACTACGACAGCTTCCGGGTTCTCACGTCTTGCTGCTCAGCACGCCCTGCCAAGTAGATATAGCGTGCGCTTTTGGCACAAAAGAGCCGACCAAGTTACCTGATAGTTATCTTATGTCTTGCAGAGGTAGGCCGAAAACGCGTCGACCCATGGTCAAAGTACACTGCTATAAGTATGGGCTCTGCACCCTTGTGGTTTTTTTTTGAGGTAGGGATCTGCTTTTGTAATCGACCAAATTCTTCCATTCCTCGTGTGAGAGACTATTTCCGACCATGTCGCCGCCACAACATTTCATGGAACAGCTCGACCAAGAAAAGAGGTATCCTGCTGCTACTCAGGATCAGGAAATCACGGACGAGACAACAAACTCCAAGGATGGCTATGACAAGGAAGCCCAAACGGTTGTCACTACTCTGGATGATTCCTCTGTCAACTCTTCTCGAGATCCGGCAAACACGCTCCCACCTGTGCCACTGCAGATGAAGCTGCTTAGTGTACTATTGGTTTCTTGCATCGGCTTTGGATCTCAATGGAGCAGTGGTGTGTCCTCAGCCATGAAATCCACCATGAAAAAGGTATACAATCACCCCTCTTCAAGCTTTTTACGCACCACTAACTTTGTATACAAAGGAAATGCACATCAACAATACCCAATTCTCCCTCCTCGAAGCTAGCGAAGACTTCATGTCCTCAGCTCTCATCCTTCTTACGGGCATTTTCACCGACCGTCTCGGCGGTACTGGTTGTATTGTTTACGGCAACATCATCTATACTATCGGCTCCATACTCATCGCTGGCGCCGCCGAAACTCGCAGCTATAAATTCATGATTGTGGGTAGAGTGATTGCGAGTTTTGGAGACATTGCCACGCAAGTCGCGCAGTACAAAGTCTTTTCCAGTTGGTTCCCTCCTAGTCATGGATTTGCTAGTACGCTTGGATTCGAATTGGGCATCAAGAAGGTGCGTTTGAGTGATAGCTCTTTCCGATCGATGCATTTACTGACCCTCGTGAAAACAGATTGGTGGGTTCGTTGGTAAATCGACTGCCAACATCATCGCCAAGGCAAGTTTCTCTCATGTCTCTTTCGGAAAGGGAAGGAAGTACTGACGAATTACAGAACTGCGGTTTCTCGAGCGTCTTCTGGACAATGGTCGGAATGAACATCTTTACAAACCTGGCAACAATCCTTCTCTTCTTCCTCGTCCGCTTCTGCGAAAAACGCTACACTTCTATCGCTGATCCGGCTACTGGCGAAAAACTCACCGAAAAGAACAAGAAGGTCGACTTTAAAAAGGTGCTTGAGATGCCATGGCCTTTCTGGTGTATGATTGCCTTTACCATTTTCCAAACTACCACTGCGAATGTGTTTTCGCAAAACGCGACAGAGCTTGCTGAGCAAAGATTTAATGCCGATTCTATCACTGCTGGTTGGTATACTGCTGTCTTGCAGTATGCCGGATTCTTCTTCGTGCCATTGTTGGGTGTCTTTATTGATATCTTTGGTCAGAGAGTTAGTGCTATGGTTGTCTGTGGTGCTGGATGCTTCCTTTCCATGGCTTTGGTCTGTTGGGCTCCTTCTATCAAGGGTACGGCTGCTGCATTTGGCATTTACGCATTCGCCTTTTCTCTGGGCCCGACCGTTATCATCGATGGTATTAGGACGAGTATGTGGCATCAAGGTGCTTTTGGCACAGCTTATGGCATCAAAGTCACTATCAACAATGCGTAAGTCCTCGCCTCAAAAAAACAAAAGACTGGACCAAGCTAACAAGAATCCACAGCATGTCCTGTATCATCCGCATCCTCACCGGCGTAATTCAAGACGCAGACAACAACTCATACCACCGCGTCGTCCGCGTCTATGCCTTCTTCGGCTGCGCCTCTCTCGTCGTCTCCCTGGCCATCCTCACCCTGTCATTCCTCTCCCCTGATCTTGGCCGTCTGCAATGGTCTCGTAAGAAGAGAGTTGCAATGGGGGCTTTCATCCAAGAACGACTCCAGAGATTCGAGACGGTGACGAAGCAGAGGAACAAGAGGATCTCGGTGGCGTGCTTTGGGTTCACTATGTTGGTCATGCTTGGAGGGTGGACCGCTTACTTCTGGGGTGTGGCTACTGGAAACAACAAGTAAATGGCTTGGATTATGGATATTACACATATACGGGTTCCGGTGGAGGTCGAGGTTTGATGTCTATCTGAAAAAAGTTTTGTATGATTATGATGATTTTTTTTATCTTCCGTACTGCTTCCTGGAGTTCACGTGTGTTTAGCTCAATCTTTGTCGCTCTCGGCCATCTCCCAAGATCGTAGATGGAAGTCGTCGAGAGTAAACGTGTAGAGGAGCAAGGTTATATAGTCACATGCGGAACATTACCGTGAGAGAACACTCAAGCTGCCAGTGAGTTTGTTCGGCGCAAGAAGCCGTATCCTGCTGCTACCACGGTTTAGTCTTCCCTCACTGAATCCAC
>ERZ794946.932-NODE-932-length-10354-cov-4.871153_pt1 | contig 10354 bp, 8 predicted proteins | sample MGYA00433072_ERZ794946 | MGnify/ENA primary metagenome ERZ794946 (study PRJEB30137, sample SAMN04331413) | food metagenome | isolation source: Y3 must sample point D1 replicate A | place: Australia: South Australia | collected 2014 ...
GAGCTATCGAGCAAACGAGGTACGAAGCAAGGGTGATAGAAGAAAAGCACTTTGTTCTTTTGTGACTCGATTCGCTCCGACAAGTTTCTGTCTCAAATACGGAAAAGTAGAAGATAAAAGGTGAGAAAAAGAAGCAGAATACAACGACAGCAATGTTGACGACATCCCATAACATCATCTTCATCATTGTCTTGGTGATTGAGGTCGACCCCAGAAGTCCAGACTGGCGATAACATCCTCGCCCATCTCGTCTTCGTACGCATAGAGGATCTGTAGCACAATTCGTCAGTATACGCCTCTCTCTTGAATGTAATGTAGTATGAAGACCTACCTCTCTCGAGCTCGAGTGCAAGAAGCGTATGTTCTTTGCTGTCAAGATGCACACCAGCCCTCCCGTTTCCGTCAACCGCACCTCGATGAACTCCTGCTCGAATGCCAGGATGTATTTGTCGCCCCACGTAGCAAATGCCGTCGGCGCGCCCTCCCAAATGATCTTCCAGTCGTTTCTCGCCCTCCAACCGTTCTTGTTGACGAAGAATGAGAAGTCCGTGTAGCATAGCAAGAACTCTGATGGAGTACGCTCAATGTAGATGGGCTTGACGTTTTCGCGGCGCACGACGAAATCGAGCGATGTATCGGCTTGATCGAGAAGTGATTGCGTCTCGAGCGTCTCGAGTGACACAATTTCGAAGCCCTTAGCACCTCCAACACAGAGCTTAGACCGCAAGAAGTGAATGCTATTCGACTCCATTGGTATGTAGAACTCTTTGAATGGCCGGAGCACTTCTTGACCACCTGCGAGCATTTTCGCCAGACCTGACTTCTTCTTGCCCTTCGACATGGCGTCCATCGGCTCATACACCTTGACCGTACTCGACAGTGATGAGGATTTGACGCAACAGACGAGCAATTGACCATTGCACATACCAGCATTGAAGTAGTTGGCATGGCAGATCTTACGCCCACGCTTAGAGGGAGTTGGCTGATTGTCTTCTGGGTCCAGAGCATCCAGGGGATATGAGTACATGACCTTGTCAGCAAGGACCAACAGGATTTGATGTTGTTCCAGGACGTCGATTTGCGATACCAGCTTGCAGTCCAGCATGCGTTTCGGTTTGTGTGAGGCGTCCTTGGGCTTGCGTTCTGCCACAAATACTCCGATATCCGTTCCGAGGACCAATTTACGGCCCCCGTCGATGGGCACACAGCAGTTGACGCGGTTGTTGGATGCGAAGTAGCCCTGACTGATATTTGTCTTGGTGAAGATGTTGCTGCGCTCCCGAAGCTTCTCTTGTTGGGTGTGAATGTTCTCCATCCACTTCTCCTTCTGAATTTGTGTCGAGCAGTACAGAGTCAATTCGTAACCACCTTTTCCAAGTCGCTTAAAGGTCAGAGGATATCCGTCTTCCTTTTTGGTCGCAGCGCTGGTAATAGTTCGAGCTCCAGGGATCATGCTAGACGATGGTCTTTTCGTGATGCCCAATCTTGGCAAGACCTCTTCCATTTGGGTAATGACTAGCAGTTCTAGCGGAATCGGCTTGCGGTATACCTTTTGTTCTTCACGCTTGTTGACCATTTTTTGTCGAACCAGTAGGACAGCGTGGTCGAAGAGATATGCCTGAATGTCGATCGTTTCTGCACTTGCCGTCTTCTTGAGACCACCCTTGAAGACCATTTGACGTCCTTCCTCAGTCAACTTGAGATCTTGGTATGGTACGTTAGTCCATTTCAAGTTCTGATTGAGTTGCGCAAGCTGTTGAATGTTTTCAGCCTTTCCGGACTCCTCGTTGACCCTTGTGAGAATAGCCTTGATCATGACAACGGCTCGGGGAAGGTCTTCCTTGTCCGGATTGTCCTCTTTGGCTTTCTTCAGGGCACCGTCGAGAAGTAAGGGATATCTGGCGAGACGAGTAGTAGGCTTGGTTAGGTAACCGTTCAATTCGAGTTTTCGCGACTCCTTCAGACGTTCTGTCTCCTCGACGAATTTGGCGAAAGCTGGGTTGCTAGATTTCTCCTTCTCGAACTCGAACTTTCCAAACAATTGATTGGCACCGTACTTGATGAAAGGAGTGAACTGAGGCACGTATTCCAGAAAGATGTCGCCGACGTTCCGTACAACAGGATTCTGCTGCTGTCTTCGAGTAAGAGCGCTGGCGAGTCTGACATTGACAGCATGAACCTCCTGACAATTCGAGAAAACGGTTCGAATAAACTTCTCACGCCGGTGTTCCGGGATTGGTGAGATGTTAGGGTTTCTAAGAGGCTTGATCCAGAAATCACGCAGGTACTCTAGATCCTTGACAAAGTCTCGTTCAGTGTACATGATTTCAGCGAGAACTTCTTGACGCTTCTTCTCCTCGTCATCAACACTGTCTGCAACGTCCTTGGACACAGTGTTGATCCATAATCTCTGTTCGGCTTCCGGCTCATCCCGTAGACTGGCTTGCGAACCCTCTCTTTTGAGTCCAGGCTGAATCTTCATGTTAAGACGCTGTTGCTGTTCGAGTCGCCTTGGGCAGGCGATAGAATAACACAGGTGATCGCGGGTACATGTAGGCGAGTAACACTCGGTTAGCAGCGTGAAGACACCGTTCACCTCGGCTGGCTCTTCGACCACGGCTTCCTTGAACTGGTAAATCTCGTTGGGCGAGTCACGCAGCCTATGTGCATAGGCAACCTCGTGGAAGAACTTCTGCGCATCTAGGGACCTGCCCAGGAGCAGTGCAAGGTTCCTGTCCGAAGTACGGATGATGTAGGCAATCAACTCGACGGCATCGTGGCCAGTAAAGGCATTCTTGTAGACCAGGCCGTCCTTTTCCTTCTCCGCCATTGGGATTCTATCGTAAAAGGCGGCGGCGACTTTGGAAAGAAGAGCACCGTAGACGAGGGAAGGGCGTCTCTGAGCTATCATCTGCCCGTTGTTTCCTTGAATCTGGCTGTTAGACCTAGTGGAGGAAGCGGTGATGGATGGTCGCGGAGACTGAGCTGCGCCTACAGTGGTGTCTGTGTATTCTGAAGGGGCCATTACGGTGGAAGCCATAGACATGGAGCGCGACTGGATGCTGCCCTGACTAGGAGTTCTACTCTTAGCCGCGATGAATGGATCCTGCTGCACTTCCGAGTCGCCACGTTTTCGCTGAGGTATGACACGACCACTCATAATCTGACTGTGATCTTGGTCGCGTGAGTACGAAGACATAGACATGGTACGTTCGTCAGTGGGACGATCGGGCACAACCCTGCCTTGTGCGGTTGTTCTTGCCAGATGATTACTCATGTATGGCTGCTGACGGAAGGCGTGTGCAGGAGCTATGTTGTAGCTGCTCTGACTATGCTGAGCAGGGAAGTTAGGCCGAGAGGTTGCGGCCATAGATTGAGAGCGGTAGTTGTCGGAATTGAGAGCAGGGCCTGGAGACGGCGCCATGGCAGGCCCGCCAGTGTAAGTGCGAGCATAAGGCTGCGAGGGCGGCGGACCACGCGGATCGAGACGTTGGGGAGCTGCGTATGGACGGCGATCTGGACGAAGAGGTTGTGGGAGGTACTGCGGCTGGGGCTGGCGGTGGGGTGACGGAGAGGAAGAGTACTGTTGTTGCGGTGGCTGCTGGTGTTGCTGAGGGTGTTGCGGATGGTGGTAGTCGCCGTTCTGGGTAGGAGGGGCATTGTAAGACTGCTGATGATGGGGAGGAGTCGGGCGAGGAGCGTTTTGCGGAGGAGGGTATGCTCGCATGGGCGGTGCTCGTTGCATGTAATCCGACATCTGCGACGACATGGTGGCGGCGCGTTCGGCAGGCGGTCTCATGGGCTGGGACAGCATGGTCTGCGAGCGACCCTGGCCTTGCTGGGCGGCACCTGGCGGGCCAAAGATGTTGTTATAGGCGGCCTCGCGCTGCTGCGACGAGGATCGGCCCTGCTGTTGCGAATATTGGGCCATTGTGAGCGGCACGGCTTAGCATCTAATACATCCGAGGGGGAGCAGAGGGCTGCCGGTTGCACAGGCGAGTGACGATGGAGTGTGTGGTGCCAGTTGGTCTTGAAACAAGGCGGCCCACGTACTCGACCCTCTGCTCAACTTTAAGTCCTTGTCCACGTGTGCCGGCTGAGGATGGCCCAAAAGACGATGGCTTATCGATGGACAAGAGGGCTGGGCGATTGCGCAATGGGAACAATGAGGGTAGCAGTTGTCTGGATGCTCGCACTAGACAGACTGTAAGTTGGTGGAAGGAAGATCTACTGCGATGGCGGACGCTTGTATATGCCACTGCCAACTTGCTCTGTGTTACAAGAGAGACAGCGCCGCTGGAGTGGTCCGAGCGTCTTCTCTCACACTTGCAGGAACATGTCTGCTCTCACTAATGTTATCCTGAGTCAATATGCTTCCCTGCAATCAAGCAGTCAGACACACCGTTTGTAGAGCTAGCACATGTGCTAGTAGTCCGCTCCTTCCACATTCCCGTCATAAACACCGAAACAAGGTGGGCATTGTTTGGGAAGGAAGATGTTAGTCACGTGCAGCGTTTCATGAGGCAGGTCCGACTCGGAGCATCATCATTGCGGACCGACGTTGCTGCCGCAAGCAAGCCAGTTCCAGTCGACAATCGCTCTCGAGACGACACACCACGCGCCGTCCGCCATACCGTACCCAACTGCTCCTTGTCCACGTTCTCCGTGCCCCCTCCACCAGAAGCGACCTTTCACAACTCATTCGCCATGTCGTCGGACGCTCAACGCGAGCTCGCCCCTGCCTTTGCGCCATTCTTTGGCATGGTATGTGAATCCCATTGCCTCGAACAGACATGTTAGCTGACAAAGATCCAGGCTGGTATTGCCTTTGCTGTAAGCATATAACTTCTCGTCAACATCTCACGAACATCCAACTAACGTGTCGCCTTGCTCAACAGATGATTTTCGGCTGTACGATGCACCCTAGATCCCTCATCTCTGTCTGATGTACTGACCCTCTATCTCAGGCGTTGGAGCTGCATTCGGCACAGCAAAGTCTGGTATCGGTATCGCTGGTGTCGGTACCTTCAGATCCGACCTGATCATGAAGTCGCTTATCCCTGTCGTCATGTCCGGTATTATCGCAGTCTACGCCCTGGTCGTCGCCGTCTTGATTGCTGGTGACATGCGTCCTCCTCCCGGCACCCACTACAGCTTGTTCACAGGCTTCATGCACCTTGCATGTGGTCTCTCGGTCGGCCTGACAGGTCTTGCTGCCGGGTACGCCATTGGCATCGTTGGTGACATGGGTGTGAGATCGTACATGCAGCAATCACGAATCTTTGTTGGCATGGTCCTGATCCTCATTTTCGGCGAAGTCTTGGGTCTTTACGGGTATTTTACAACACGCCTCTTCTCTTTTCGTGAACAGACACTGACCCACTTCATAGCTTGATCGTTGCCCTTATCCTCAACACCAAGAGCAGAGCCTAGACGTGCCTCCTCCGTCCGCTGCTCCCCTAAAACCACCTCCACACGCTGTACCATATACCAAATAACAATCATCCAAATCATACCGTCAATAGAACTTATCACAATGAGATATATGCGCGTAGCAAGCCACGACTCTAGTAGTCTTGAACTCCCGTCTCCCCTTTCTTCTCGCCTTCGCCTACAAACTCGGCTTCTTCTTGCTCGAAGTAGTTCTCTTCTCTTTCTCTTCTGTCCCAGTCCAAGTCGTCATAGCGTTCGTCTTCGTCGACAACCTTGTAGTCGAAGTCTTGGTCTTCGCCACGAAGGAAGCGCATCTCGACGTATTCGCGCCACTTTGACAGCCCTTCCTCTTTTGTCTTTGGTCTATCTTCCTCATCTTGTTCCACAGCCGTGATGGCGCCTGATGCATCTCGTCGATATATCAGGGGACTGTTGGGGTCTGGATGGTTTAACGCTTCGATCTTGGCCTCGGAGCGCATGAGATCAGCTTCCAACATGCCCGAATATCCCTTCTCGCGTCCATCGGCTTCTCGTTCGGCCGCGCTTTGGAAGCGCCTTATCATGCGATCGTATAATAGAGGATCTGTTGGACTGGTTGGTATCAAGGAAATCAGTCGTATACACACCACGCGTCAGCACCTGCAAGCTCGAGGCTGGGCGAATCAAAGTAGTCGCTATTCTGTTCCAGATATCTGCGCCTTCGAGTCTTGACACGGATGCGTAAGGTGTGCGCTACTTCGCTTTCTTGCGCATCGTTTGCTTGGCCAGCGGAAGGGAAATGTGGCATGTCCGGCGAATGCTGCAATAAAGATGAATGTGAAGGCTGCGTTGGATGTTTCCCAGACGGATGATGATCAAGCCGAGGCAGTTGCGACTGCTTGCGACTTGCTTGGCTTTTGGGAAGCCACGCCGCCACGCGGGCAGGCTTTCTCACCGTTCACAATGCCACAGTAGGCAGCAGCTTTCGGTCGCCATTTCCTCCTCTCTTTTCATATGGCTGCCTTCCACATGCGACTCTTGATAGATGCAAAAGTCGTCCGTCAATCTCTACATGGATTCCTCGATATGATTTTTGCGCCATAATATTAATAACAACCACCGAGCGCAATGGCGACCTTAGGATATAATCACAATCTCACGCTCCTTTACAACGACACCAAAAGAAAGGCTGCCATCAATGTAGATAAGCAGGAGCCGAGCCCCGCTTCTGCCAGGCTTCATCGCAAGCTCCATGCGCAGACTGATCGCCTAGTAACTTGGGGTCTGGAATGGGCAGAGGAAACGAATGACAGCATCGACGAGTCTATCGAACGAGCTGGTTTCACCGAGAATGTAACAAACGTCCTAGGCAACATTAAGGAAATCCTTGAACAGGCCGACAGACTTTCATCATGTAATTCTGGATCTGACAAGGTCGTCTTCAACCAAGATCGCTATCAAGACCTACTACGCGACTTGACCTCCTCTGTCGACATCCTTTATGACCTTTCAGCCTCTCGCAGAGCCATCGCCAGAGGCACATATCCGAACTTGAGTGATCACCCTCACGACATCGCTAAGCATGGTCTTCACATGCCTAAGATCCCCTTCGACGCAGCCAGTTTCGCCTCGTCGGAGAAGACCTTAGTTAATACGCAATTTGCCCGACCGACCCTATCTCCCTATGCTGGACTCCCAGCAAGTATCAACCCACAGGCCTTGATGCTGCCCGTGGAAGGGCCTCCCCCTTACGAATATCTCGGCATTCCTTCGACTGCTAGGATGATGGGTAGACTGAGCAAGTCTCTGGCACCTGAAAGTGTTCGCAACGTTTTCAGAGACATCACGGATGAATACGTGTGGGTCATGGTTGAGTTTGAGAATTACGATCCGCTGTACCGTGACACAGGCGTATCTCCACCGCTTACACGAGTAGAGAAGCTGGCTTCCTCTCTGAACATGTTATCCAACAGAGGGAATCTCAGGCTACTCGGTTACGTGGAAGATCCACAGCAACCTCGCATAGGACTGGTCTACGATTATCGCACTGTTCAGCCACTCCAGTCCGAGGATATCCGCCCAGTCACACTGATGAATCTCATCTTGTCTGCGACACAGGCCACAAGACCAGTCGACATGTCGAATGCTACACCATTCTTGGAAGACAGATTCCGAATAGCATTACGTCTTGTTGAGAAACTAAGAGACCTGCACGCCGAGAATTATGTCCACGGCAATATTCACAGCGAGAGCATTGTGTTCCTCCAGCAAGGCCAATCATCGCAACCTCGACAAAGCGAATTGCATCGACCTGTGATCTCAGCATTCGACATGTTCTCCAGGAACAGGATTGAATACGGAGACTCCTCACCAAGATCCAACATCACAAAGCACCCAGAAGACACCGGAGGCGAGATTGATGATGTCACGGCTATTAGATATGATCTCTATCAAATAGGTCTTGTTCTATTGGAGATCGGTCTTTGGAACCCTATCAATGACTACTTCAAGGAGAAGTACACACTCAAGGATTTCAAACTCAGACTGGAGAAGCTATACATACCAAAGCTCGCAAGCAAATGCGGGTCTCTCTATATGCGCGCAGTGCAGACTTGTTTGCGATGGGCCGATAATGATGACGTTGGAAGTATCGGTATCGAAGCCGTGTATGACAGCATCCTAGTCAAGCTCCAGCGCTGCTGCTTGCTAGACGAAACAGAACCTCTCGAGGTTACTCAGATTCCTGCCGGATTCTTGCAGCCACAAAGCAGCTCAGATGGCTTCCAAGCGACGAAGAAGAAGCGTCGTAATGCTTCGCCTACACGTCACGCTCTTGCCGAGTCCCTCGATCTCAAAGCTGCCGAGAAAGCCTCGGTGGCATCCTACCCGTCCGCCATCTCAAGTTCTGTTGGACCTCGCTCGCCGATCCTCTCGATGCTCAGTGCAAAGTCGATTAGATCCAATTCGACAAGCGCAGAGTCAGTCAGGCATATTTCTCAACCCACAACTCAAAGTTCGACTCCTATACCACAATCAGATCGTTCTTCTGCTGTTCCCGGTACTCAAACAATGCCGGCAGCCGATCCATTCCCTTTCTCGTTCCGTGACTACCGTCGTAAAGTCGTGCTTATCCAATCACTATGGCGCGAGAGAAAGGCCGAAGCGTGTCGCAAGGTTCAGGAAGGGGGTCAGCCTCCGCAACATCAAACTGATCAACGACCGGTTGCTCCAACAAGCAGATGTCGCTTCTTCCCCGTCTCACTTCCGCAATCCATTGTGGAAGAGTGGCATTCAGACATTGGTCTTCGCCTTTCATGCATCATCGAACGAGCATTGAAAGGTTCCCCTGAATCCTCAAGCATCGATCTCGTCAGCGTTGGCCACGATGCCTTTTCTGCAAAGCCAACCATCATCGTGACTTGCACCAATACGGCAAGAGTCAAAGCAGCACTCAAACGCAAGTTCCATTACGATCGCACAATGTTCGACCTCAAAGTCCGTCAAGGCTGTGTGTCGCTCTCAAGAGCCAAATCAAGGACCTGCGGCAAGGGTGATACAGCCAAGCGAAGTCTCGCAAGAGGTGACGGAAGCGAAAGGTACACATCATGATTCTCCTTGTCTCTTTTTTTTTTTTTTTTTACAGGTTATTTTTTTTTCCATGCTCGATACCCATACCATTTCTTTTTGATACCCAATACTGTTATTTCATTCACACAATGAAGCTCAAGAATCTCAGTCATGCCATGCTTGAGGCTGACGAGTTGTATGTAGTAACATAACCCGACCAATGAACCCATTCTGGCAAGAGCGTCCTCTTTGCGGTGCATCGATTGGAGCCTACCTGCCAGATCATGGCCACCTTGAACCAGTCTCCTTCGGTGGTATAGTCAAAGTGGATGACAAAGAGTATGGTATGAGTGTACACCATATGCTCGAACCTCCGACCGACGAAGAAGAGTCTACCGACTCGGAGTCAGACTCTGATATCGATGAACAGGCCGATCAAGGTGCCACTAGATCGAGTGCAAGAGCTTCAGGACAGACCTTGCCACGTTTGGCGACCGAATCAAATCATGATCATGGATACATGAGTGATCTCTCATCGGTCTCTGGCGCAGATTCAGACGACGACGGGTATATATCCTCCGACTTTGAAAGTGACGTCTCCGAAGACGAAGGTGCTGGAGACAGACCGGGTGTTCCTGTGTCCTCATCCACCACGATACAGGTGACTCAGCCAGCCTTTGGAGATGCCGTAGCCGAAGACCTCCACGCCGACGACGCAACCACAGAAGAACTAGATGAAGACCACCTCGCCTCTTACAAATTAGGCAAAGTCTACGCATCCTCCGGCCTCCGCCGCTGGAACCAAGATGGCCGACGCTTCGAAATCGACTGGGCACTCCTCGAACTCGAACCTCCCCGCCTTCAACCCTACAATCTCATCCAGGGCGGACGACGCCACTGCAAGTCTCCGGTCTCTTTCAAACCAGATCTCAAATTTCCAATCTGCAGACGCAACAATCTTTACGCTGCAGAAGAAGACTGGTACCCTACTTCCATCATTCCCTCTTCCCAACTCGCAAACCTTGCAGTCCACTGTCTGGGCCGCACATCCGGTCTCGCCTGTGGTACGATCAGTGCAGCCATGTCTTTTGTGAAAATTAAAGGGCGTAAAAGTTTCTCCCTCTCTTGGACTGTCGTGGGTGACTTCGGCGTCGGAGGAGACTCAGGTGCTTGGATAGTCTCCAACACAACCGGACAAGTTGCCGGTCACGTCCTTGCCGAACGCCAAGGTTTAACTTATATCTGCGCCATGAGTCTATTGTTCGAAGATATCAGGGACACTCTGAGGGTAGGAAGGATAAGTCTACCCGGGGCGGAAAAGGTTGTGGCTTCTGCAAGCCAGGTAGATAAGGTGGACAGGGCAGAGGGAGTCATG
>ERZ794946.933-NODE-933-length-10350-cov-7.749684_pt1 | contig 10350 bp, 12 predicted proteins | sample MGYA00433072_ERZ794946 | MGnify/ENA primary metagenome ERZ794946 (study PRJEB30137, sample SAMN04331413) | food metagenome | isolation source: Y3 must sample point D1 replicate A | place: Australia: South Australia | collected 2014 ...
GATCATCTTTGATGTCGGCCCATTGTTCTTCTTGCACTAGTCCTCGGTTTGTCTGACAACAATGAAGTCTTGAGCAGCGATCTATGCAATAGCGACTTGTGTGACGCTACAGCCCTTCTTGTCGGCCAACTTCTTGATGTCGTCGACGATGGCTCTGTTTTTGTAGAAGTTCTCGCCTTGGATGTTGAGAGCTGAACCACCAGTCAGTTCCGTTTCGAAACGAAACAAAGAAAGCTTGAACTTACACGTACGGCGGAAGTCGTCAGAAGTGAAGTCATCGGGCATCTTGAAGTTAGAATCATCGACCAACCATCTATGGCCCAGAGGAATACAAGCCACATATGCTATCCCTCAACTCTCTAATTGGCTCAGTGATTTTATCAGTCTCATGGATAGTCTCGAACGCCGAGTATGTAGCTTGCACGACATCACTCTTTGCAATCTCAACCTCTTTGATCAATCCACGGAAAAGTCGCGAAGTAATCGTGTTACACTTTTCTCATGAGAGAAGATGATATGCTGACGACTTTACAGATTCTAAGCCCGCTCAGCGCGGTGATCCCAAGTGCTAATTCCATCCCTTTTTGATCTACGCGTTACGAGACAAGGCGCCTGCTGTACTCACTACCAGGCCGCTAATCACTTTATCTGTTGAGAGAGCTGCAGCTTCTGACAGCATGAGCATGCTTCTTGTAAAAGACAATCATGTCAATCAGGTTATGCTCGCGAAGTAGCCCAGGCGCGCTGGATACACAGTCTTTACTGCCGATAGTGGTTAAGAAGCCTTTGACTTTTTGAATTCGAGTCGATACTAGAAAGTGTTGGGGGACAGCTCAGATCTTCCACGTGTTGATTTCATGTAAGTCACTCGTGTTTCTTCTTCCAAGTCTGGCTTACTGATACATATCATATGTTCACATGCATGGATAGAGAGATGTCGATCATCGATGGCATGACATGTACAAAGATGATTAGACGAGCACAGCAAGACGGCGACATCACTAATCTTATTCCGATCATTGCCGCAACGGCAAACGCCAAGTACATTCCGAGTCGATAAGTGGTGGTGTAGCAGGATCTACCACACAATGTGTCATGAACATGTGTTTTGCTCGAACTCACTTCCAATATGGTGGCCCTAAAATGGAGGCGTTCAGATCATGATCAACGGCATCTCGGGAAGGTACGAAACAATTACTAGAAGCGACCCGGGTGTTCGCTACGAGGGCACCAAACAATGGATTTATCAGTTGTCATTTGAAGGTTTTGTTCTTCTCATTATTGCATAGCTATGTGTCTATCGACAGTCCAGCTGATGCAGTATCTTTATTCCGCTCACTCGTCGTCATCCTCATTCGTGCCCTCGTCAACATCTTGATATTCATCGCCATCATCACGCTCTTCGTCTGAGGGACGGTATCAGGACTTGGCGAAATATTTGAGTCCTCATCAGGCGTCCGAATATGCGTGCGCTTGGACAACATCTCCAGCCAGTCCTTCATACTTGTACCAGGGCCGGCATGATGCTTGACTTCTGACTTCAACTCTGAATTGCCGCAAGTGCCCACATCACTGGCACCAACAGGCTTGAAGCAGATCGGGTCTTCTCTGCCGAAGCCGAATTTGTTATCACATTACCTTTGCGATGGGAAGCTGATGAGCACAGACTTGAGGCGTATTGGTTGAGGTAACGCAAGGGCAAGATCATGAAGTAGCGGCCCCAAACATTCTTCCTCGTTGTCGAGTGATGCTGAGTGAAGCACACACTTCCACATGCTGAGGCTGATTTGGTCCGTCGAGTACGAGTACAGTTTAGACCACGCACGTACGCCGTGACGGTGGGTATCCCGCACAACCTAGCAGCGATTTTGAATCAGAGCTCTCGTAGAGCTACGATTCAGAAGAGAGTGGGATGAGATGTTCAATGGTCGTACCACCGTAACCCCTTAGTTGATAGTTTGTGTTAATTTTGAACCTGTCAAAGTATACTCGAATCGAGTCTATAGGACTCGATTTGAGCAAAGAATTCGCTAAGCTGCATAAGTTATGCTGAAGTGTAATATCAGACTCGAAGGTGCCAACTCTCGTCAAAGTTAGCGACTCAAGAAGTTCGTGGCTAGCGACCAACCGGATAGAGACCTGAGTTCCACAACTCAAGGTTTGTACTCAGACTCGAGCAGCCAAATCAGCCTCTGAATGACTCCAAATGAAACTTTGTGAGGACCTTCAGTAGTACCGAAGCAGGCACGTTGAGCATACACAGTTCGAGCACGGCCAAGCTAGGCAATGCGACGGAGCTGATCGTCGAGCTTGGAGAGAGCGTAGGGGTACCAGGAACAGGACTTCCAAGCCAACTCAGGAAGTTCGAACCGAGTGATTGGTGGGGATCAAAGTTGAGACACAGAGTTTGTAGCTTTGGCATGCATTGCAACAGGCGTGCGAGAGGACCATCGGTAGCTGTTTGAGAGTCTGGTGGTAGACTAGGCATGAAGGAGGGGTAAGGCGAGCCGAGGGCGATGGCCAACATGAGTTTCTTCATCTCGCCGAGCACGGGTCTGATCTTTTCGCCCATGTAGCCATCCAGAACGTTGAAGGAGCGTGATGTAAGCTTTGCGTACTTGCGCAGGAAAACATGGATGCTCTCGGGAGCCACATTGGCAGTGCCTAGCGCGTAGAGAATTAGAGGTAGGATAGGGTGGGGCGGGATGGTCCTGAGAGTACGATGATATTGGCCTGATGGGAGATAGGTATCTTGATGCTCCCAGCCAAAAGACCAGCCCCAGCTTTTCCAGGTAGCCAACTCTCCATCTCGATAACGACCCAGTCCGTTGTAGTCGCGCAAGCCCACAGTGCGTAAGTTTGGCAAGCGTGAAAAGGCATCGGCTAGCATGTGCATTGCCTGACCAGAAGCCATGAGAACTTCATGGCGAACATAACCGGCCAACCAGGTTGCTCTTCCGAATGAAGAGGCCAGCTCTAGGTTTAGGGGGAAGACTTGGGTACCGATGACGACTTCAGACAGGCGCAAGGAAAGAGTTGGGTGTTTAGAAATGTCGACCAGAGCTTGAAGACTGATTTGTTCAAGCATAAACTGCTTCTTGGTGAAGAACTCGCGAGCGAATGAGTCGAACAAAGTTCTCTCGACATGCTTGTTTGTGAGTCAGAAACTGCCGAGTTCGGTGGTAGTGAGGAAGGTTGATACGCGTAAGAGCAAATCGGGTGGCAAGTTGACGAGAGCCATGATCAAGACTTATTGGAGAAATTTGTGCAGGTAAGTGGATGTGATCTGGACAAAGAAGTCGCGTTGTTTGTTATCTGAGTGCTTGCAGAGGAGCTCGACGCCAAGTGAAGTCGTGGATTGTCGCAAGTGGTTGGTACTGTAGCGGGCAGCAGTGTCGCACCTTCCGCATCGCCGAGCCAACTTCTGCCTGCGATTCCAAAACGGCAGGTCTCACTCGTCTCACGCAAATAGCTCAGTCCGTCTGCTTTAGATATACTCTCCAATTGCCGTCATTGCACAAAAGGAAACATTATGACTTACAGCAAACTAAAGATCGCCGAGCTTATGGAGCTTCTCAAGGAACGCGGTATCTCTGCTACAGGACTTGCGAAATAAGAGCTCGTTGATGCACTCGAAATCGACGATGTTGAAGCAGGTGGGGCTCTTGATAATGGAGTGGACAACGAAGAAGATGTTGCAGTCCTTTATTACACAGACAAGTGCTCGCTGCGCAAAGCGCAAGGCATCCTCACCTACACTCGCCCCGACTTCGGCCAAATAGCCAAAAAACCCAGCGGCAGAGTCGCCTGCTGCCGACATCCCCACCGACCCTGTAAAGCATCGTGTATTGCGACAACCCAACTATCTTGACAACACGCTAACGTTCATCCGTTTCCAGCTTCTACAGAGTGGCTCTAGTGTCTACCAAACATGGATTCGCTGGGGCCGCGTTGGCGAAAACGGTCAGTCAGCCATGCGCGGCGACGGCTCTCTCAACAATGCTCTCTGAAACTTCGACAAGAAGCTCAAGGACAAGTCTGGACTCAAGTGGAATAACAGGGGTGATAAAACGAAGCCCAAGAACAATGTCTTCTTCGAGCGCAGTTACGTTGCCGATGAAGACGACGAAGACGCTGCACAGCCCGGTGCTTCGCCTAATGGAGAAGACAACACCGTCGCATCCCAGGCATCCAAGTGCACTCTGGATCCACCGATTCAGTGTTTGATGGAGCTCATCTTCATTCAGCAGCATTTCGCCAATACCATATACGTATACGAGAGTTCAAATACCATGCGCCAAGAGCCATCAGATGGTGTTTCAATCTCGATTTCGGACACCACGAAGAGCAGCACCATCGCATGGCGAAAGACGCAAATCCAGGTCTTCTCGACAAGCTAAGCTTATGGTACTTGTGTTATTTTCCACATAAGAAACATGCTAACAGTACCCTTGATCTGCAGGACGAGCCTCAACCACAACGTGAAGAAGCTGCCTCTTGGCAAACCGAGTAAGGTCACCATCAACAAAGGCTTCGGAAGTCTCAAGGATTTATCTTTCGTCATGGACGACACCTCTCTTGCTCACGACATTGATGCTTATGAAGAGCTCAGCAACCAGTACTACAGCTACATCCCTCATTCGTTCGACCGCAACCATCCACCTGTCATTCGCACGCTCGAGATGTCCAAGCCAGAGATAGAACTGCGGGAGAGCTCAAGTGATCTCGAAAACGTGGACGAGAGTCTGGAGAAGGCGAAAGAGACTGCTTCCCAAATCCATCATCTCGATTGTCGCTTCCAGGGTCCCAGCATGGAAGAGATGCAGGCCAATTCACCCTCGAGCTCCGAATTCAGCGAGATCAAGCAATACCTTCACAAGATTTGCGGCTCAACTCAAAATTGCACGATTGCTTCTGTCGTTCGGGTTTCGTGGTCTCAAAATTCGGCCAACCACCAGCCATCGGCATCCTGTACTCTTCAGCAACGCTCCCCATCTTTGCCTTCGTCCGCTGCGCTGTTCGCTCCACTCGGTGCATAGCACTTCCTTCTTCACTTGACTTCACCCCACTTCAGTTCGGTTTACTCCATTTCACTTCACTCCACTTGCTCGAACGTTCGCTCCTTCGCTTCTGTTTCGTCATCGCGCGACATTAGCACGTCTGTTCTCAAAACCGACAGCTCTCAGCTCGACTGTCGATTTTCGAAAACCCAACACTACTCGGAAGACTTGCGTTCTCCATCAAGGCTCGACAGTAATTTCGACTGTCGGCTTCTGGACAGACATCGACGTTCGACAGAGCATCGACTGTCGATCTTCGAATCTACGTTGGCGTTCGACAGAGCTGCGACGTGACTTTGATTCGACACCGACCCGCCTTCACTTCGCCCTTAGCTAACTCTGTCTCGAGCAGTTCTCTTCTACTACTGCTGCAGCCCTTCCAGTGTAACTCGTCGACTTGATCCTCTTTTCACTTCACCAACATCGGTGAAGACAGTCGAACATGAAGTCCAGTCCGGATTAAATCATAAGTCTGTTCCCTATCTACCTTGCTCTCATGTCCATAATCGTCAACATCTTTCAGTAGGCGTGACTGAGCCGCTTGACAACTACAAAGACAACGGCTTTGGTGGCATGACCTTTGACCAGCCCGACGACATGTACTCCAACGGCAATAACCTTGGCTGTGACGACAACGGGAATGGTGGCTACGGGGGTCTAGCCTATCCCCAACAGCCTCTTGATGTATGGTCAGCGCGAATCTCAGTCGTTGGTAGCACCTGCACGCTGGAACGGTCATCAATCGCTTTCTGCCTTTTCAGGCTCGAACAGTGGCCAGTACTCCACTGTTCCCCTTGATCTGAACGGCTCGTCTCACCAGAACTTAGATCAAAAGCAGGAGTTTTTCCCGACTTCCAGCCATGGCAACGGCAATCAAAGGTTGAGCAGCAGGACTCAGATGACGAGTATGACTCGGATGCTGAAGAAAACGAGGGCAAGAAGAAACGCAAATCCTACGACCAGCCGCGTACTCTGGCTCGCTGGAGTAGTAAGTCTTGTCGTACAACATGCGCCATTATTCACGGTTGATTAACACATTCATAGCCGGTGTGGATCAGCTTCTGTTGCTCGCTCTGGAATACGAGTGCAAGCGCCGTAACATTGTCCTCCCCTGGGATGCGGTAATGTTGCACGACAATGCCGATGCAAAACCAGACGGCTCAAAGCAGCATCGAGTCAAGGTCCACAAAGCCCCATCTATTACGGCTTGCCCGTGCCGCCGCCTTTTCCAAAGCAGGACGAGGAGAGTCCTCAGTACAGTGACAAGGAGATCATCAACTTTGCCACACTCACGTACTTCAAGCCGGGCACAAAAGGGGACGCCAACTGCATACCTGGCACGATGGCGCCTATCTTCGCCCCTTGGCCCATTGCAATAAAGCCATATTTGCTCTACTATGGCCGACCTGATTGGCCTCTAAGCCTAGACGAGGCGGATGAGATGATGACTCTGCTGGCTATCAGGGGAAGCAATTGGCCTAAGACAACACCCTTGACAGTTATACCCGCAAATGGTGCACTGTCCACAAAGAAGAAAGCAAAGCCCGCAAGGGCCATCAAAGTTGAGCAAGAAGACGAGGACGACGACGATTTCACTCTGAAGTCGGTTCGTAAGGTTTCAAGCACGCCGACCGCCTCGCAGAAGAAGAAGGCTCAACTCTCGATCAAGGGATCAGCCAGCAAGGGCCCCCCCCCAAAAAGCCTTCAGGTGTAGCAAAATCGAAGAGATATTCACCTTCGAAGAAGATGCAGAGCAAAGCTCCTCTTTAAGACACCCCTGTCCGCGCTATGACCAATGGCATGGCAGCCACTGGAGTCAACTGCTCTCCAGTCAAGATCCCGTCGAGAAAGTCGTCCGCTGCCACTAAGAAGAAGATCAAGATGACCAAGACCGCTCTTCCCACGCCCTCAAATGAGGAGGAAATGTTGGCAATGCCACTTCCAACCTCGAGCAAGGAAAGTAAGCAGCCACGCAAATATGGTAAGCGAGAGATGAATATCCATGTTGACCGAGCGAGACATCCAGCGACACTCTGATCAAAGCACCGTCTGGATTTGACATGGGTCGCAACCCAGACCTCCAAAGCTCTGGTCCTCGGACCGACGCACTGGGCGATCAAAACCAGTCGATGTATTATCGAGGCAACCAAAGCTTTGGCTCCCAGCCATCCATGCCTAGCATGCCTAATCAATCGAAGCAGCGCCAGAGGAACTTTGGAAACAACATGCCGCGACCCACCATGCCCGGTAATGACCACCAGCCGCTGCAGCGTCAGAGCGGCCAGATGTCTGACTCTCAGCTGATGATGGCCAACAGCTCAGGTCTATCAATGATAGTTCAGGCCAATCAAGTCATGAACAATCACGGCCAACATGTGCCTGACATGCAACAGAACCACGTTAAGTTTGGCAGACACAGAACTCCTTGGCAAACAACAACATGTCACAGGCAATGCAATCGAGGCAACAGATGTACAATCTGATGTCACAGCCAGGCACCATGCAGCAGCAGCAGCAGTTCGTCTCGACTTCAGGTTTCTCCCACTTTGAGATGGACCCCGGTTCCATGGCCCGAGAGCCTATGCCTGGCTATGTGGACGAAATGTCAGCGTACTTCACTTCGACCAGTCACCTTATGGCAGAGTCTCTCTCGGTAGCAGAAACATCGTGCCCAACGGCATCAGTCCCGATGTCCCCGACAGCAAGCCTCAGCAGGGCGTGAATCGATGTTTGGCCACTCGACGTTTGTTGATCTGAACGGCGAGCTAGTCAAGAATGACTTCAACTCCGACATACACCTGACTACTGAGCCTCCCCCCTCCACCCTCGACCGAGCCTGCACGCTCGTCATCCTTTCAGCTTTCTTTGCCTTTCCAACCACGATGACGCCTTTATACCCCAGCAGATTAAGACCCCAGCACAAAAAACACAAAGACTACCGACATCTCCTCGGGACATGAAAGAAAAAGGATTCTTCCTCGACCGGAAAGGTGCGAAAGAAACTCCAGAGCCGGTCTTTTGAGTTGATTTCACCCGCCCTTCGAATTGGCAGATAGCCCTTTCCTTCTTCTTTTCCTTTACATTCAGCATTACGAACAAGCATCCGAAGGCGGTTTTCTACATTTCCTTCCTTCCAGCCAGCATATGATACCTACCAACGTCAACCACGAACCACGCTCGCCATAGACACACAGAGCACACTGTGTACAAGAACGAAGAAGACCCCCCACCCCCCAAGCACATGCCCACCGTCAATAGCCCCTCCAAAACAATCTCTGCCTTCTTCAATAGTACATAGAGAGAATTGGACTTTCCTACCAAAAGGTACACTTTTTTCTTCACTCTCTGTGCATATCACGTGAACGAGATTGATGAGGGTCTCTGGCTCTCCCCTCGGCAGTGCCGATTCTCTCTTTAAAGGCCATGAGTCAACCTCTACCGTAAATACTTTTGTTGGGCAGCATGACTGATCCGTCTCCAACGTAATTCTTGCTGCGGTGGGCGTAGGGAACAGATCGGCTGAGGATGTTCAGATCGGTAGAGCAGATGGGTCAGACGGATGTGGTCGAAGAGGAAGCGTTCGAAAGAGGACGGGGCGTAGTGAGAGTGACATGCGGGTGTTCCCAAAGCGCTGAGGCCTGTAGAGAGAGCGATGCGGGGAAGGGATCGTGCCATCGTGACGGTAGGGAGAGAATTTCGTGGCGTGTATAGTTCGGCGAGTTGAGACCAGCAAGCGATGGACTACCTGGTCTGGGTAGGGTCAGCCATAGACAATGAGGCATACAAGGACATAGACTACCTTGTGAGGTTCCGTTCTGGTATGCCGAGGATTGGCAAGCAGGTCCCCACTCGCAGACCGCACGAGACGTTCTTATGGGTGCCAAGGTACTTCCTCGCATGCAAAGTACCTAGCCTCAGGCTCGTTGGTCTGAGCTCAGTTCCATGAGCTGCTGCGGACTTGTTTCGAGGTCAAGTTGCTGTTGATCTTCTTCAAAGTCTGCTTGTTCTCGGAGCACCGGCCAGACATACTCGAGTGCGATCATTGGGCAAATGGGTTCCTATGCGATCAGCCAAGTCCTCAATTCCTTCTCCTTGGTTAGCTGATCAGCGCGCCGGGTGTGGCCCTGACGTAGTAGAATCGAGCCGAACCTTACTCCAATCATCACACTTGATGCCGGCTGGGTTAGGAATGTCTTACATTTCTTGCAGATGTTGTGTACGGGCGCGTCGGTCGCGATGCAGCGTCTCTTCCTCAGCATGCAAGGGCTCAGGTTTGCGCTTAAGTGTCTGCGCTTCGGCTATCACGGCGTCTAGAGATGCAAGAGTTTGATTGAGAGTGGCTGACAGAGCGGCGGTAGCGGCGGCGGCGTCAAGGGCAGCGAGAATGTCAGCCGATGTCTTTACGATGTGTCGTCTTGCTTGGGCAAAGTTCTTTCGTGTCAGTTCAGAGGGCACTCGTAGCAGCGGTTGATTCTCAAGACAGTGTCGATTAACAGGTACGTTGATCCCAGGCTGGTGGGGCAAACCAGCAGCAGATACTGTTCGCCATGGAGGTTGATCAACATGAGCTCGGCCAGTGGAAGGTGTTTGTCTCTCTTGTCAACATCCTCCCTGGATGAACAACACCTCGAGGCAGAAACAGCATGGATTGTGGATGTCTCCTGCCCGGAGTCGCAGATCCATGTGAGGCTGGTGTTAAGGTCTGGAACGACAAAATGTCCCTAGAATGCACCGGTTCTGGCCTTTCCTGACCTTCAGGGACGATGTTAGCGACGCAATTGAGGATAACAATGTCTTGGATCCCAACTGCGCTGAGAAGAAGAAGGACGAATCTGAACTCCCTCACTTGATGTGGTCACATGAGTGAAGATACCAATGGAAACAACTTCACTTCCTCTACACTACTCTTGACGCCGACACCATCGCCAACGCCAACACCAATACAGACACAGACACACGCCAGGTTCCATCTGACGGCACCAAGATGGACCACTCTTTCAACAGCGATACGTCTTCCTCGATGGGGACGTCACTCACCATCGCGCAGCCAGATATATCTGCTGAGGACGCTGCTCTGACCTCCAGAATGACCAGAAACCAGATGCGCGCACTGAAATCCCGCCAAGACAGCACCAAAAGCGAACTCGATACCGTCAAAAGCGAACTCGTCACCGTCAAAAGCGAACTCGACAGCACCAAAGGCGAACTCGACACCATCAAAAGCGAACTCGCCACCGTCAAAAGCGAACTCGACAGCACCAAAAGCAAACTCGACTCTATCGGAAGCAAA
>ERZ794946.935-NODE-935-length-10342-cov-3.897541_pt1 | contig 10342 bp, 10 predicted proteins | sample MGYA00433072_ERZ794946 | MGnify/ENA primary metagenome ERZ794946 (study PRJEB30137, sample SAMN04331413) | food metagenome | isolation source: Y3 must sample point D1 replicate A | place: Australia: South Australia | collected 2014 ...
TATTTCGCGATCTGTTAGTTGCCTCTCGTCGATCATACATAGCAATATAGTATAAGAGATAACGAATTCATGCATTTTGTACTCAAAATGGTATGTTGAATACGATCGACGAGCTCCGAGTTCTTGGTTGACCAGTTCGGGTAATCGAGTAGAAAAGCTGTTACAACAGCTGTAACGCTGTACGGGAAAGGTGTTTCGTAGCCTTGGGCATGTGTAAGCACGGGACCTGCGTGATGTTTGATCCTCTTGAACGGGTGCTTGCGGATGTTTGCTTCACTTATACAGCGGGATCCTGCAGAGTCCGGGAATTGTACAAAGCAGAAGACCTTCGGATGACAGCCGTTCGTATCACGTATCCCCCGTATTGCCCCAACAGCAAAGGCTCCAAGCCCACCACGTGGGAATACGAGGTGCTATCGTGTGGTCCAAACATTAAGCTTATACTGTTTATTGGATAGAAAAAAGCTGAAGAGACAACTTTTGCTCTGCTGTAGCAGGAATGCAAGCTGACCCTTACACTCTTGTTGGAAGAATGGACTCGTCAATTACAGACAGTCGCGTCCCGAGTCGGTCGATCACTCGAATCGATTCCTTGCGACTATCAATCATTGTCGACGCGTCCACGCAGCCAAACTCCGAAGTCACAAGGCTCTTCGAGACGAAGCCGAAATCGATAAGGTGGGTGTTGCAGTCGCGGCGTGACAGATGCTCGCAACAGGGTGACATCCGCTGATCGCTATTGGGAAGCCGTTTCAGGAGAACAAGCGAGTCGCAGTAAGAATAGGTAGTCAGGACTCAGGGACCACGCGAGTCAAAGGTCGAGACGGTGAAGCTCGTTGTTGCTGTGAAATTGCATCGTCAACGGGTTACGAAAGAGGGACGACGCATGCTTTGACGGCCTTCGCTGCGGTCGATTATTGCACAAGGTTCTCCTGCACTCCTGCATGAAAGATGCACCCAGAGTTCTGTGGGGATCGTGGCGCTCCCGCACGGTGGATGGCTTGAAGCTTATCTCGCTGTTAACCGGAACCGAGACTGCTAACCTCCGTTCATGGGAAAAATAAAGCGTCTTGAAAGTAGCAAGCATGATCGCAGCCAGCCACCTTGAGCTTGAAGGTGTATGATGATTTGAGCGGGCGAGTTTCCACGGTCTCATGCAAACAAATTGGCATGAATAGCGATTGACATGTCTAGTTCTAGAAAAGTGTTGAATATGGGAAAATTGGCATGGATGCACACTCGCCTCTTGCCAAGAAGCTATGTTCTTGTGCCGGCCGCGCAACAGATCCGCGTCACAATTGTGAAACGGTTTCGCAGTGATTACCTGGCACGGCCAAGAGTCATGGATGTTCAAACAACGACATGGCGTTCAACGTCGAAAGAGGCACTAGAAGTGGGGATGTGGGCTTCTCCTGACCTCCAAAGGGGGCCCTAGGCGGATTGAGTGCAGCCCTTGATAAACACTGCACTGCCCACGCAACCAAGGCGGCTAAGTGAAATACCTACGCCATTGCACCTTCCTTTCCGCAGCCACTTCTTGCTTGCCAATCTTGCCTTGTCTCTCCCCACTCCCGTTCCATTACGACGCTTAGCCGGCCAGTCTTTCTTTCAAAACATTGAGCTTGCCCTGTTGAAAGTCCCTCCCGTTCTTTTCTTCATCCAAACATACCAACATAATACGCCTGTCCATTCGCTCCTCCTTCAATCGACCATATCTTAATACCCACAACACCGCTACAATGGCTTACGCAAACCTACCCTACACACCCAAGCCCATTACGGACATCTTCACGGCCGACACCGACATTGATCGCAGAAAGTGCGAGCGTGTCGTCCCCATGCGGGTTCTCGCTCTTGGTCTTGGACGTACTGGAACTGCCTGTAAGTCACTCAACATTCGCTCTCATGGAGCCAGCTCCTGACATGCAATCTCAGCTCTCCGCACCGCCCTCAAGGAGCTCGGCTTCGACGACTGCTACCACATGATGTCCGCCTCGGTCGAGAACCCCCCTGACTGCTTGATGTGGCAGGACGCCTTTGCCGCGAAATACGATGGCGTTGGCAAATTTGGTCGCGAGGAGTGGGACAAACTCCTTGGACATTGCCAAGCCGTCTGCGATTGGCCTGCCGTTGCGTTCGCCAAGGAGCTTATCGAGGCCTACCCCGAGGCCAAGGTTCTCGTCACCACTCGCAACGTCGACACATGGCACGCCTCTACCTTGAAGACTGTTGACTGGCGCGCAAACGACCCGGAGCTCAAGATGGTCTCGAGATTCGACTGGGGATCCGGCCTCTACCAACCCATGTTGCGCAAGTTCTGGGACGTCTTCTTTGGTGGTGACTTTGAAAAGAATGGAAAGCAGAGATACATCGACTACTACGAGGAGATCAGATCTCTGGTTCCCAAGGAGAACCTTCTCGAGTACAGAATGGGTGAGGGTTGGGAGCCCCTTTGCGACTTCCTCGAAGTACCTGTCCCCGAGGGCAAGAAGTTCCCTCACACCAACGACACCGATGGTTTCGTCGACCGCTGCCGTGCCCGCAACCGCGCTCAGATGATGAACGTTGCTTTCCGTGCTCTGGTCGTTGGCGGTAGTGTCGCTGCCACAGCATTCAGTGCTGCCATGACCATTCGTCGCTTTGTCGGCTCAAGAGGATCTCTTCTGGCCTAAGCACTTTCATCTTTCATTTTCTTGTTCTCTACAGTCGATTTTATGGTTGCAATGAGCGTTCTGGGAGCATTAACAAAAGGTGGCGTTTTCGGCCGGCATGGCTCGAGGTTCTGATTCGATTCTATGGAGCAAGGTTTCCTTTCGATGGCACTTTTTGGAGAGTGTACTTGGGCATATGGGGTTTACCATAGAAGCATTTTGTTGTTCTGGGTCCGCTTTGACTTCATCGGTCAGGCAGGTGTACAAATTTCTACCTTTCAAATCAAAATCATCAACAATACTCAAGTTGTTCGCATTCGCAATCATCCAGCCTCCCGGCATCATAGTCGCTCAATCTCGAAAGATCCCGCAGTACAGTAGCTTGTCTCAAAGTCGAATTGTGATCGCGCCCAACCACTGGTCCCGACTCAGAAAATAATTATCCGAGATACACAATCTTTCCAGCCTCCTTCGTCATCGATGTGCACACGACACACAGCTTTGCCAACCACCAGAGACATAATCTTGCATCGGACTCCGAAGGGAGTAAAGCCGGTTCCCTGGTCACCAGTACTATGAACAGGGAATAGTTACACGGCTGGTAACTAACCCCATGGCCCGCCAGACATGCAGCAAGGAGTTGTCATCAACAACAACAGCGGTGGAGCGGAGCTCCGCTGTGCTTCCAAGCCGTGTGAAGCAAGCAATCTACAGACAATCTAATCGATCGCCATGGAATTGTTTTGGTTGAGAGCACGAGCGTTTTACATTTTCCAATTCCCTGCCTCTGCCATCAGTGGCGCCTTTCTTGTTGACAGAAGAGTAAAATCTCTTCTCGTCTGGTTCGCAGAACAGACTTGACACAGCGGGTGGCTTTGTGTCCTCAGGACGAAACTGCGGCAGGGCTTAGCGAAAAGTATGCATTACTCGTAGATGATGTGGCGCTGGCGCGAGGAGCAAGTCCCGAGAGAAGGGGGAATTTCCACTCGGGTAGTCAGAACATGTTTGCCGAAGCCGGAGGAAGCTGCTTGACAGGAGGCGTCATGATTCAGGTTTGCTGATCTTGCTTCACAGTTTGATGCTCTTTCGCTAGTTTGGCCATGTTGTACAACGGTTAAAGCAGTTGTATTACCATTCCAGCGAGTCCGTTCCAACGATCCCACGACTCTTTGCCGTGCAACGGTGTGTCTACGTATGTTGGTGAGAAATACTGAAACTCCTTCGTTAAAGAATCGATCTTGCAAGCCCTGGAAAGATAGTGCCAAGACGTGTTTGAGTCTCCTGCCGCGTGGAGGGATGGAGAAGTAGAGCCCTAAAACAGCAGCAACAACAAAGACCAATCTCATCACCAGATCATCTACTGTTATTCTATTCGAAATCATGCAATGCAAGAGGCGGCCAAAGCGGTCAGTGGTCTTGCAGAGGACCATACAAGTGGCGTTCGACCCTGCGCGGCAAGTCGAGCGCTTGACAGAATTTCTGTGAGGTTCAAACATTCTCCACGTCGAATCACAATTGCTGGACCGACTGCCGCACCACTGCATGCTGGGACCCACGATCTCTTCTTCCGCCATGCATCCATGCTCTGCCCCTAGCTGGACCGTGTGTGCATCTTTACTTCCTTGCGGGTCCCTTGGCAATTGTACCTCTTGGATCCCGTGTAGATAGACCATCGCTGCCCCAGACCGGACGCCGTTGCACTGAACGTCGTCTCCCTATCCCTTTTGCTTAACGGCTTCTCGCGCTTACTCTTGATTACAATAATTGTCCGAGTACCCCTCTGTTTTTGCAGCATTTTATCATCCAACTGCTTTTCGTTCCTTGAACAGATTACCAAACGGCCTGTGGCCGTTCGCAAAACCACCTAATTCTCACCATCTTCACAAACATGCTTTCATTGCGAATTCTATCTTCAGCACTGCTGCTGGCAGGATCAGCATTCGCAGGTCTGGACAATGAGACCAGTCCCACACATGTCTTCAGATCGGTAAGTGGAATCGCATGACGTAGAGGCACGCGACTCTGTCGTAGTCTTACAACACAACTATCACTAGCAGGCCACTGACTAGTATTTGCAAACAGAGGCCAGACTTGCATGCACCCATGCTTGAGATGACCCTTTTAAGGCCGGAGTTGGTCGCGCCAGGATACATAATGCTCGCACCATACCGAAACGTGGATCCGGGACCGTATATTTACGACAACTGGGGACAACTAGTCTGGTCCGGCGCTGGTTCGAGCGGACCCAAGACTGCCCACGCACCGCATACCTGCGACTACAAGGGAGAAGAACATCTTTGCTACTTCCAAGGAGAACAACACCAAGGCTTCGCTCGAGGTCATGGAGTCATCATGGACAAACACTATCGCATCGTCAAGACAGTCGAAAGCTCTGGAGCAGGCGCATCGAGCGACATGCACGAATTCAGATTGACACCATACTCGAATGGTACCACCGCTCTCATGACCGTCTACCAACCGAGACAATACGACTTGACGACCAACCCGAAGTTTCAAATCCAGAATGGCATGGGTTGGATCGTTGAGGGTGTCTTCCAAGAGATTGAGATCGATACTGGCAGAGTGGTGTTCGAGTGGAGAAGTACGGATCATCTCGATCCCAGCTTGACCTACACATTTCCTGGAAGAACAGACACTTCAGGAAATGGTCTGACCGAAAAGACTCCTTGGGATTATTTCCACATCAACTCTATCGACAAGAATCAGGACGGCGACTACCTGATCTCGGCCAGACACATGGCTGCAATTTACAAACTGTCCGGTGTAGACGGATCAATCATGTGGGAGATGGGTGGTGCAAACCCAACTTTCCACCAGACCAATTTCAACTTCTCTTCTCAGCATCACGCTCGCTGGGTCAGTGAGAATGAGACCCACACAATCTTGACCTTCTACGACAACGCCAGCAATGGCTTCAACAGAACAGACAAATTTTCTCACGGTTATGTCGTATCAATCGACCACATTGCAAACACTGCAACTATGATCAAGGAATATGGCGCTCCTGAATCCTCTGGTGGCATGCTTTCCGGATCTCAGGGTAACATGCAGATCCTTCCCAATGGCAACGTCCATCTTGGTTGGGGCGAGCACCCTTACTTCAGCGAGCACACAGCAGATGGATCGGCTGTCATGTACGCAAAGGTCGCATATCGCGCAAGTAACGTCATGATTTACCGCTCGCACAAGTTCCCCTGGGTTGGTCAGCCATTGACCAAGCCTGCTCTCTGGACATATTCCAAGACTAACGATGAGAAATCTGGCATGGTCTTTTATGTATCCTGGAATGGTGCGACCGAAATCGCATCTTGGAACTTCTATGCCAGTGCGAACAGAAGCGGACCTTTCAACTTGGTTGGAAACACCAAGAAGACTGGATTCGAGACGACCATGCGCTACAATAATGTTACGACTTGGGGCTTCGCCGAGGCTTTGGACAAGGACGGAAACGCTCTCGAGCGCAGTGTCATCCAGAAGACCTTTGTACCAAGCGTCACACTTCGCGATTTCTGTGATGAGTGGGCTTGCGGAAAGGCCGAGCCTATTCGTGATGAGGACGCTCACTACGATCCCTACAGCCAAGTCAAGGCTGAGTACCTGAGCAACAACCGCGGTTTCAACACAAGCGCATACTATGCCGAGCTGCCTGAGACTGCCGCAGAGCATGAAGCTGCAGAGGCAGAGATCAAGGCACAACACCAGCGAGCTGTCAAGGCTAGAATGTTGGTCGGTGTTCTTGGTGTCACCGCTGGTATCGGATTCGCAATCTTCGTTCTGATCCTTGTCCGCAAGCAAATATCAGGCGCCATGCCCATCTCTTTCGTCAGGAGAGTCTCTGATGTCAGAGATGCCATCAGCGCAAAGCTTCTGGGCAAAAAGTACATTCAGGTCGATGAAGAAGAGAAGTTCTCTGATCGATCATAAATTCTCCTCATTTCTTATGTCCTGTCTTTTTATCTTTCCTTTTCTCATTTCCTGTCATATATCCAAAGCGAGCATTGGGTGGAGTTTTCTGGGATGGACGAAAATTGCAATTTTCGAACCATATGCTTTTTTCACAGACATTGCTCAGCGAGTTCTGAGATCTGTATATACCATGATACCAAGAGTGCTCTCTTTGTGAGAGGCTCATCTGACCAAGTCAGTCAGCAATATAAAAAGACAACGATCTACATACCAAATCAATTACTGTACCCTCCACGTCTACTTTGTCACACATATTCTGAAACCTCAAACCCTGAAGTCCCGAAACCTGAACCATGACTTCTAACTCCGATAGCTACAAGGTCACGAATCATGATCGACCTTTTGGAGTAGCCCCTGAAAGTCCTGTCGACGGCATCGGATGGAGCTCGCACACATGCTGTATGCAGAGGAAATGGAAGAGAGCGATGCCGGTTATGCCGCTGGCCGGCGCGGCGCGGCGGTTGGCCGGGACAGGTAGATATCAGATAGGGAGGAGTTTGTTTGGCTTTACCGGTGGACGGCACATGCATCGTGGCTGAGTCCAACATCACACAAGGCGACAACGCCTACGGTTCAACAAAGGCGTGTCGGCACACGTTTTTCAGCGGGTAGCGGAGCACTGGCAGCGGAAATTTCCTACAAAGGCGGCGCGGCGGTTGGGTTCGGCGTGGGAATAGCAGCGGTGGTGGCTTCCTCCAAGCTTGCGAATGAGCAAACGTCTCGTCGGCAAAGCGCATTGAAACAGAGGCATGAGTGGTACGAGTACTACCGAGCCTCAGTGTTGAATCGATTATATAGCATTGTACACGTATTGGAGACAGGCGTGGCGTATGGAAGTTTCAGGCGACTGCGCCTTCTAGCGAGCTTCCATTGTCCCTCAGGAGACTCGATAAGCATCAAATTGGGAGAGGTGTTTCGAGGAGGGGCAGCGGAAGTAGGGCTTCTTGAGCGGACATGGGGCGGTGCTTTGTGTAGCCCCACTTTCTGATATCCACGAGCTTGACACGGCGAGCAACAGTCGTCTGCAGATGCGCGGCCGAAAAGGCTTGGCGAGGTGGAAGAAAGATGAACAGGTTACAGATCAAAATGTATCAAGGTCGTTCTTGGCCGGACTGGAAGTTTGGAGATCATTTCTGACATTTGTTCCTCTTGTATACTTCAATTCTACCACCAGTCCGTATCCCTAACCGCCATCTATTGGAAGCACGAGGAATACGAGAAACTGAAGCTCGTGTTCTCCGGCACGTCATAAGCGGCGTCACTAGAAATCGTGGGACAAGAAAGTCGAAGCAGCATTGCGTGTTTGCTATGCACCGGCATCAGTACAAGTCTGGCCATCTTCGCCAACGATCCGGTCACCAGAATGCCGAACCAGGACGACCCGAGCGCGACGGCACAGGCTCGCCATTCGGATCACCCTACATAAGGGAAGAGGAGGAGAGTTACTTTGAGCGCCAAATACCACAACAGGATGGGCCAAGCAGCGGCCCCACGACACCACGCACCCTCGAGGCCGGCAGTGGCCTCACTCCTGGTCCCGTCGTGTCGCCCAGTCCCGGCACACCGTCCAAGCCAGCAATGCCGACGCGGTCATCATCGCTGAAACCATACCAACTGAAGACGGATGTCGTGCGGGCGGCCCAACTGCCAGAAGGTGCGACAACACCGCTGGATAACCTTCCTACGCCAGGACTGGTGACATATCCCCCGGAACCTGCGACATGGAGGAACATGCCCAACAAAGGCCAACTCGCGCTGTTGGCAGCGAGTCGATTCGTCGACTTTTTCCAGATGGCAGCACTACAAACGTACATGGTACATCAGCTCAAGAGCTTCGATCGCAGCCAGCCAGACTCTGTCATATCGCATCAGGCCGGCATGCTACAAGGCAGTTTCACAGCGGCGCAAATCATCACGAGTATCCTCTGGGGTCGCGCAGCAGATCAGCCAGGAGTAGGCAGGAAACTGGTACTCAACATTGGAATGATTGGTACCGCAATTGGTTGCATTGGCGTAGGCTTCAGTACCAGTTTCCACCAGGCTGTCGTGTGGAGAGTGCTGAGTGGAGCCATCAACGGCACTGTAGGAGCGGCTAGAACAATGGTTGCTGAATGTACAGACAAGCGATGGCATCCTCGTGCCTTCCTACTCCTCCCTGCTGCTTTCAATGTCGCCAATGTCTTGGGTCCAAGTAAGTCGCAAGCTCGCCAATCCTAGACTTCTCGAATGCTAATTTCTGCAACAACAGTCCTTAGCGGTCTTCTCGCCGATCCCTTTATTTCGTATCCCCATTTGTTCGGTCCCAACTCGACCTTCGGTGGTGCAGAAGGCATCGCCTGGATGAAGAATCATCCTTACGCCGCCCCCAACCTCCTCTGCAGTCTGCTACTCGTAATCGAAGCCCTACTCTGCACCTTCTTCCTCGACGAAACACTCAAAGGCTTTACCGAAGTCGATGTCGCCGCCTTCAACCCCGTAACCATCGCAAAAGGCATCTGGAGCCGTCTCACTGAAGCAAAGAACAAAGGATACAAGTTGGTTGGCGAGACTGCCATGGCAAGGAGGGGTCTCTTGTCTGGACGCGAGGAAGGAAGCATCGAACTCGATCGCATTGCTGATGCAAACGAGCTTCGCGAAAGACAAGACTCGCATGCTACTCGCCCTATGCAACGTCTGCCTTTCCGTCGTGTTTGGACACCGAATGTTTGCTGGACTCTGCTCTCCATTGCCATCTTCGACTTCCACATGGGCGCTTTCTCAACTCTCTGGATCCTCTTCCTCTCCACTTCTCGCGAGTTCGTGCCTGGAAACAGCACAGACGGCAAACCACAAAAGCAAGAACGTGGTGCCTTCAAATTTGGAGGTGGTCTTGCCTTCCCACCCCCTACAATCGGTCTCGCCATGGCCATCATCGGCTTCGTAGGCATCATCCTACAATTCGTCCTATACCCACGCGCCAACGCACGCTTTGGCCTCATGCGCTGTTTCCGCTCTTCACTCTTCCTCTTTCCCCTAGCTTATTTCCTGGCACCATATATCGCACTCATGCCCTCGGATTCTGCATCCCCAGCCCCAGCATCAGGATTCTGGATCTGGCTCGGTATCGGCGGTGTAGTATTACTCCAAGTTGCCGCCCGCACATTCGCCCTCCCTGCCTCTATCTTACTGCTCAACAACAGCTCTCCTCATCCTTCTGTCCTCGCCACAATCCATGGTTTAGGTCAAGCTGATTCTGCGGCGTTCAGAACCATCGGACCTATTCTTTCTGCCTCTTGGTACGGCACTTGGCTTGAACGAGGAGTGGTCGGAATGGCGTGGTGGTATGTCGCTGCCATTTCCGCTCTTGGCACCGCAGCGAGCTTCAAAGTCAGGAATGGAAATGGGCATGAGATTTTATTGCCGGGAGAAGAGGAGAGGGCTGATGAGCAAGGACAGGTTTCTAGAGGTCCCGCTGCTGCTGAATCGACGAGGAAGTAATTTTCTTGAGTCGGTGCAAGGTGGTTCTTTTGGACATCTTGGGAGCGAAGGGGGAGATTGTCAATATTAGCGGTTGTATAGAAAAGTGTTTGTTTAGCCTTATCATTAATAATACATACCCACCTGTCTCCATCTCTTTCCTGCTACTACACTTTGCAGTCGCTGCCTTTCATCAATCACTGCAAAGCCACCACCCGTTTACCCATGCGAGAGGGTCACGGCGGCAG
>ERZ794946.944-NODE-944-length-10301-cov-3.175874_pt1 | contig 10301 bp, 5 predicted proteins | sample MGYA00433072_ERZ794946 | MGnify/ENA primary metagenome ERZ794946 (study PRJEB30137, sample SAMN04331413) | food metagenome | isolation source: Y3 must sample point D1 replicate A | place: Australia: South Australia | collected 2014 ...
ATTGTATCAACTTTAGCAACAACAGTTATTCAACCTTCTTCTGTTTCATCTGCTGCTGGGTCATCTGTTGCTAAGTCATCTGCTGCTGGGTCATCTGTTGCTGGGTCATCTGCTTTGTCCGCTTCTGCTTCATCCGAACCTTTTTCAAGCTCTTTCATCACTGCAAGTGGAAATGATGCCTTCACAATCCCATTAGTTAATGTTTCTACATACCTTAGTGAAACCGGTACTACTACCACATCCACTTTATTCACTTTGACCTCATCTTCTGGTGCTGGTATTAGTGGTTTAACTGGTACCGTCATTGATACTACAATTGGAACTGCCAATCCTACTACTTCTATTGGTATTTCATCTAGTTCTTTGACTGTTTCTGTAAACACAACTACTTTAACTAGTGACAAAATTATTACCTCATCTACTTCCAACAGCACTCAAGACTTATTGACTTTAACATTAACTCAAGCCACTGCATTAAGTACCAGCAAATATACCTCAGAAAGTGTCTCCGAAACTACCAAGACCTTAAATTCTGCTTCTGAAACTACTCAAACCTTTGGTTACCAAAATAGTTCATCTTTAGTCTCTTCTGTTTCTACTTCTACCACAATAATTCCAACAAGTATACAAGTCTCTTCTTCAACAGTAACTGTTACCAGCGCATCTGTGGTTTCGTCAACTTATACCACCATTGCCACCATCGCCTCTACTGATGTTAATGTTGATTTATTCCAAGCAATTGAAACTGGTGCAGTTCCATCAAGCTTCAATACTATGGAAAACGCTTGGGACTTTGACAGCAATGTTGATTGGACTGAAAAGTCTGAAGGTTACACTAACAAGTTTTACATTAACTTATTGTTGAGTGACCAAGAATATCCAGCCTTTGTTTACCCTTACGTAATGTGGCAATCGGTTTCTACTTTATATGGATTTGCTGTTCAACACACAACAAAGTCTGATTATACCTTTGCTCAATATATGGACAACGGAAACCCAAGAATCTTTACCAACCCATTGGATCAATATGATTTAGTTTTCTCCTCCACATCTTTCAACTCTGCCAATGATTACTCCATGACTGTTGCTGATTTAGATGTTGCTTCTGTTTCTGTTACTTTAACCGAAGATTCTGATTCTGCCAATTACATCTACTTACCAATTGTTGAAGGTATGGGATTAACAACAGCTGTTTACCATGGTTCATTGATTCCAAGATTAGATTCAGGTATGAACATCCAATCCTTAACTGTGGAAACTTCTGCTAACTTAGCTTCAGGTGTTTCTAAATACAGAATTTATATCAATAATATTGCTTGGATTGTTTATGTTACCAACCCATACAACGATGATACTTTCTCTTTAAGTACTACTTATGGTGCTGGAAATGGATACAGTTTGATTGGTAATATTGCCGTTGATGGTTTAATTATTCAAGCCACTGTTGCTCCTGATAATTCTGATGATGAACAATACTTTGATAAGGCTGCCGGTATGTATGTTACTGGTTTCTCCGTTAAGGGTTCATCTAATGGTATTACTTCTACTTACTATTATGACTACACAACCGAGGGTTCCTCTGTTTCTGGATCTCCATTGGTCTATGTTTTGCCACATCAAATTGAGGCTGTTTCTTCCGCCTCTTCTGGTGCCAACACTGGTATCACCATTGCTGCTATTACCAGAGGTTACGCCACTGCCTTCTTAAGTGCTTCTATAGAGTTTACTGAAACTCTAAATACTGAAATTTCATGGTTACCATGGTCTGCTCAATTAGGTTCTGATAGCTTGAAGTATTCTGCCGATATCATTCAAAAATTAGCCAGTGCTGCTACAAGTGAATTAGGTGTTGATATATGGAGCACTATTGAAAACTTGAATTCTTATTACTTAGGAAAGATTATTGACAAGTATGCTTACATTACATTGGTATGTTCTGATATTATTGAAGATGCTGATTTAACTGCAAGTGCTTTATCTAACTTAAAAACAGCCTTTAACAGCTTGATTGGTGATTCTGGTTACTTTAACTATGATGAAAAGTTTGGTGGTATTATTACCAACAATGACTGGGATTCTATTACCGATACATACGATAACTTTGGTAACTCTCATTATAACGACCATCATTTCCATTACGGATACATCATTCATGCTGCTGCTGTCTTGGGACACGTTGATGCTTTAAACGGTGGAACTTGGGCTGAAGACAACAAGTCTTGGGTCAATGCATTGATCAGAGATGTAGCCAATCCATCCAAGGATGACACTTACTTCCCAACATTTAGATACTTTGACTGGTACACTGGTCATTCTTGGGCTTCTGGTTTAGACTACAATATCAATGGATTAAATGAAGAATCTACATCCGAAGATTACAACTTTGCTTATGGTATGAAGATGTGGGCTGAAGTTATTGGTGATACTTCCATGAGATACAGAGCTGATACTATGATTCAAATACTATCCAGAGCCATGGAAGCATACTTCTTGTTTGATGACAACAATGATGTTATTCCATCTGAAATGATAAGCAATAAGGTTGCTGGTATCAGTTTCCAAAACTACTTGGATTACACTACCTACTTTGGTAATGATATTTCTTACATTCACGGTATTCAAATGATTCCAATAACTCCAGTTTCCGGACAAATGAGAAGTGTTGACTTTGTTACTCAAGAATGGGATGAAATGCTATCTTCTTACATGCCATCTACAGCTGGTGGTTGGAGAGGTTTATTGAGATTAAACCAAGCTTTAATTGATCCAAAAACTTCTTATGAATTTTTCAGTGCTTCTGATGCTAGCGACTACTTGGATAACGGTATGAGTTTGACCTGGTCCTTAGCCTTCTCTGGTGGTTTAGCTTACTCTTTAGGTTTATTGTAAGAAAATGAAATTTTTTAAAAACTAAAAAACAAAAAAATGAATGATATACGATCGGAGTATATTATTGTATTAATTATATATTAAAACACGCTAAATTATATATTAATAATACGAATGTAACATATAAATGAAAAAAAAAAAAAGCATATTAATGATAACGCAAAATCATTAATTTTGACACTTAATTTTTTAATGGATTCGTCTTTTTAAGGGAAGAAAACGGTATAAACTTAGATTGGTTTTTTTTTTTTTGTTAAAACAAATAAACAAGTAGAACAAATTGAAGATGAATTGCCAAGCTACGAAGAGAGTGTGGAAGATAAGAATAACGAAGAACAAGAACAAGAACAAGATAAAGCACCTTATGTGAAGTTTCCACACCCTATCAATAAGCACACGGCAAAAAGAAGCAGTAACAAAGAATTTCCTGGAAATCAGACTTTAACTTACATGAAGAAAAAGTGATTTATGAACATTAATGTGCAAATAAATGAGAAATAAAAAAAATATTCAAGCAGAAAACGAGCTTCTAATAACAAGTGAATAGTGAAAATATCATGGTTTTCAAACGGATTTGAATACTGACTTAATGACGCAATGCCAAGACAGAGCAACTGTTGCAGAGACAAGTGTCTAAGAAAGTAGAAATCAGCAGCAACTACTAAATCTTAAGGTTATCCTATGCAATACACAGTGATTTAACAAAAACACGAAAAATCGTACCCTATATATAACCAAAAATTTATAATCGGACAAATATTACTTTTTGAACATCCAGCTGTATATACCCTGCTCCAACATAATCCAAGGACTAGAAGTTTTCAACAAAACACCTTGCTGCAGGTATACTCCTACACTGCCCATCTGGTTAGCCATCAAAACATCGGTAAATAACCTATCACCAATGACAGCTATATTCTCGTTTTTCACACTATCATCACCATGAAGTTTTTGGAAATACTCTGTAATATTTTCCTTGCATCCTGGTTTCTTGTAGTTATGTTTCAATATGGGCAACACAGTCGATGACTTTGTATCTTCTTGATAATTCTTTTGAAACTCATCAACTTGCAAATACCCAGGGTCATCACTGGATCCCATGCTATTGCTAACTATAAGTACATTTTCCATAGAAAAATGTTTCAACAAACCATTTTTCCAGTTCTTCTCCAGATATGAAGAATATATTCTTGAAGAGTTATCAGAAGATATGCAATTATCCTTGTCTAGCACAATGTACTTAACATTATATGTTTTTTTCAGCAATTCAAAGTTGATTTCATTGAAATTCTGATAAGTCAAGGTAGGTTGAAGAAGCTTCGGGTTTAAAATGATTTTAGGTACGTTTCCTATAGAGCTGAAGTTAATCATCAAGTTTTAGCAAAGGGGCCTTTAAGCTGTTGGTTTTATTAAAATCCGATATCGTTATACCCGTTTCCTAGTTGTTGGATACATTATAAAATTTTTATGCCTTTGGAATGATGAGGTAAAAATTTTCTACTTTTTTTCCCCCTTCATAGAACGCATCTAAGCATATAGTGAAATTTTAATTTAAAATAACCATTCCTTAATTGCGCATTTGAAAAAACCCCAAAAAACAAGTACCAACTATATACTACCAATTTATTCACAATATGTCACTTGATCCTACTTGTATTATCTGTCAGAATGATATGGATATTGCTTGTACAACGCACTGTGGACACACCACATGTTATGAATGTGTCATCAAGTATTTCGTGATGGAAGGTAAAAGCACATGTATATTGTGTAGGGAAGAGGACCCTAAATTTGCCTTTTACAAGTTTTCCCCAGATGTAGAAGAAAATCACCAAACTTGTAGTTTGAAAGGAAAAGTTGGAAATAAAAACTTTTTATTCAAAAATAAAGCTGTTTACGAACAAGTTGAAAAGCTTATGCTATATCAATGTCCATTAGACAAGGCTACTTTCAAAAAATTCAAAGGCTTCAATGATCATTTGAAATCCCATAAAGAATTTATTAAAGCATGCCATCTTTGTGGTCAGAGTAACCATCATCTTCCTTCAGAAACCAAGACTTTCAGATCAAACAAGGACTACGAAAAGCATAGAAAACAAGGTGATCCTAAAAGTGGATTTGAAGGACATCCTGCGTGTATGTTCTGTACCAAAGAGAGGTTCTATTCAGATGATGAACTGAAAAAACATATGGATAAGTCAACCCATGCATACTGCTTTATTTGTAAAAAAATACCTTCTATTCCAGATAGACAATGTTGGTTTGAAAATTCTTTGAAGCTTAACTCTCATTTGAAGCAATCTCACTATTCATGTTCTAGTGATGAATGTCCATTGATTGCATTTGAAACCAAAGCAGAATTAGAGTTCCATAATGTTGAGAAACATGGTAAGGTTCATCCTGATTTTGCATTCTTCAATGAAGACGAATCTCAAATTATAAGATATACTGATAGTTCTCAAACTACTAATGAAAAAACCACATATGCGGACAAGAGTGAAGCAGCCATGAGAAAGTTGAGATTCAGAGAGAGAGCTAGACATTACTGGGGCCATGACAAAGAGAGAATGGATTTGTTTGAAATCACCAATGATTGCTTTATCAAAAAGGAAATTAGTATCAATGAACTATGCCATATCTACGAAGAAATGTTAGACAAAGAGACTAATAAAATAGAAGTTGAAAACAAAATAAGTCTTCTTTTACAGAATTTTGCTGATTACATTAAAGATAAACAGGATTTACGTAAAATTTTATTAAAAAGAAGCAAGGCTTTAAACCATATGCCTGATCTTCCAACCAGCTCAAAAGACAACAAAAAGACCTTACCTGCTTTAAAAAACACGAGTTCTAAGAGATCTACCTTATCAAAGAATTTTGTTGAAAAGCAAGTCAACTCGCCAATGTCATCTTTGAACATTAGCAATAAAGTCCCATCATTGCCAACTTTACCTGGTTTGAATAACAGTGCCTTTTTAAATAACAGCCAGTTTTACAATGTTGATTCTAATTATAAATCAACTTCAGATTCTAAAAAGACACTGCCCACATTAAGTTCTATGAAAACCACACAATCTCCATTATTTAGCAAACCAGTTAAGACCAAAAACATAATCAGCGGGGCTGGTAGAGGATTACTTTCATCTAAAAATGGTAGATCAAACTTGAATACCATACCTGGAATGCTACCATTGAACAGCACAATAAATACACAAGAATCAACATTATTTGAAAATGCACCTGGTTATGCATCTTTGAAAAGTCTTCAAGTAATACCTAACACTAATGAGCGTGCTAAAACACAAGTTATTAGTCATGCCAATGTCAATAGATTGCCAGGATTGCCTACTTTGAAGTCAGTACAAAGTGATGAAACTAAAAAGATCAAATTAAGAATTAAACAAAAAAATACAAATAAAGATGCAGTCGACATGAGTAGCGATTACCAAGACAGATTGAATGCTATAAGAACCAAAACCACAAAACTTGAAGAAAAGAACGTGCTAAAAAGTTGGGCAAATATCTAATATCTCATTATATAAAAGCTAAATCAATTTTTATGTTAGTTTTTTTCTTTTCATTGAACAAAGATGTTAATTTCGTAGTAAAATTATTTCTCTTGGGTGTGTGTAGACTCTGCACAAGGGACAGTTTAGACTTTTACTGGTCCATTTGACATAACATTCATAACAAAATACATGGCCACAATTTGCAAGGGCTGGATTAATGATATCTTCATTGTAACATAACAAACATTCTTGATTCAGGTACACAACTTCTTTGTTGTCTATTTGAGATTGTGGCTTTGAAAAAACCCTTGGTTTTATAAAATGATCAAAACTTTCAACAAAACAGAGTTTGATGAGCATAAGTTTCCCTATCGTATTGAATGGATCATTGATGGTCGTGTATGTCCTGTTATAGTCTGAGGTAGATAATCTTTGAAATATTTTCATATCATACAAATTAAACACTATTTTCAACAAATTTTTCAATCTTTTGATCCAATTTGGGTATAACATCCTTGCTTTTGAATATAAATTTGTATTCATAAACAAATGATATATCATGTGTAAAAGATTTTGTATTTTTGACGGCTTAATTGATGTGTATGTTTCTGCTAAAGTGGGATTATTTTTGAAAAAACTGTTCATATAATAAACAATAACTGATGCATTTTTAATTAGTTTCTTGTTGTTCTGATACAAAGTCTTCTTATACCTCAGTGGTAAAAGTTCAGTGATGCTTTGAAAATATGACTGTATAGATGTGATATATTCTTCGTCTTTTTGAGCAAGTAGTTCAACCTCTGCTTTAGAAGCTGTATAATAATCAGTCATTAGAAAGGCTTAAACATATATATGGGGGAGGGAGTTTTTTGGAGGGGGTTTTCCCTTTGAAAACTATACAGTATATTCACAAACAGCTTAGTACCAATATGGGAGCAGTATCGTCACATACGGCTTTTGATGATTCCAAGGGCTGGGTCACATGACTAGATCTGAAAATTGGTGAGATTCATATTTCGGCTATAAAAATTTTTTATTTCACTTTTTTCTAATGGCACGTTTTGAAACACGATGCTCTTATGAAAATAACAGGATATTGATTAATGAATTAAAAATAGCACGTTTGGGAAAGAACAAAGATCAGAGTTCTAGAAGTCCAGAAGGAAAAAAAAAGGAATCCCAGAGTTGAATAGGAACATTTTTATATTCAAATGAGCGAAGAACTTGAAACAACTTCACTTGGTGATAAAAATGATCAAAAATCTTTAAACAACAGCATTTACGGTGATGATGATTCATTGCTACCTACATCTACTGTTGGAGATGTGGTATCTCTAACTGATAATCATTCAGAAGAAAACAAATCTTTGTCATCCATTCAAATAATATACAGCAATGAACAGGAATCAAATCTATCTGCACCAGATACTTCAGTATACGAAGAATATACTGTCGCTTGTCAACAAGGTGATGTTAAAAAAGTACGAGAACTAATAGAATCAAAGGCTATTGATTACAAAGACGATGTAAATCCTGTTTTGGATGACAACATATCAGGATTGCATTGGGCATGTATAAATAACAGGCTAACTGTTGTCAAATACTTGGTCTCTCTGCCTGACTATGCTATCAATAGAGTTACTAATGATGTTTCTAAAACTACACCATTGCATTGGGCAGTTAAATACGGTCATTTATACATTTTTAAGGAATTGGTTCAAAAAGGTGCTGATATCAATGCTGTTGACTCACAAGGGTATAATATTTTGCAATTAGCCACTCTGTCTTCCAATATCATGAATATCATTTATATCTTAACCTTTTACGGAGATAAGATCGACGTTAACTACCAAAATAATGATGGCAGAACAGCATTAATGCTGGCATGCTATCAAGGTGATGCTTTGACTGTTAGCACACTTTTAAAGCTAGCAGACACTGAAAACCAACTTCAGTTAGGGTACAAAGATAATGATGGTTTCAATTGTTTGAATTGGGCTATAGTCAAGGGAAACACAGAGGTACTATCATTGATTATCAAAAAGCTGAACACTTCTATAAAATCTCACTTGTACGAATCTGTTTTGAAAGATGGGGCTCAAAAAGATTGTTTTGTTATGGCCAAAGAAATGAATACTGAAAAAAATCTTAAAACAGCACTGCAAAAGAATGGGTATATGTATGATGGTGATACCATATTCTCCACAACTTTTATTGGAAAGTTTTTTGAATTGAATCATCCACCTAAGGATATTGCTTTCAAATTCCAGATTATGTACCTGTTGTTACCATTTTTGCACATGGGGTTGATAGCTAAGCTTGGTGATTACTGCAATGTCTTTATACATGCTATATTCATTCAACCACTTTTGATGGGTATATTTGGGCTGCTATATGTGCATGTTGTCATTCCACTAACTATACCTAATTGCGGAGCCACTTGGCAATCAAGAGTGAGAAAAGCAGCTTACTCTTCATACTTGCTATCAGGTGTTCTGTGGAGTACTATTCTTTGGGGGATTTACTTCCATATTACCAGAATTCTATACTTCACGATAGTTGACTTAGGGTTTTTTTACTTTTTAAGATCGGTTGTGTTCATTTACTTTTTGTTGCCTTTTTTACTGTATAGATTGATGTTTAAGATTGATCCAGGATACATAAATGAGGATAAACCTGAAGACAGACTAGAAAACTTGAAAAAGGATATCAATATGTTGATGGAAAAAAACCAATTCAATCTAAGACATTTTGATTTGGATTCTTTAAAGCCTGTTGTTTTGAGATCAAGATTTTTACATAGAAACCAAAAAGTTGTGAACAAATTGGATCATTTCTGTATTTGGATTTTTAATGATGTTGGTTTAAACAATCATAAATTCTTTATCTACTTTGTGATTGTTTTGTTATATTCAATTTCTTTGATTTTGGAAGGTAGTTATGAGTACTTTGATTACTTGGAAGATGCATATAAATTTAAAAATTGCTTTTTATTAGGTGATGATAAACTATGTGCTGCTTATAGAAAGGATTCATTCATGTTATATTCTGTTTCATTTATGGCATTCCAGGGAATTTGGGTCTTTTGGTTATTGTTGACTCAATTATTTGTGATAACCAAAGGATTTACTGGCAATGAATTTGAAATCATGAGAAAGTCATTTATGAAAAATTATAAAAACTACGAATCCAGTAGAGATAATAAGTTTTCTGAAATTGTGGAAGAAATTGAAAGTTTACCTGATAGTGACTATTCAATGACTCGTTTTGAATATGGTCAGTTTGAAAGTTCCCCTAGAGACTTTTACAGAAGATCTGAAATTTATAAAAAAGACAAAAACTTCCAAGTTGATAAATTGCTTAACAGAAATAGAATAATATTTTTTGAAAAGATTCAATTATTTAGAAAGAAAGTATTATCAAAGAATAAAGTTTTAAGCGACTTTTTGATTAAAACACTCTTGATTGAAGTAGTTCAATATTTATCAATAGTCTACTATAGCTACAATGGAAACGTTACCTGCCTATCTCCGTTTGATTACGGTGTTGTTCAAAATTTAAAAGACTTCTTTTTGAATACTGATACTAGAGCTCCTATATGGGAAAGGCTGATATTTCAAAACTTGAAAACTTCAGAAGGTTTAATAAACAACAGAGTAGTTGATTATAGTACTATGTTAGAATATCATATTGAAGATCCTCAATCTGATACTAGATTTGCTTTGAAAAGCAATGGCCAAGAATTACTAGAAGAGGCCCTAGTATAATCCTCTTTTGCATGTGACTATATACAGTAGTGAAAATGGCTTTCCATATTTTTACCCTCACGTTTTTTTTTTCATGTAATTTTTTATGGCCTCAGATCCTTATATATGTATTCTTTTTTTTTTTTTCAATAAGCTG
>ERZ794946.946-NODE-946-length-10296-cov-3.649058_pt1 | contig 10296 bp, 8 predicted proteins | sample MGYA00433072_ERZ794946 | MGnify/ENA primary metagenome ERZ794946 (study PRJEB30137, sample SAMN04331413) | food metagenome | isolation source: Y3 must sample point D1 replicate A | place: Australia: South Australia | collected 2014 ...
AAGTGTCAACATGCGACGGATGGCCCACGACCGAGCTACATACGCGTGTGCGTATCTTGGTCGCATTGACAACAGAATCCAGTCCAATGTGCTCAACAGGGAGCAATCCTGGTTTTCAACATATTGGACATGACGGATGAGTCCTGGTTTGCCGATGCAGTTTAGCCAAAAAGCCCACTACACACTCCTGACCGCGAGCATGATTCGAAGCGCTGCATCGATGGGTGTGATGGAGCAGCAAGGATCGCAGGTTACCAAGTCTCCATTCGTCGGCAATGCGTCACCTTAAGGCAATTTTGTCGCTGCCACCTCACTAAATTTTGTTGAGAAGCTCGTATTATTGATATATTGCTTTCTCCCGCTGCCGACTCGCTTGAACAGAGGTTTCTGCATGTGCGTTTGTGATGCTCGGTGGTGATCTCAAAGCTGTTACCGCGGCGAAGAAAGCAGTGGGAAGGATTCGGAGTGGAAAGGTGAAAGCTGCAGAAAGCGCCCCGTGCACAACTGCAACTCCACACGGTTGGTCGTCATCCATGACGAATGCCTGGAGTAGCCGCAAGCGAAGCCGAAAACTGCCAAAGTGGGTTCTGGTATGGTGCCTGTAGATCGCGGATCCTCGGCGACAGCTTGGTAAAAGATCGTCTGTTTATGTCTCACAAGAGGTAAGCAGCATGGAAAAAAATATCAGACATGGAAAATGTGACCTTGCAAACGATTCTTGCTGTGTTAGGGTGGAGGTAGTGTCCGGTAGAAGCGTGACATCCACCGCGTCTCTGTGGACAATTCTGCTAACCTCAAAAATCTTGCGCATTTTTACAGCCGAAGATGAATCTGTACAGTTGTGGTCGCAAGAGACGGCTAGATGTGACATATTTTAGCACATGGGAAGTGAGTGAGTGAAGATTGAAAGTAGAAAGGGATCAAATGTCTCTTGTCTATTTTTTGAATCAGAAGTAAAGTCGTGAATCCTAAAAGATCCTATGTGGCATCTTTTGGTCGTCGAAGAAGTTACACGTGAAAGAAATTCGTTCTTGCCTCGATTGGAGGCTCATCCATGACGACCAGCCATTCCGAACAGCCGTGACTCGTCGTGAAATTCGCCCTTGTGGAAGCCCCAATCGTATCTTGTATCCCAACGACCATCAGCGCCAATAACCAGTGTTCACCTTCGTGAAGGGAAGCACAGAAAAGAAGAAACCCAGCCTGCAGACAGTCCTCGAAAGAACCCAGCATAAGATGAAGAAAAATCGCCAAACCATGAGAGCATTGTGGTGCATCTCATACCACCCAAAAGAATGTTCATTCAGAAATCGAAAAGAAAAGGGGGCGGACAACATGAGAGGACAAGTCTTCTCACGAAGCCGAAAGAAGAAGATTGTCATAAATCAGATCCAAATCAAACATCGTGGCGTGCAAGCACCCGAATGTCAACATCCAGGGTGCTCGGTCGGAGCAATGCTCCTTTAGTTGCCGTGAGGGTGGCGGCGGTGGTGGTGGTCGCGCTTGGTGAAGCTGCCCCAGTGGTGGTTCCATTGAGTGGTGGTAACAACGTAGGTGGCGGTAACAATCACATCGCCGCTGTTGCCGCTGTCGGAGCTAGCAGCTTGGGTGATGGTGGAAGTTTGGAAAGTGGTGGTAGGGGCCTGAGCAGCGCTGGTGGTAGGAGCAGGAACAGTGGTCGAGAACTTGGAAGTGGTGGTCTGGGCCTGAACGGAAGAAGACATGGAAGAAGCAGCGCCATCGTTCTGCTCCTCGCCGGAGCAGAGGGTCACAGTGATGGTGGAGTCAGCGGGGCAAGCCTGCATGCCGTAGGCATCATCGGTAGCGTAGCGGTAAGCTTGCTGCTTGGGAGTGCACGAAGAGGAGTCGGCAGTGATCTCCCAGTCGCCATCCCAGGGGTTTCCGTTGACCTCGCTCAGGTCGTACCAGATAGTTCCGTCGTTCTGGTAGGTGTACTCGTACTGAAGGATGTTCTCCAGGGAAGTGCTGTTGGAGAGCTTGATGGACCAGCCGTTTCCGTTGCTGAGAGAGGTCCAGGCCTGAGTGTAGGTGTCGTAGGGAGACAGAGTCTTGTCAATCTCGGAGTAACCACCGTCAGAGGAAGGGACGTTGACAAGAGTAACATCGTAGTTGCACTTGTTAACGACGATGGCACTTCCAACGTTGTCAGCGGCGGCAGCGGCCACCAGGGCGGCAGTAGCGAAAACAGAGTTCTTCATGTTGATGACTGGGGTTGTTGTATTGATGCGCTGGCGCTTTCAAGTACTGTCGTAAAGTCGAGGTAAAGCTGAAACCTTGTTGGTAGAGACTGATGTGGCGAGCAGTGAAAGAGTGAACTGCACAGCAGCGTTGCTAACCAGAGCAAATGATAGAGATGGACGTTGGTGGTGCAAAACGAGACGGAAGTTGGAGCAGCAGTCCGTGGTTCTTATGCGTGCTCGTCGTCCAGGCCGAAGCAGCACACCAAACAGAAGGTTGAAAAATATTGAGCCGCCCCATGTGGAGCACGAAGGTTGGGCTTACCATGTGCTTTTTCACGCGCGAACCCTATCGAGGGATAGTGGCCGACAAGCTGATGAATCACAGCAGGCAGCGAGTTGACCGAGAGAGACCTTGTTCTGGTGGGGGGTGCGGAAAGTTGATGCTACGGACCACTCGGTCCAGGTACCCGGTCTTTCTGGCGCTGTCATTCGTGCGCCGTTTCAGGCACTCCCGGGACTTGTTCCTCTACCATTCGCTGGTACAGCGGCTGATGAACGGTGCCATGCTGCAAGGCCTCGATTCTAGCTTGAGCTCGACTGGCTGGTTAGTGCAAGGTTACGTGATTGATGGCTTTTCCCCCTCAATTCAAGCTGGAAAGGTTGGGAAAGGTCGGCTCATCGCTGCCAGCATATGTCTGTTATGCACCAACTTATGCGACGTGTGAGTTGAAGCGTGGACGTTGGTGACGGAAAGCACACAAAGACCTTCTACATGGAGGTCCCAGCGTCGACACGCCGCACAAGCATCTGCAAGACATGTAGGGCAAAAGGAAGACAAGAGCAAAACCCAAGCTCCACACGCTAAGGTAAAATCGAGAAAACAGACGAAAACTCTTTTGCTTTTTGAGGTATCTGATTGGCTTAGAAGCTCTGTAAGAATTTTTCGCACGCTCTCGATCAATGCGCCATCCGCGCACCGAGTTGCTGTCAATCTCCCGCTTGCCGCCTGGTACTCGATAGTGTGCAGCGATTGTGTGTGTGTGGACTCTGAATTCGAAAACATTGAAGAAGGTCGTGAGGTGGGTCCAACTCCCATCCATTTTGACTCTTGGCGCGCGATCGGGGTTGTTCCACGGAAGCGGCAGAAGCGGGAAAGAAAGTCGTGCCAGCGAAATACAGCCTTGAGAAGAGGGGAGGTGAGAATCTTGCAGCGACACCAACTTGTCGTACTGGAATGCCCAGCCTCGTTGCTGAGCTCGGCATCTGTGACTCGCGGCATTGCTGACTTGTCATCACGGAAACATGCAGAACGACGTCTGCCATGCGAAAAATCACTGTCACCTGGCGGGGCACTCTTTACCGAACGAGGCGCAGTCCGCGGTTGAGTGCGGTCGAATGGCAGGCTGAAGTCTGAAGACTGTGGGAGAGAATTGAAAGACTGGTCAAGTGGAGAGGTTGTTACAAATTCCAATTGGCTTCATGCCTCAACCATCGAACGACGTCGAGGCTGCGATAATGCAATAGAACTGAAAAAGTTATACAGGCAATAGAAACGATGGAGGAATCGTTGTGAGATGTCTCAGGCACAATTGACCCAGAACGTTCGAGTGCAGTGCAACATGTCCTTGCCTTACCAGGTCAACGATTGCAAGCAGGTCGGGAAAGCGCATCCCATGGCTGAATGCACACAACCGAACTTGACAGATGCTCCAACCTCCTCTCAAATCTCCAACAGGTGCGATTGTTCGGTCAATTGTGTGTGCCGCGCGGTGGCTGGCCCCCACTACACCACTACACCATCTCTCTCACACTACAAGCGCGCAGTGTGCAGACAACGCGACCAGTCTGGGAATAAAATTTCTCTGTACCTGATCCAGGAACAAGTACAACGGAACTGTACCTGGGCAGGGTTCATCCACACACCTTGAAGCGTTCCCCAACATGATGCTGTCAAACCGACCCCTTCCGCAAAGCTTTGCAGAGACATCCTGCAAGTACAAGGGTGACTCGGTACTCAGAGTACATCCTCCAAATCTTGCCGGAAAACTTCAACAGACGAGTCAGCCAGCCCGGCGGAATTCAACGACATACTTGTCTAGAAACCAGCCACTTATGCACGAATTGATCTCCGACCGCTTGTGATGGGATCTTATCGACATCAAAAGGTCTGAATCTTGGCTCATTATGGATCATCGCCAGCCTCCCCGATCCACGGATTATATTCCATACACCATGTCCGAAAACAACTTCAGCCCTCTGAGTGACATCTCGGCATGTATTTGCAAGGCGCGTCGCTCGTCACCCTGACATGGACGCCCCTGTCTGTCGCAGGATGTTCGAGGCGCCGTTTAAAGTACAGATACTCACGGGATGATCTCGAAACACGTTCCAATGGCTGGTGTGCTTCAGAACACAACGGCGGTGTGCTACATACAAGGCTGGCGACCAACCACATATCTTGGAGTCCAGCCTCGTTCCGACAGCCTCTCTGCGTGGATGTGCCACACAGCCGCCGAACCTCTCAAGGCTTTTGGCGACAAGGGGGACATGTGACAGCGTGTCAGTAAGCGCATCTCTGTGGACGACTGCACCGATCTCGAAGGCATCGTGCGCTTTTAAAGCACAAGTGTCTTCACCTGTGATAGCAAGATTTGGTCGGGAGCGACAGCCTTTAGCACATGTGGGAGCTGATCGGTCGGTAGGCACAACCTTTCTGAATTTACCATAATCCTGTGTGTGTCTATGAACATGGATTGACTACGTACGTGGAACCTCAATGCCAGTATCTACAGGGTTCGTCCATTCACGGCATTGCGACCTGCCCCTACCAGGCGATCTTCCCGAAGACACTTCTTGGGAACTTTCTGACCAGGAACTTCCTTGTCTCATCAAGCAGGAGCAAGCCCATTCCGAAAGCGAAAGGTAAAAACCAATACTCCACCGGTACAATTGAAGTGCCAAGAACGCTGTGGAACTTGGGCACGTACAAGAAGAAGATGGCTATCAGCATTGAAAAGATGATAGCCGGCAACAGATACGGATTTTTCCAGGGTGCATGGTTGATCAGCGAGAGTCGGCGAGTGCGCACGCTCATCAAGTTGAACCATTGCCTGAGAAGAGATTAGCTTTCATCCTTTTCGTGCGAGGATGCGCAGTTGACTTACATGACGACTAAGTTGACAAAGTAGATCGAGGATGCGATGTTGAGGATGCCATTTACGCTGTCCTGTGTCATGCCATCCGGGATCTTGCCAAAGCCGAACCACAACTCTGAGAAGGGCAGGCCGCGGCGCTGGGCAAACCAATAACTCACTGTGAAAGACAGCACGGTCTCAAACACACCAACGAAACCATAGGCGTGCAGAATAAGCTTCCAATCCACAAGTCTATCTTTCTTGGAGCGAGGAGGGCGGTTCAATACGTCCGCTTCGGGCGCTTCGTACGCTAGAGCCACACCAGCTGCACAATCTGTGAAGCAACAGATGATGATCATGAGGAAAGACGACAGGACCTGAGGCAGGCCAAAGACGACGTTTGTAAGGACTGGCCAGAATTCTGAGAAAGAACCCGCCGGCAAAAGGTAGCAAATTGTCTTGCGAAGATTGTCGTAAGCCACACGGCCATATTTGACAGCCTCGACAATGGCCGCGAACGAGTCCAAGAGCACAAGGTCGGCTGCTTCGATGGCAATAGTCGAACCAGAACCCATTGCAATACCGACATCAGCGGCCTTGAGCGATGGTGCATCATTGACACCATCACCAGTCATGGCCGTGATCAGTCCTCTCTTTTGTAAGTTCTTGACTATGATCAGTTTGTCTTCGGGAATACAGCGAGAGAAGACAGCCTCTTGGTACTGGCAGAGCCTGTCCCACTGGTCATCTTCCAAGGATCTAATCTCAGCTCCAGTGACGACGATCGATCTGGCGGATTCACTGAAATGGACGTGTCCTTCTTTTGAGCCATTGGACTCGTGCAAGCTGCCATCATAGTCTAGCGCATGGATGTCATCGCATTCCTGACTGATGATGCCGCACTCGGTAGCGATAGCTTTGGCAGTGAGCTTGAAGTCACCGGTGACCATGAAAATACGAATACCGGCACCCTTCAGTGTCCTTACGACTTCGGGCATCTCGGGTCTGGGAGGGTCGACAATGGCAACGAGACCAATGAGCGTCAAACCAGAAGTGACATTGGCCATGATGTACTCCTCATAAACCTGCGGGTGCTCTTGAGGATTGAGCTTGACATTGCTCAATGGCTTTTGGGCAAGAAGAAGCACACGTTTGCCTTGAGATGACCATCTGTTCTTGATAGTCTCAATGACGGAACGACCTTCATTACCAAGCTCTTGAATCTTGCCACTCTGGTCCATGTATGTGGAGCACTTGCCAACAAGGATATCGGGAGCACCCTTGATGGTCAGAAGAATACCTTGCTGGGGATCATTGTCGTTCTGACAGACATTGACCATGAACTTGTTTTTCGAGTTAAAGTCGATGCGGTAGACTGTACGCCAGAGGCTACGAAGTCTGGCAGTAGGAATGATGCTTTCGGCAAACATCAATACTGCTCTGTCGGTAGCGTCACCGTGAACTTTGCGTTCAGCAATTGGCTTCTCCCTGGTACTGGCATCGAATTCGCCAGCATTGCAGACACCACTCAGCATGGCCAGGCGAGCCAAGGTTGGACTCTGGTCAACCATTTGAGCTGCCTTCGATGCTTGATGAGGGTGATAACCAATGCAGAAATCGGTAACAGTCATCTCATTCTTCGTGATTGTTCCGGTCTTGTCAGAGCAAATGACATTGACAGCTCCAAGTGTCTCGACCGTCTTCAGAGACTTTGCCAGGATTTTATTCTTCTTCATTATCCCCGCTGTGATGGTCAGACTAGCGGTGACAGCGATTGGAAGACCTTCGGGGATGAATGCGACAGCGATGGAAACACAGTCTACAATCAGGATAGGGACCGATATCCAACCAGGGTGGTCTTTTCGAAGCCAAGCGGCCCAGACGATGATGACGAGAAGGATCATGGAAATCATGAGAGCAGTGATGACGCCGACGAAGAACAAGATCTCTTTCTGGAGAGGTGTGAGACCTTGCTTGGAGTGACTGGTAAGTCTCGCGGTCTACGGTCGGTCAGCATGATGATCGTGCTTGCATGTTGAAAGCAGTCTTACCTTTCCGAAGACTGTATTGTCACCCGTACTGATAATAATACCGTGCAGCGTACCAGTGGTGCAATTGGTTCCAGCAAGACCAATGTTTGCGGTTTCGAGGAAGTTGGTATCTGTAGATTTGGTTGTTGCGACCAAAGGCTTGACCTCACCAGTCAAGATGGATCGATCCAGACGAGCATCTGAAGACACGTCGAAGAATCTTACATCTGCCGGTACCTTGTTACCCATGGTGATCTTGATGACATCGCCAGGTACAAGCTTGGTTCCTTCGACACTTGCCCAGCTACCGTCTCTCAACACCAATGCATTGTCAGGAAGCATAGTATTTATCGAGGCCATGACACGACCACTGGAGAAGTCTTGCCAGAAGCTAAAAGCCGCCTGGATGAGCCAGACGAGTACCAAGACGATCGCAAGCGCCAAGTTGGCAAGTGCAGGAGGGTCACCCAAAGGCTTCCAAGCAACAAACACCATAATGGCTGCGACGAACAGGATGCTACCAAAGCCTCCAAAGAGGTAGGTGACGGTTTTCTTGAACCAGTTGGATGGTGGTGCGGTAAGTTTGTTGAGTCCGACGTCTCTTAACGAGACCATGGCTTTGTCCAAAGATAGACCACTGGTAGGCGAACTCGAGAAGCGCTCGAATACTTCTTCGATGGGAATGGTGTGAAGGTCGTAGTTGCTAAAGTCTGCATATTGCTCAGTGATGTACCACCAATGCCAGGACCACGAAACTCTTACCACTCTCTTTCTCTACCGCACCCTTGACAGGTAGATCGTTCCTCGCCTTGCTCTGCTCGATATCGAAAGACCTATTCGATGCGTTAACTGCTTGTCCCCATCGAAGCCTGTCGCAGTGCTTACATCGTCCTGAACTGTGGAGGCAGAGCCAGCGAAGGGTCAACAGATCTTTGGCGCGACATCGAGCGAATCGACATCGAGTCCGTAGACAAGCGACGCGATAGACGTGCTGCAGTACGAGGGCGATTCTCGACATCGTCGGCGTAGGTGATACGAGGCACCTTTTGCTCCAACATTTCCTCCTGTTGAACTTGCGAAGACATGATTGCGAGAACCGGTGAGACGGCTCGAGGCAGCACAGTCGAAATCAAAGAAGAGTATGTAGAGAGAATGCAAAGAACAATGGACAACGCAGATGATATACTCCCTTACTGTGCCACTATTGAGGCTCTGCTGCTCTAGCCTACCACAAGGAGCCAGATAGAAAAATCCTTTACCCTCCTCTCACGAGACAAAACAATGTGGTGGATCATATTCTACGACCTACCGAGTTTGTAATGGTCCCGAACGTGACAATTGCCCCTCTCCGACAGCACGGTAGCAGCCAAAGAAAGGTATGCGCGATTTTGGGGCTTCTTTGTTGCTGTGGTGAGTTGCGCGAATTATCATCCACCGTTCTTGCAGCAGCAGGCAAGTGTTGCAGCTTCCCTCTTTGTCTTGATGTGAGGCTATGCAAGGGATGTCAAAATGTCGCATCGCATGTGCCTTCCACATTCTGCGAACACCTTCTTGATGTTCGGTGGTGCAGGAAGCGGGGTGATGAAGGAGGGTCGGTGGTTTGGTGCAGACCAGCTTTTCATGGTCGCAGTAAGCGAAATATCAATCGTTGTCGAACAGCATATCTCGACGACCATATGGTCGATTCACATCAAAATCTCAGCAAACCATCATATTCAAATTTCACAATAGTATTAAATTTCCAGAACTCATATTCGCTGTGCTGTCGTCGAAGTACTAAGTAATCACCAAAGCCATGAAGTTTCCGGACGAGCAACTCTGCAGATCGCTGACCGCTTGCAGAAACCACACGTTGCGCGATATTCTTCTCGTCGGTTGAAGATAAACACAGTGGCTGTGGCTATGCGAAAAACAATCACATGCCGTAAACCATTCTCTTTAGTAAGATTAATGGTTCTTCGTCCAGCCTTTGAAAAGCCAAGATGATTCTAGTGACCGATGAATGTTCACCGATAGCGACATCTCAAGCATCCGGACATCTAGAACTACATCTCCATCTCCCAACGCGGCTCTCAAACCACACATCAGAATGCAAGATAATTTTCAAAACTTACCACCTATCCAGTGAGAGCGATACTGGGAACTGATGCTGGTCCGCTGAAATTGACTTCCCTGTACGCTCTCTCCGGTCCTTTACGTCAACTCGAAAATCATCCTGCCTTTTGACAGATGATTGATAGGATGTGCTGGGAGGCTGAGAGTGCGATCTTGTGCCTCTACATTTGTGTTGGAGATATCTTAATCAGAAACGTCGAATGTGGTGTTTACAAGTGAAGAAAGGATAGAGTGAAGCGCAATTAACTGAGATCAAGGAAAGTCAAGTGACGATTGAATGTATGCTATCTACGAAAGTGAATGAGACAATCCCTGATGTGTATCCTTCCAACAGCGGTACTTCAATCCTGTTCGATCATCGAGGCAGAAGTGACCAACTGACTGCGAACAGTTATGCAACACTGCTAGCAATCACTCGTTGACAAAGGTGGAAGTCAGAACGGAGTTATGAGTAGCGAACTTGAGTCAACGACGAGCGTCTTAGATGCCACGAGCGCGAACAGCGCGGTCAAGAGCGCGAGTACGGGTTCTGTCGATGCGACGCTCGACCGTTCCGGTGACCGATGTGAAGACCAAAGTGTTCGATCTAAGGGCGCGACGAGTGGTGGATACTGCGCTCTTTGATGCAGCCGCAGCGGCTTTCTTCTTGGCCGCAGCCTTTTTGTCGGCTGCGCGAGCCCTGCCGTGATCCTCAAGCATCTTGGCCACTTCGTTGTCAACGAGCTCCTGGTCAAAATTCTCTTCGCTCTCCAGATCGTTGACGGCAGCATGGGCGCGAGGATCGGCGGCGGTGGTGCTCTCGTCTTCGTCTTCGTC
>ERZ794946.948-NODE-948-length-10283-cov-3.369280_pt1 | contig 10283 bp, 9 predicted proteins | sample MGYA00433072_ERZ794946 | MGnify/ENA primary metagenome ERZ794946 (study PRJEB30137, sample SAMN04331413) | food metagenome | isolation source: Y3 must sample point D1 replicate A | place: Australia: South Australia | collected 2014 ...
ATGGTGTGGGGGTCGGGCTCCCCTGTTCTCTAAACTCAACATCACTACGGGTTTTCTTTTTGCAGGTCTGGAGTTCGGTTCCCTCCTTAACCGTGAATTAGTCTTTTGCATTTACTGCGTACTTTTTTTCTTTACCAATCTTGACAGCATTAAGTTGTCTACGATTTCTAGATAACAACGGTGCCTCTGAACCTCTGTGTCCTCGCTCTTCTCTAACACAACTTCGGGAGCTAGGAACATACCTCACGGGCACACCGCAGCCGGCGTTGAACGATCCCACGACCCAGAAAGATCTGAATATGCTGTCTAACGAACCTACCTCTACCGAGGATGCACCTGGTCCGAGAGTCATACGGTCATACCCAAGTGGTATTCAATTCACAGGACCGCCCGAAGCAGTGTCTGCAGACACAATGAATGCACCGCCTTCCGAAACTGCCTCTTAAATCCCGAGTGTCGCGCGGGAGGTGTAGATACTGTACGTAAGGAAGAGAGGAAGGTCAATGATCCTGCTGGAATCCTACACGCCTCGAAGAGAATCAGTTTTTCTCTTTACATCGAGCGGTTTGTAGGCACAAGTGGAAGGAGCAGTTGGGATTTGTGGTTCATCGACCTGAGAGCTTCTGCCGTAGGCTTGGTCTCGTGCTTGAGTTGTAACTTGTATATACTTGGTGAATGAGTTTTTCCCGTCGGAAGCCCAGTACGATCCTCTGGTAATTGCTTTGTGAAGGGGGAAGAAAGTCATCTATGGTGTTGAATTTATAGTCGACGAATAGCAGGTTACTTGTTGGCCATGACAAGTTGTGAGTTCTACAGTTCTACTGCCTTCATGTTTTGAATTGCTGGGTGGAAGAGATATTAGCATAGTTCCTGATGTGGTTTGATCATCTAAGTATCATCAAATCTCCTAACTTCTCCAACCCGAACCGCTTATGCCCAAATCAGTGTGTAGTCTTGCGACTGACTACCGTATGAGAAGAGAAAGGTCTAAATCGAGGCATCGAACGGATGAAATAGAAAAAACAGTGCATATACTGCTAGTGCAGCATGATCGGCGCGAGGGGCCGGAAAGAAAGATAGCCAATGTATTGATGCTTTGAAAGTTTCTGCTTTCTCCTACCAATGCCTCAAGGATTTCTGATGTCTCCTAAAAGGTGACCAAAAGATGAGAAGGCGAGTCAAAGGGAACACTAGGAGAAGGCGTCGTAGCTTGATCATTCAGTCAGATGCGGAATTGTTTTTGTTGGAAACTCAGAGCAGATACGGCAAAGTTCGGAGCAGGTGGAGCATGTGGAGACGGTGTGATGCAGGGATTTCTACCTATGTTGAGCTTCTGTACCTGAGTTGAGCTTTTGTACCTGAGTTGAGCTTTTGTACCTGTGCTGAACTTTTTGGTGCCTTACTCAGAATTTTGTGACAACCGATATATGTCTACACTAGACCACATGATTCCTACTTTGGATATGCCAGTGACTGTGACTGTCACCGATCAACGAATGATACCTCGAGCTGGCTCAAGACAGTCCGGCAGTCTGGTGTCCCGAAAGCCGATGTCATGTCTGAATGGTGGTTCTTGCCAAAGCTCGGAGCAGTAGCGGAAAGTTCGGAGCAGGTACAAACAATGCGGTGAGGAGGCTTCTACCTTAGCTGAGCTTTTCTACGTTAGCTGAGCCTTTCTACGTTAGCTGAGCTTTCTACCTTGGCTGAGCTTCTCTACCTTGGCTGAGCTTCTCCACCTTAGCTGAGCTTCTCTACCTTAGCTGAGCTTTTCTACCTTGGCTGAGCTTTTCTACCTTAATTGAATCTTTTGTAGCAATCACCACCTGTAGCAGCGAAGTGATCGAGCATAATATATATCTACTCAGTTCTAGCTCTCTTAGCTACCGGTCCGTCTTCACCTGTAGCCTCCCTCCCATCCACCTTATCATGTTGTTTATCAAGCTTGTGCTCGTGCTTCTGAACAATGCATCCAGGAGCATCAAGTTGCTCATCACAGCAATCCCAAATGAATCCCTCTGGATAGGTCTTCCGATGATACTCTGATTCAAGAGGATAACTCGGGTCGTGGTCATACTGATCATCGTCGACCCAAAAGTCATCATTGGTTTCCAGCTCGCCTGTTGTGTGTCAGGGTTGCCCTGGTCACAAAGGAACTTTATCAACATACCTTCGTGGTAGTTGCAGCTGTCCTTTATATTTCCCGTAACGTCGAACTCCTTTTCACAGTTTTCGCATTTCAGGTATCTCGGCTGCCCGGGTTTGGTTTTGCGCGAAGTAGCACCTTGCTCTTGAGTGAGGAGCTCCTGTTCAAAAATTGCTCGTGTCTCATCAGAGACGTCGCAAATTGTGTCGATCAGTGAACGCAGTCGCTCGGCCGACACATTTTGAAAGCAGTATTTTAGTTCTTTGCTGGACATGATAGCGAATCGGTGGAAGCGTGTCGGGATTAGATGAATGGAAGAAGAGTAGAAGATCACTTGAGGTCTGCAAAGAAGAGGCTCAAGTTCGGTTGACGGAACAACGCGTCTCCGCTCTTTTCGACTTCACTCCACGGGCACGGTACCATCCTTCTTCATCATTATTGTCGAGCCCGACATCATGTCAATTGAATTCTGATCCAGCACTTGATTATGCTCTGTATACTGCCGGTTTACCTCAATTCCGCACAGCTGTTTAGTGAGTATGCAACCAATACTTGAAGCATGCGCTCTGTCCGAAGCCGCTCTTCTTGGAAGCAGGAACGACGATGATAATGACAGAGTTGTTGCGGCCGGCGCGGATAAAGTAGTTGGTGACAGTAGATGCGTAAGAAGAGATAGTTGCGTAACGTCGACAGCGAAGGCAGTCTATTCGCATTTACTTCTGCTCTCTTGTCCAAGGTACTCAAAGCAGAACCCTTACACCAAATCGCTTCACACCGTATCCCTTTCCTCCCAAATCCCACCAGCCATAAATGGAACTCCACTCTTCCCCATCAACTGCAACCTTAACGGCGGTAACCCAGCCCCTTTATATTCCAAAACCTCCAATCCACCATCACCTTCATGTCTAAACCGCCCACAAACAAAACTGACCTCCATGTACCCAGCACTTTCAATAACCACCTCCAACAATCTCGCTTTCTCGGCAACTTCCCCGGCCGCATCAGAGGGTGAGGATTCTTCCAAAGCGATAAAGGCGTCGGCGTAATGACATAACTCTGCACTCGATTGACCTGCTTCGCGGCGATTGGCCGTGCGGAGGAGATGGAGAGCACGTTTTCTGGTTGCGGAGTGGCGAATACGAAGGCAGATTGAGAAGAGAGTAGGCAGAATTGCATATTCAAGGGCGAAACAATATTCCTGTTGCTGAGGGAGAGGCGTATAAGGGTATGGTTGTGCGTTACTGCCTTTTTGAGATGGCGATGTCGGTCTGCGTGGATACGTCGTATCGGGCCGTAGATATTCTTCAACCAGATCCAAGATAGCTGCTGCTTGTGCGTCGAAACGATCTATAGATTTACCGTAGGTATCTCGAGCGGTTTGGAGGGTAAAGGTGGAGTAGAAATGTTGAATTTGCATGTGGATCAAATCTCGACGGAGGGTGCTGTCTTGTTGTAGAAGTTTCACTCCGCGTAGCCAGGAGGTATGTGCTTGCATCAATTCTGCTTCGCGGCAGAGCAGGTGATGTCCTTGGGGTAGATGCATGGAACGACTGACGCAATGGATGATGCATTCTATGATCGCTGGTCTTGTATTCCAGAAATTCGTTGTTGTAACTTGTTCTTTCGCCAGTGCTAATAGATCAGTTCTCCAATCCGAAGCGGCAGTGGAGACAAGATCCAGTGCTTGTTTAGCATGTTCAAGGGAAGCAAAGTACGTTGATATACCGTTAGAAGGTTTGTCATGCAGGACGTCACCGCTTGACAATTCCTTCCGACCACAATTCGTAGACTGCGAGCCCATCCAGTCAAAAGCCGCAATAACATCCTTCGACGTCTGCTTCGAGGAGAACCTCAGTCGACCAGCAACGCCATCTTCAATAGTCCTCCGACCAAGCTTGAGATGCTGCATCGCAAGGCCAGTCTCATCTTGATAAGTCTCATAAGATACAAAAAGTAGACAGCAAAGCAACACAGGCTCAATGCTCGCTTGTCCAGATGCAGCACGATCGATATACTTCTGCAACGCTGCAGTAGCTTTACAATATTGCCGCAAGTTGATCTTCTGCTTCACCGGCGATGGCGGCGCGAAGTAACAATGATAATTCTTAGCAAGTCGGATATTGGCCACACTTCCGCAGGCAGCAATGGCGAAGTAGACTGCCGGCTCGGTGACAGCTAGTTGAAGGGAAAGCGTTATCCATTCATGAGTTGGTGAAATGAGTTTCAATCCAGTAGCAATGTGTTGGATGAAGAATTGGAACGAAATATGATCTTCCAAAGTCGTGCTAAACGTCAAAGAAGAAGGAAGTCGCGATATTGTGACGATAGTTGGAGGTGAAGCCGAAGCCGGCAAGAGCGGTCGTTGCGAAGCCATTTCGCGACTGGGAACACCGGAATGATAGCCATCACAGGTACGACCAGTAGAGACACAATTTCGGCAATCAGGTCTTCCTTCATCGCACTTGACTCTCCGAATCCTTTGGAGAAAATGTTAGTGTTGTCCTGCAACGCTCGATAAACCATCCACTTACTTGCATGTCCGACATGCAGTCTTGCTGTACTTAGTCCCCGATTTGCGTTGCCGTTTGGGCTTGACCTCCATACTCGCGTGTGATAGGCATGGTTTTTCGAGAAAAATCAACAATATTTTTGGGGAAGTCAGGAGTAGGTCGTTTCAATCAAGCATCTCGGTCGAGTTTGAAGGTTGCGGGATGAGCCCCACATTTGCACAACGCTGATTGGTCGGCTCGATAAAACCACCAACCAGATGATCGTTGGAGCTAAATATAGCGTATACCACAATCCTGATAATCTTGACGAACTGATCAAGTAGGATGATGTCTCTTCAACGGTTATATCTCTCATTGGCTGGTCCGATAAATCACGAATCGGGTCGACAGCTGCGAGTTCAGGCAGGTAATTGTTTGTATCAACATGGTTTGGAGTTCAGGAAGCCTGAGCAATGGATGGGTGCTATATAGTTGAGATGGAAGGAGGCGAACGATTTGCACGCTTGCAACTCTCTTCTTCAAGCAAGATCAAACTCACTACCTCAAGAACCAATAGATACTCTCCGCTCGAGACCTCATTATCATCATCACTATCATCAACACCGACCTCACCATAGATATCAACAACCATATCCACCCTATCATTTCTTTCCGACCATCTCTCGTCACCACCGTCACCATCACCAAGGGTCCCTCCTCCGACCTCCCCACTCACAACAATGGCCCTCTCTCACGGCGCAATAATCGCAATCGTCATATTCGGCTGCGCAGCATTCTGCCTCTGCGGATATGCAATCTGGGCTGTCATGTTCAAGAACTCCTCGGAAGAATTCACCAGAACAAGGCCTCAAGATCAACAAGCTGAATACATGCGCCAAGTACGACATAACAACATCGAAGCTTTCTCATATCGAGCGGGGAAACACCATCGAGGCATATCCGATGTCGTGTAGATTGTCCTATGAGCATATGCTGGAAGAACGTAGCTTTGTGGAGAATGCCTGTGGGATGGGACAGAGATCATGGCGCCAGTGCCCGTCCGTCGCTTTTGTAGTGATGTCGAGTGAGCACAAGGACGAGACGCCATTGCGTACATGGAACCGGTGGACGCGGTGGATATGAGATAGGTCTGGCTGTATCAGGATGTGACAGAAGGCCCGAGACTTTTCCAAGTGGCCATCCGGAAGTAGAAGATGCCCAATACCACAAGCTTTGCTCAGGTCTGTGTGAGTGCCACGAAGCTAAATGAATTCTGCATGATCTGAAATATGCGTTTTGAGAAGCAGCGTCGGCGCCGACAAAGACTGGACCCTTCCCGTCAGCGAAGCGTAGAGTTGATACCCTTGCTCGCGCACGGAAGCATTTCAGACCACCGATGCATGCTTGTCGACCAGTGCCAGCATACGAGGAAGAAGGTCCATCACACGGAAAGGCTTAGTCTGTACCAAACGTTAGCGGAGTGACAGATCAATCCACAGCAATCACAACTTACCACGACTTCATCCATGCCAGCTTCGATACACGCAGCAATCTGCTCGACACGCGCGTTTGCAGTAATACCGATGATAGGGACATGTCGGACAATTTCGTGTTTTTGTTCCAGTTCACGAATGCGTCGTGCGCATGTCAACCCATCCATGATGGGCATTTCCACATCGAGCAGAATGACAGACAGAGGTACCTGATCAATGCCAACGTATTTGAAGAACGTGGTGGTAGACAGAAGTTCGAGAGCGTCTTGACCATGATCGGCAACATGGACCTTAGCGCAACCAGTCTTGCGCAGTTGCTGGGCGAGAATTTTCTGATTGATCGCGTTGTCTTCGACCACTGGAAAGGATTAGTGAGGCCTTGTCGAACGAAGGATCAGTACTTACCCAAGACATGAAGATCTGCTGTCTGCGGCTTCTGTGCAGTTGAACCATCTACCACACGCATGTGATCGCTGATGGATGTTTGAGCCAGTTCTGCAGTCGGGGGCTCGACTGGTATTTCAACACGAGCAGTCTTGATGTAGAAAGCAAAGGTGCTACCTTTGCCGTGTTCACTGTGTACACCAATTTGACCACCTTGTAGTTCGACCAGTTCCCGAGAGATGAAAAGACCCAGGCCACTGCCGCCGTACTGTTGAGGAAGTCAGCAAAAGACAAAGCCGAAATCTGACAAAGATCACTGACCTGTTTGTATGTTTTGGGTGAAGCTTGACTGAAACGATGGAACAGATGTCCCATCTCAGTTTCTGTCAATCCACAGCCAGTATCACGCACACTGAAGATCAGGTAAATGTCTTCACCAATAGGGTCCTCAGTTATTGATAATCGTCGGGCTGCAGTTTCAACCCTCTCGCCACGAGGCTCGATGAGTGTGACCTCACAATCATCGGCGCTAGGTTGTGTTCGTGATGCTCCTATAGAGATAACGATGTGACGTTTATCTGAGTTTTTAGTAAATTTGATCGCGTCTTGGCGTTACAGTCAGCATGTTTCGTTGTCACCATTGAAAGGGTTACCTACTTGTCATGAAGTTGAGAATGATCTGAGCGAGTCTTCCAGGGTCAAGCAACACGTTGTCGACTGCAAGATCGGTGTAGCTTGGTTGCAAAGCCATGGAACCTTGAATTTTATCGTAGTCTAGCTCTGCCTTGACCATCTTCAATACTGACTGCACAGTTTCTGTTGGTCGGATCTTTTCTGGCGCAAGAATGAGGAGTTTGGAATCCAATCTTGAGAAAGTGAGCACTTCATCTATGATGACCTTCTGATGTCTCGCACAAAGCTGAATGTTAGCTGCAACATCTACAAGCGAATTTCGAGCTTCGGCTGTGAGAATACTGCTTTGAGCGGGGTCAGACACCGAAGGCAGCGAAGACAGAATGCCATCAGCAAGTAGCAAGATCGCGCCCAAAGGGTTACGCATTTCGTGTGATACCCTGTAGCGATGTTAGTTGACAGGGATTGATATGATTGGCGCAAGTGGTGTGCATACATGTCGATGAAGATCTCAGATCTTCTTTTTGTCTCCAGCGCATCAGCCAGCTTTTGTTCCGCCAGCTGCTTACGTGAAGAAATGTCTCTGAGCCAGACGTAAAGATATTCCAGATTGCCATCTTGATCACGACGCTGCTGAGCACTGACCTCAAGCCAGCGAACCTCATTTGGAAGAAGTGCTGGTTTGACTCGAAATTCAGCCCCCATGGGCTTACCCGTCTCAATTGCGGCAGCCCAAGTCTGGTTGAAAGTCTCGAAATCATCTTCATGTACTGCTTCCCTCCAGGCGTTGCCCTCTTCGGCAGCTTTGAAGAAATTGACTTTGCTCATACCGAGAAGCTCAAGAAGTATGTCATTAACATAGACGCAATGGCCGTCTCTCCTGTGCATGCACATGCCTATGGGTGCATCACGAAGCATTCTTGTGAAATTCTGCTCGCTTTTCTCAGCCTTGAGAGTCATGGACTCCAATTCCTGAGATAGTGCTTGAGAGATGGCCCGAGCTTCCCGCTGCTGGGATGGTAGCGAAAAGAGAGCTACCGATTTGAAAAGCATGTCGCGAATCGACTCGGTGAATTGACGCACACTAGGATTTATCGATCGCCTGGGGTTCAGACCCAAAACTACGACCGCAGACAGATGAACACCATCGAGATCGACTATAGGCAGAACATAGGCAGTATCGACAGAGCCAACTTCCGAGATTGAGACAGCAAATTCCTTGGGAAGTGTATCTTTCTTCCCTTGGACGACTATAACATCATTGGCCGAGGTTTGTAACGCGTTGGAAATGCTCCGAGGAAGATGGGCTCCGAGACCCTCAATATTGCAAGCAGCTTCTAGTTGGAAAGTGCCTGCACCATGTATTGAAGGCGATTTGGTCCTGGTGTAGACGGCTGCAAATGAGACATCTTTTGAGTTGTGTTCGAGCGTACGCACAAAGGCTTGCCACACATCTGGTAGACTGGTGGACTTGGACACATTCTCCAAGATATTCTTGGATATCAGTTGACGGTTCTTCTGTAGCACCTTTTCAGTGATTTCAGAGAATTCGGCACATACGCCAAGGAAGTGACCATCGGGAGAAGGAATAGGGAGGAAGACAAGATCGAAGAAACAACTCTCAGGAAAACCGTAACGCGTAAGTATGAGTTCGTAATCTCGCTGGCAGACAGGTTTGCCTCTCTTGACACCGGTATGGATCATCTTCAGGATTTCAGTATGGACGGCGAGGCCCCAGACATCAGCCAGTGGCATGCCAAGCGGCTTGGGGTGCATTTCGCCAACAACAAACTTGGCGCATTCGTTGTAGAGCATGCACAGGTCGTTCCCCCAGTACAAGACACGAGGCTCTCTCGAGGCGAGGACAGTGGTATACATCTGGCGGAGAATGGGAGACCATGATTGCAAAGGACCCAGAACGGTGTTCTGCCAGTTATGATGGATGAGGAAGTCAATCCAGGGATCAAGATTGGGATGAGTGTGTAGGAGCCAGTCCACGGCCAAGTCTTCCAGTGGCGTGTCCAAGTCCGAGTTGGCTAGGCTAGACAAGGTGGTTGAAGTCGAGCGAGTAGAAGAATTGTCCGACTCGTGTCGTGTGAGCGGTATGACGGGTATACGACTTGATTCCTGCACGTCGGGGATGTGTGGCTGGACATCAAGCCAAACCTTGTCGGGTGCATGCTGGTGGGTAAAGACAGCTATCCACGAGGCGCCAACTCTCTTGCTTGACCAGAGTTGCGAGGCAAAGATGCCTATGTTCCCGGACGAAGGCTGCTTGGGCGTGGGGGCATTGCTCAGGACGTCGAGGAGGCTCTCGAACCAGCCCGGCGTCGAGGGGTCGGTCGCGACGAAAGTGTCGAAGGCGGCATTGCGGTAGACGACGGTAGAGGTCAAGTGCTCGAGAATGCACGTCGGTCGCGCATCGTCGGCGATGAAGTCGACAAGGGCGTCAAGCTCCGGGGGGAAGCTGCCGGACGCTTCCCTCGATGCTGTATAGACATCATCGGCCAGAGCCATTCTCACACAGCATGCGCTACACACTCCGGACGTGTCAATGTACAGTAGTCTGGCAATTCTGTCGTGACATGATTGTGTCCTGCCGTTCGGAGCTTTCTACCGTAAGGAATCAACTCCTCAACGTTCCAGGCCTCGTTTCTGGTGCCAAGACCTGGTTTGACTTTTTTGAGCCGCCTACGCATCCTGTACTCGAGTAGACCGGCGCCGCCGCCCTGTTGACAGTCGCTGCCCAGGAGCATCATGTTGTGGGTGACGAGACAGTCTAATCGAACGTTGCGCGCTCGTCGCCTAGATTCAACTCCAAGGGGTCATGGTAGGGGAGAGCGCGGGCGACACGACAAACCTCTTGTCCATCATCGACCTCTTCTTTTCGTAAGACTGACCGTCCCTATGGATCATGGCTGGTCGGATCATGGCTGGTCAGAACATCACCCAGATCATCTAGACAGGTATCAGCGACTTTTGCCGCCTTGACAATTCATTTGCCGCATAGAAGAAGGGACCCCAGGATGAGAGGAGCATATTCCCAGACCTTCTCTTTGCTCAATATATTCCAAAAAGACGGAAAATCAAGCACATACGGCCACAGTCAGCTGAAAACTGGGCATCCCGTCCGCTCTGCCA
>ERZ794946.950-NODE-950-length-10259-cov-3.526068_pt1 | contig 10259 bp, 9 predicted proteins | sample MGYA00433072_ERZ794946 | MGnify/ENA primary metagenome ERZ794946 (study PRJEB30137, sample SAMN04331413) | food metagenome | isolation source: Y3 must sample point D1 replicate A | place: Australia: South Australia | collected 2014 ...
ATGCATCATTGTAAGATGTAAGCTATGGCCCAATATATGCATGTGTTGTATGCAGACCTGTAGCGGAGCGTACAAGATGCTGGAAGCTAGGGAGCTCGTGAGCTCGGTATGCAGCTCAGTATGCAGTATCGTGACTCGGCGCTCTTTCTAATGCGATGGCATCTGTAGTGCAAGTGGACAACTTGTAGCGCTTTTCAAGCATTCTCGAGCGCAACCGGAGCTGTGTCTAGCATCTTCGGCGCCATGAGGTCGCCCTTGTATTCTCCCGAATGGCCTTGAGGTGTCGGGTGAGCTTGAGAACCTTGCATCCTGTATACCAGCGCGATCCAGCACGCTTTCCCCATCATCTTCCCTCAGTCGTATCCATCTCTTGATTTCACCTCTCAAACAGGACTATCACTCCTCCCAGGCGGCGGCACACTCCCCCTCCACAACCTCCCCCTGTCTTCTTCGTAATTCAACATTCCACTCCCCTCATCCTCTTCCTCCCCGTCATCTTCATCCCACTCCTCCCTCTTCCTAAACCTTCCCACCAATCTACCAACTCTTTCCTTCACTTGACTTTTGGCCCTCCTTGCGATTTCGGAAACGGTGTCGAGTGGTAGGTTGGAGGATTGGGAGCGCCAGAAGGGGAGGAGGAGGTGTGTTATGCTGAGGTATAGGAAGAGGGATATTGAGAACGGGAGGAGGAGGGTCTGTGTGTTGAAGAAAGAGGTTAGTAAGTAAGGTGGTGGGACAGGGGGACGGAAGGGGGGACTTACCAGGAGGGCGGAGGGAAAGGATTGGGATTGTGATTGCGACATTTTGTCTTCGTTGCTTCCTCTTCCTCGTACGCAAGTATGCGCTGCTGTAAATCGTCGTCGTCCTCGTCCTCGAAACGCGCAAGATCCAGAAAAGTGATTACTCGAGAATTCCAGAAGTGGCGACCGAAGATTAGATCCAATCCAAGTATATATCCAAAAAGCGCAATAAAGAAGAGAATGCGACGATAGCAGCTCAGTCGAATAGGTAGATAGGCCGCGCGGACTACTTCTTCTCCCCTTCCCAAGACAAGACAAGAAAAGATGATGTATGTAAACGCAATCACACCCGCTTCCGGATGCAACGGCTATAAAGAATCTGGGGAAATATAGGATATGTAGCTGATGACGACTGCAGTGAGAAAAAAGAAAAGACGGCTTCGAAAAGAGAGAGGGCGTGTAGAACAAGCGGCGGCTGGACAATCGCGACAAAAGAAGGGAGAAATCACACAGCCCTATGCTCAGCTCAGCTCATCTCATCTACATAAGCTGGGTAGGCTCAAATCTTAGAAGAATGTCAGTTGCTACTAACCATGCGCGTGTAAGATGAACGGTCTCGCCGCCCGCCGCCGGACTACGGACTTGCCGGGCAAAGCGAGCCAAGATCTCGGTGAACCTTCTTGTTCTGTAAGGCTTGGGAGGCTTGCAACAAGCGTTTGGAATCTATTTTTGGCATTCAGCTGTATAGGGGAGCACCCTGGCTTGAATTTACCAATGAGATTGCGCACGCAATTGGTCGACTACTAGATTGCAATGGAGCAGAGGTGGTTAAGAACATTGAGCTCGCTCGATTGCATGAAGCGGTGTTGATTTTGAAAGTCTGCAGTCGATGTCGGTGGTCGCGTGTTAAGTAATCCAATTGTCGAGTGAAAAGGCTCATGTTCGACGTCTGATGACCGCCTTCTAAGCACAACAAAACCAACGAAATCAGAAGATAAAGAGATACACAATCTACAAGCTAATTTTTCTACTCCAAATTCACACATATCCGTCATAAATTGTATCTGTACAGAGTATAGATTCAACATCAACAAAACTCCACAATATGCTTGCTGCCTCTCAGTGCAACATCCATTCAAACATCATCTTGTCCGACCCGTCTATATTTTCCACTACCTCCAGCATGAGATGATTCTCCATCTCCCTTGCCCTTCTTGACTAGGTTCGAGATCCAGCCGCCTAGACCTTCAGAGTCGCCGTCCTTGCTGTACATGGGCTTGCCATTTTGCACGTCGACGGAAGGAGGGTCAATGTCGAGATCAGGAATGTTCGAGTCTTGAGGCGCATCGACATCGCGGTCGAGATGTAACGAAGGTGCTGGACTTCTGCTGAACAAGCTCTCGGCTTCGGCGAGTGTCGCGGGTGATGGGGCGATTGTCGAAGCATCTCCGAAAATGCTGTTCATATCTTCCAATCGAACATTTGCACTGCGAACATGTTAGCTGATGTATGCAAAGCAATAGAGAGGTGTTACGTGCGTCTCGGGGAAGCAGAAGAACACTACAACAAGTGATACTGCACAGAAGAAAGCATGTACAAGGTACAGACGCCACTGGATAAGTTCTTGGAGCACTGGAGTGAGTTCACCGACCAGCCAATTGAACGCCCAGTTGGATGCAGTAGACAGCGAGGCACCCTTGGCACGGATGCTGAGAGGAAGAATCTCTGGAGGGTAGAGCCAGGGAATAGGTCCCCATGAAGCACCAAAGGCGGCATTGTAAAGCATGACGAAAATAACAACCATGCGCGGTGTCAGGTGGATGTCGATGTACATGAAGTACGAGATTGCCGAGAGTGAGACGATCATGGCGGCTGCACCCCACATGAGGATGGGGCGGCGACCAAGACGATCCACAAGGTACCATGGTGGTATAGTGGAAAGCAGGTAGGTGATTCCGTTGATACCAGTCATGAGAATAGCATCGCGGCCAACCCATCCAGCTTGCTCAAAGACCAGGGGAGCGTAGTATGAAATGACGTTGATGCCGTTGAGTTGTGCAAGAGCTTGGGCAGACATGGCGATAAAGACACGCTTGTAGTAGCGCTTGAACATGTCCTTGTAGCTGCGCTCGCCTTCCTGACGTTGCAACAGCACATTCATCTTGATCTCGCGGTATTCGTCACGCGCCTTTGGGTTGTGGATGTCACCCTTGCCGTAAAGGTTGGCAATGACGACAATGCCTTCTTCGTCGTGGTCGTTGTCGAGGAGCCATCTGTGCAAGATTGTCAGTATTGGAAAGGGAATGTTGCAAAGGGCAAGGCATACCTGGGGGATTCGCAGATCAAGAAAGAGCCTACAATCAGTAAAGAGCCCATAACACACTGCATGAAGAGAGGAAGTCTCCAACTCCAGTCGCTAGGAATAAAGGAGCAGAAGTAGTCAACCCAGACACTCGAGGCATAGCCAACAATGTTACCGGTGAATTCGATACAAGCCAGCTTTCCGCGATTGTGCGGTGGAGAAATCTCCGACTGGTAAACAGGCACAATGGTCGAAAGAGCACCAACACCCAGACCAGCAAGGATACGACCGAGGATCATCATGGGCATACCAGTAGCGAAGGCCTGGAAAGCACCGCCAATGACGAAAATGACGGCTCCGTAAAGGATGGTGAGGCGACGACCGAGGATATCACCAATACGTCCCACACCCAAGGAAGATACGAAAGCTCCAACCTCGAGGATAGCAACCATTGTACCAATCTCTGCTCTTGTAGGTTGGTTGAAGTAGTTTTTGAAGTAGTTGCCGGTAATGATACCGCTCATGACACCTTGGTCATAACCGAACAGGAAAACACCTAGCGAGACAAAGACGGAGGTGAAGTATACAAGCTTCTTGCCATGGAGGCCATGCATGCGCGAGGGGCCATCATTGGGGGCCATGATGCGGACGAGGATGCGTTCGGCTTGGGAGATGTGGCGCGGTGGGGGATTGGGGATAGGGATGTCGTTCTTGTTGAGGGCGCCTTCTTTGGTACCGCTTTGGTAGCGAACGTGCTTGTTGCTGTTCTTACGACGACTACTCGGACTGAGGTGTTGCTGATGGCCTAGAGCACCGCGAAGGGGGTCGTCTTCGTTGTCAAACTGATCCACCAGGTCACCCGTGTCGCTCCAGAGACTGAAGTCGCTGTGGGCAGATTCCGACGAGCGCCGGTGACCACTGCGGTCTGAGTATCGCTTCTCGTCAAACGATGAGACGCTGCTGGTGGTGCGCAGGTGCCGTGATGATGATGAAAGAGTGTGCAAGGGGATATTCGCGGGCTTGCGTTCTTGAGGAATGTTGGCGGCGATGTCGACCTCCTGCCTGGGATGGAGGCAGGAAGAAGATTTCAGAAAGGGCGGTAGACGGAAAAAGAGACAACACGTGCGGATATCACAACACCTTGCTCGATAGCTTCAACTTCCCACTCGATAGATAGCGACCAAGGACCTTGCTCAACCAACACGGGGAATCGGCGCACTTGCTCAAGAACTCGCCAGATAAGGGACCAATGACGTCGTAAAGCTGACCGTCCGCTCAGATCACCAGAAAACCTTGCTCCACTGCTGCAGGTCACGATGGTTGAATTGGAGGATGCCAGAAGCGAGAGAACAAGAGGCTGGAAATGGCGGTAAGAGAAGACGTATGTGCTGTGATGCCGTCGGGAAAAAAGAGAGAGGGCACTCCCTTTTCTCCCCAATCATCCTTCGCATGCGCGGCTTTTTTTGTCCCCTTGAACCTGACGATTGTCGATCACCGGCTTGCGACCTCCCTGATTATCCGACCGCAGACAGTTCTACCATATCTCTCTGCATAATTCAATAGCATACAGAGAACCATACATTTTGTCAGTGTCTGAGCAACAATCCTCTCGTCTCATCGACAGATCAAAAGAGGCAAGAAAACCAAAACCATCAATGTCCACGATGCAATCATACCCGGGGCCTCCGCAAGAAAGAACAGCAGGTCCTTGCCCCGTGCGTACGCCAACGCCATCTCCCCATCTCCCAAGACCTGGGAAAAGGGGACATCTTGGATATGAAACTAGGTCACATGTCCAGCTTCAACCTGACCGCCTGCTCGTGAAACATGACAGCTTCTTGACTAAAAAGTATATCTGTACAATGGCAGGAACGTGGTCATCTGCCTGTCCTTTTAGTCAAGAGGCCAAGGTTCACTCAGGGTAAGAGCAGCTTACAAGTTTCAGCATTTAAATGTCAAGTCAAACTGCAAATCTCGTAGAAAATAAAAGAAGTTATAATATGTACAACATTTCCATGACCGCGACTATGCTAAACAAGAAAACAAACGAAAAAGAGAGAAGCATGTCAAATAAGTTGTGTGAACGCCCATGTTCGCCGGTCTTTGAGGGGCAATGTTTGGAGAAACTCCCCCTTTCGTCTTTCCTTTATGCAGAGAATCCTCCTGCTGCTCTTCTTTCTTCTCTCCAGGTATATCCTCAGATTCTCGGGTATATGCCTCCTCCAAAAACTTCATGTCTACCACTCCGGACTCGGCATTTTTTCGTAAGAGCTCCGTCTTGTATGATTATTATCTACAACAAACTGGGTAGTCGTTTATGCGCTGGCGACAGCATTGGGGCCGTAGTGCACTTGAGGGTTGGGCTCACCAGGAGCCATGAAGTTGGTCTTGGCGTTGCCTTGGGCCTTTGATGCTGAGCAACGGGCCATGGTGGGCGAGGATCTTGAAATGGCGTTGGTGAAGAAGAAGTCGGCGATGGGCTTCTTGAGGGCGGTGCCGGTGATCTTGGCGCCGTGGTTGGCCTCGACAAGCTGCACCTTGGAAAGAGCGCCAACTTCTTGCGAAGTAGGCTCAGCAACATCGTAGGCGGAGAGGGCGGGCGAGATCTCGTTCATGCGGTCGCGGAGCATCTCAATGTCGTCGTAGGGGAGAGTGACGTTCAAGGCCTCGGAAACGGCACGGAGGATCTTCCAGTCCTCGCGAGCAGCACCGTAGGTACCTGTTGCGGCGCGGCCCATCTGTGTACGGCCCTCGGTGTTGACATAGGTTCCGCTCTTCTCGGTGTAGGTGGCACCGGGGAGGATGACGTCGGCGAGCTGAGCTCCCTTGTCACCGTGAGAGCCCTGGTAGACAACGAAGGCATCCTTGGGAATGGCGGCGGCGTCGATCTCGTCGGCACCGAGAAGCCAGATCATCTTAGGTGTGACCTGGGTGGTGGCAGGGTTGCTGACACCCCAACCGATCTCGTAGGCACCGGTACGGGCAGCAGCACGCTGCAGGACGTTGTAACCGTTCCACTCCTTGGTTGCGAAGTTGGCCTTGTTCTCCTCGATGAACTTGCCGACGGTCTCGAACATGGCCTTGGCGTCAGGGTGCTCAGCGACAGCGGAACCAACAATGATCATGGGGCGCTCGGCGTTCTTGAGCTTCTCGGCGAAAGGTCCAGAAAGAGCAGACTTGAGGGCGTTGGCATCGGCACCGAGGTTCTCGTACTCGAAGGTTGACTCGAAGTCCTCACCAACGAGACCGACCTCGAGATCAGAGCGGATCCATTGCTTGCGGATACGGGCGTTCAGGACAGCGGCTTCGTGACGAGGGTTTGTTCCGACAAGAAGAATGGCATCGGCCTCTTCAACACCAATAATCTTGGAGTTGAAAGTGTAGTTGGCGCGAACATCAATACCGTGGGCCAGAGGAGAGTCACCCTGAGGTTGGTCAAGGGCAAGGTTCTCGGATCCGAGACGGTTGGCGAGGTCCTTTGCGGCGACAAGCGATTCAGTGTCCATAGTGTGACCAGCGATAATCTTGAACTCATCACCCTTGGGCTGGAGCTGCTTGAACTTCTCGGAAATCTCAACCAAAACGTTCTCCCAGGTGGCAGGCTTGAAGGTGGAGCCCTCGCGGAGGAGGGGAGTGGTGAGGCGCTGGGTGCTGAGACCGTCGCACGAGAAACGAGATCTGTCGTCAATCCACTCCTCGTTGACATCGTCGTTCAGACGGGGAAGGACACGCATGACCTGGAGACCTCTGCTGTCGACACGAATGTTGGAACCAAGAGCGTCCATAACATCAACAGTCTCGGTGTGCTTGAGTTCCCAGGGACGGGCGCGGAAAGCGTAGGGCTTGGAAGTGAGGGCTCCAACGGGGCAGAGATCGATAACGTTTCCAGACATCTCGGTGTCGAGGGCGGTCTCGAGGTATGTGCCGATTTGCATGTCGTTACCACGGCCGGTAGAACCAAGCTCGGGGGCACCGGCGACGTCGTTGGCGAAACGGATGCAACGAGTGCAGTGAATGCAGCGGTTCATTGAAGTCTGAGATTGTCAGTATGTCATATGCTTAAAGAGAAAAGGACAGCCATGGCGGCGCACCTTGACGAGAGGACCAATGTTCTTGTCCTCGACGGCACGCTTGCCACCAAGCTCGTGGAAGCGACCACGGTCAGCACCGTATCTCATGCTCTGGTCCTGGAGATCACACTCGCCACCCTGGTCGCAAATAGGGCAATCCAGAGGGTGGTTGGCGAGCAAGAATTCCATGACACCCTCACGGGCCTTGTGGACGAGGGGGGAGTCGGTCTTGACGACCATACCGGGCTGGACGGGCCATGCGCAAGAGGCGACGGGCTTGGGGGCGCGCTCGACTTCGACGAGACACATACGACAGTTACCGGCGATCATGAGCTTCTCGTGGTAGCAGTAGCGGGGGACGGTGGAGCCGGCCTTTTCGCAGGCCTGGATGAGAGCGGAGCCGGCTGTGAGGTGTGTCAGAGAGGAGACCGGTATAGGGTGGTGGTGAGTGGAGGCATACCCTCTATTGAGACCTTCTTGCCATCTGTATTCGCATGTTAGTGATGTTGAATTGGCTGGGCGTATTCAGTCAAGGGCGTACCGATTGTGAGCTCGACCTCGGCCGGGCGAGGAGCGGAAGAGGTGAATGCGCGGGTGGCATTGACTGAGGCCAGCCTCTGCGAGCGCGGCAGACTGCGCAAAAGCTGTTGGCGCATCATGTTGTGTATGGCCGGAGGGGGTGGGTATGGAGTGGAGAGTCAAGGACGGCGGTGGTAATCGAGTCTCCCAAGAGGCGTCAAGAATCCGCGACTCTGTACTAACTCGCGCTCTATGATTCGCCCGGATCTTTCCGTGCTTACTTGCCAGCATCATTTACTTCGTCTTTTGCCATCACCATTCGACGGCATTGTCAATTTTGATCTAGTTTCAATTGAATAATGCATATGGTCTGTAAGGACTGGCCATAATTGCGCAGAGTCGAAGCGCAAGATGATTGTACCTGTCAATAACCTCCCAAGGCTGCCAACTCACCGTCACCAAGGCCGGCGTCGTCTTCGCTCTTGACCCGACCTCTAACCACTGGCTTGTCATCAAACTTCTAAAGACCGGCCCAATCACTGTCTACAACTCTAAGTGTACAATTGCCAGACATGTTGCTTTGTTCTGCGATCCTCTGGTACTGTTGTTTGCAAAGCTTTTCTGTCCGAGCGTGTTCTCAACTTGAGATGGCTCTCCTGACCCAATCTCATCACCAAACAATAATACATCCTTATAGCATAGTGAATATCAATCAAGATCTGGCAAGACTGTCCCGATTCCTTCGTTCCTTTCACATTCGCTACTCAAATACCTGATGCATGACAGAAGTGACTCGTTCTGCTCCGGACATTTTGCTTGGCAAGCCTCTGCTCGAGCAATGCAGATGCGAAGCATACTGAACGATCATCTGAGTCTTCTTTCACTTGCCTCAGGACCCGTGTCCAGTCTGCTGCTCTCACTTGAATTACCGTTGACATGGTTCGTTCTTCGATGCAAGTTCGTTGATGAACTGATCAAACTGATTAGATGGAAGACGGAGGTTTGCGGGGGTCGGTCCGAGCTTTCTGTTTATACAAGCAGTTCGGAAACTTTTGATCGCCTGCTCGCTGCATCCACCATTCCCGGCGCACTTATTCCTTTCCTTTGGTTCTTTGACCATCTTCATCATGTCGGCCGATCTATCAACGATCGCCAACCTGCTCCAGGCCAGTCTTGATCCCCGCCAGAACAAGCAAGGTATGTTTCTCGTAAAACCATACAGCAGCGTCATGGTACTGACGAGATGCAACAGCCGAACAGGCCATTCGCCAGGAAGAAGCGAAGCCTCAATTTTCCCTTGCTCTCCTTCAAATTGTCGCATCAGACTCATATCCCAACACGACACGGCTGTCGGCCGCTCTCTTCTTCAAGAATTTCATCCGCCGCAGCTGGACCGACGAAGATGGAAACTACAAGCTCCCTCAGGATGAGGTGACTGCTATCAAGCGTGAGGTTATCGGCCTCATGATCTCTGTGCCTTCGACCATCCAGACTCAGCTTGGAGAGGCCATCAGCGTCATTGCCGACTCGGACTTCTGGGAGCGCTGGGACACTCTGGTCGACGACCTCGTCTCGCGCTTCACCCCCGACAACCCCAAGGTCAACAACGGTGTCTTGCAAGTCGCACACTCCATCTTCCGCCGCTGGCGTCCTCTTTTCCGCACAGACGACCTCTTCACTGAGATCAACCACGTCTTGTCCAAGTTCTGCGAACCCTACCTCACCCTTTTGCAGGTAAGAGACACCCTCCCTCACCGTTGCAGGCACACGTACTGACGCACGAGTAAAGAGCACAGATCAGCAGATTACCGCAAACCAAAACAACAAGGAGTTGCTCGCCCAGCACTTCACCACCCTCAACCTCAGCATCAAGCTGTTCAACGACCTTTCCTGCCAAGATCTGCCTCCGGTCTTCGAAGACAACCTCGCCTCCATCAGCGCTCTGCTTTTGAAGTACCTGAGCTACGACAACCCCCTCCTTCACACCGACGACGAGTCAGAGGCTGGTCTTTTGGAATACAACAAGGCTGCCATCTTCGAAGCGCTGATCCTGTACGTCCAGAAGTACGAGGATGCTTTCGGACCATACCTGGGCCAGTTCGTCGAGAGCTCGTGGACCCTCCTCACAGCCATCGGTCCCGAGACCAAGTACGACATCCTTGTCAGCAAGGCCCTGCAGTTCTTGACCTCGGTCACCAAGATCAACCAATATGCCCAGAGCTTCAACGACCAGGCTATTCTTGGTCAGGTCGTCGAGAAGGTCATTCTCCCCAACCTGTCGTTGCGCGAGTCGGATGTCGAGATGTTCGAGGACGAGCCCATCGAATTCATCCGCAGAGATCTGGAAGGATCCGACAGCGACACTCGTAGAAGAGCAGCCACCGACTTCCTCCGCCAGCTGGTTGAACAGTTCGAGAAGCTCGTCACCGACGTCGTCTCACAGTACATCTCGCACTACCTGGCCGACTACGAAAAGGACAAGAGCGCCAACTGGAAGTCAAAGGACACTGCCGTCTATCTCTTCACCTCGATCGCTGCCAAGGGCGTACCCACCGCTGCTCGTGGTGTTCAGACGACAAACACGAACGTTGACGTTATTGACTTCTTCCAAAAGAACATTGCTGTCGA
>ERZ794946.952-NODE-952-length-10250-cov-3.702011_pt1 | contig 10250 bp, 14 predicted proteins | sample MGYA00433072_ERZ794946 | MGnify/ENA primary metagenome ERZ794946 (study PRJEB30137, sample SAMN04331413) | food metagenome | isolation source: Y3 must sample point D1 replicate A | place: Australia: South Australia | collected 2014 ...
CATGAGAGCTGTCTGTCGGGAAAAAAATCACTTCAAGTGTTCTCGGCGGCTGTATATCTGAAGACAGTCAGTGGCAGTCGAGCGTGGGACGAACTCTAAGTGCGATTACCTTTCCACAAAACACACACCCATGCTCTCGCTTCCCTTTCGTTCCTCTCTTGATTCTTCCTGTTGTCGTAACGTCAGGTAAGCGGTTTGTTCGTATGTGATTGGCAGATGGATCAGCCCCATCCCTAGCACTGCTGGCGAGAAGCATTGTGTGAAGGCCAACTCAAGCAACAATGTTTCCCAAAGCTCGGTCGTCGTTCGCAATCTCGAAATGCTTTTGGACAGAAGGTGGGATGTAAAAGGAGGCTAACCCTATCTTTAAGTTTACCTCGTCGAACACCATGACCATACCGAGCGGAGTTGATCCACGTAGCGCGGCCAGGCTTGGGTGAGCCCTGTTGGAGCGCGTTTCGAAGCGAAGTAGGCAAGAGGTTTACGCACCCCCAAAAAATGGTAGATGCGCACGCGATTCAAGCAAAAGGCAAGATCGACAGAGACGAACACTGCTTCAAACCCTAGTGAGAGCCGAACCATCACCAAAGAACGGTTCTCAAGGGATGCTTGGAGCTTCGGCACCTCCGACTGGTCTCGAGGGCTCTGATTTGTGCCTTTTCGGACGGCCCAGCTTTCTGCATGCTCTACTCGTAAGATGGACAGACGAAGCGTCATGGTAACATTGCCGTGAACCTGCATGTTCGCATAACAAGCATCGCAGATGTGAACTCTCAATATCTTAGCCAAGGCGATAAGGCATACATTTATCCTGTACTTCAATAGGGTTCGTTCGGCAAGTGCGAGTGGGTGCCGTTGACGTATACGGTGAGCATTCCCGGGCAGTTTCCACCAAAGAACGATAGAGATCAATCACCTGATAGTCAAAATACGCCATCGGGTGACGGTAGAGTAGGCATAATTCGTCCGTCTCAGAAAGAGACTGGTTCAACAGGTTCGTGTGTCGGAGATTGGTTCTGTGTTAAGTCTAGACGCAAGACATATGCGTCCGCCGAGTCATGCAGCTACATTCGGCGGCTGCTGGGTAGGGGTATCTTCCGATCTTCACGGATGTCGTTATCACTTTGGTACCAGGGGTCTGGTTGTGCCCGGGACCAGATGAATGGGCGTCTCGAGGCGTTTGGTCCATCTTCGATCTGACCCAAGAAGCAATTGAAAAGCGAGCAGGCGTGTTGGACTCGAGGTCTGGACCTTACTATGTTGAGGATCGCCGAATATTATTGGGATTCATCCATAATAGCATGAAAATTGATGCGGAAAGACAAGCGGATAGGGCAGAAGGTGCGTCGCGCTCCTGGAGGATCACACATGATGGCACGAAGCACACATATACGTCTGTATGTCTTTCGAAGATGTTCCTGAGTCGAGTCTAGTAGGAAGAAAGGGTATGCAGTGAGAGGAGAGGCAACCACAGATGATGCCCTAAGGCGGATCCTCGGCCACAGCCGAAAGCTTCACTGCTCTTGCCGAACGGAGACATTCATCTTCACCACTCTTCCTTCCGTACCAAAGTACAGTACCGTGCATGTATTCAGGTTACGCTCAAGATGCAAGCACGTTGACCTCGACCGGAGCCATAACCATTTTCCAATTTGGGAACTGTGCTTTGCATTTGCGATCATGGCTCAACAAAGGACGATAGTATCCTGCATGTATTACTCTCGTTCAACGGCCTACCTTGCCTAGCCTATGCTCGCACCATCGCAGTCTCGGACCATTGGTTTCCTATTTGACAAAACAGCATATTGAAATGACCAAGCGAAAGGCGCGGACTTCCAGAAGAAACACGAGCTTCTCAATACTCGGTAATGTACGATCGTGCAGTAGTCTGCAGACCAGGCTTTCCAACAACCAGTCAAGTTTGACGCGGGAAGCGCAGCAACCGAGTGACGGCTCCGGATACGGGTTGATGCCGTTCCAAAATGTTCTTATTCCCTGAGGGTGGATTGAGGTTCGATTCGTTATTGTATGTGTAAGTCTTCATCCGGATCTAATGCTTCAGCTCCAGTATTCGCTTCCTCTCGGCTGTTGATCCGTACCAACGATGCTTGACTCGGGACTATGCATGTCAATATTACCTTGCCGTGATGGTTATCACTCTGCCGCCACAGAGACAATCCTTCAACTCGGCATCAAGACAACAGACATCTTAGCTTAAAGTTAGATATATTCGACCTGTACACGTGAGGTGCCTGCCAGCCGACTCTTCTTCTCAGCTAACGGCATCCTCGCGATCGAGTAGCTACAGCAAGTATTACCATGCTATTGGTTCAGCATGTCGACTGCATCATGTACTGCACTGTCACATGAATGAGCCAAGACTGGTTTCAGAAAATCGCAACCCGACGAAAAGCTGCCGAGGCAGAGTCTAAACACACAGCTAACTGCCAGACAGGATGATGGAACGTGGAAATTGGGTCGCAATACTCGATTGCATGGGTTTGTGTTATGAAGCTACCAAAAGTATCAAAAGGGGAAGATGAATGCTCTTCTGATGTCGGAAAGAAAAAGACGACCGAACCAACCCTTGATAAACCATAGCCATGAACCGAAACCTTCCCAGCTTAAACCAGTGTATATCGATTTAATCCATTTTTTGCCGTCATGAATTCTTGTTCGTCATTATGAACGCCCGCTCGTGAAATGAATCAACAAGAAAAAATGGAAAAGATGGTGTCCCTTGACGCTGCTCTTCTCGAAATGCGAAACTCTGAAGCCGGTGACTGGAGCTTGTAATGCAACCATCTTGTTTGTGACGGTGAGGAAGGGCCAAAAAGCAAACAGATTTACTGTGCTGAATAGGTTTACTTCTTCTTGGGGCCGAACATGGGGGCGCCGACGTTGGCACCGGTGAGGCGGACATTGGCAGCCTTCTGAATCTTCTGGACGAAGTCCATACCTGGCCAGTCGGCACCGGGGCGCTCGAGGGCGGCGACGTAAGCAACATCGACCGAGGCCTTGGAGGCAAGGTCCTTCTGGGTCATGGTGGCACCCTTGGGGTTCTTGAGTTGCTGGCGGGCCTGCTGGAGAGCCTTGGCGACATCATCCGGAACCTTCTTTGTTGCGACAATGTCCTCGCTGCGGTCGACCTTGGTCAAGTGCTGGCCTTCGATACCCTTGCTGGCTGCCTGTGTCGTGTGTTAGCTGCTTGTGCCAGAGAAGGACAGGCGAAGGGACTTGACGTACGTTGGCGGTAGCGAACTTCTTCTCGGTGGCAACGATACCACCGCTACGCTGAGCGGCGTTCAGAGCGCTCTTTCCCTTGATGACGGTCTCGCGAGGGCCGGCAGCACCGCCACGGGCCTTGCTGCCAATCTTGGTGACTTGGTCCCAGTCAGACATTGTGAGTGTGAGATGTGTGTGGTGTGCGGGTTGAGTGGTGTGTGAAGTGGAGTGGTAGGTGGTGGTGAGAGTGGATGGACGATTGGTGGAGGTGTGTTGTATGAGGCAAGAAGAGACGTCTGAGCAATTGTGAGATGTTAACTCTGACATGTTTCTCGGCGGCGATCTGTATGACATCGCTCACTGGTCCCTCGTTTGCACGTGACATGCCACTGTTCGATCGCCTTCTACAAGCTTCGCCGCATTCTTAACACCGACACCGATGTGACAACACGATAGCAAACCTGACACCGTCAAACTGCTTCTTGTCGCGCGACATAGAGGCACCGGCAATGCTGATTATCGTATTTGTCACTAATTGCTTTTGAGTATTTTTTTGACAAGAAGTAAGAAATGTCATTATGAAGCCTTATATTTACAAGATGGGTCGAAAGTATAATCAATCAAGCAACAAAGCGTCGCTCGTTCTTACCTCCGAGCCCACTCAAAATGCCAGAGGCAATACCTGATGAATGGTATGATGCCTCAGCAGTGTGGTTCAAGATATCGCCGACCCCGCCTAGAACAGAGCCCGTGGCATTCTGCAACACCTCGCCTGTTCCTTCTACGATTCCGTCAACTGTGCCTATGATGCCTTCCAACGGATCGATGACAAGGCCTAAGATTAGCGCATCTGCCCATTTGAGTGCGGCGCCGACAGGAAGACCAATCGAAGCTGGACGATCATGTGCCAGGAGGTCGAAGCCTTTGGTGTTTCCTGGATTGTAGTTGGGGTATCCGACAGCAGGGTAACCACCGACGATACCGATAAGGCCATCTGATGGTCCCGACGAACCTGTGTAATCAGGAATGCTCGATGAACTATTGTACGAAGTAGTACTGTTGTAGTTGGAGCCGTTGGAGCTAGAGTATGCCGAGGACGAGGTCGAGTATGAGGTCGACGCTGAATCGGTTTGAGACGAGATGCACTCTGCTTGATCCTGGCTGACTTGCACAGCGCGCTTAGCATTACCAGTTGCTGCAGTGGTACACTGTGTTTGATCAAGAGGCAGGTACGGAACACTGCCAGTTCTGCCAGACTTCTTGATCAGGTCTGCAGCCTTCTCTGCAACAGCGTAGATGACAGATTCAAGATGAGCGGCAGGGACGATCGGGAAGATGCTGGCATCCACTACACGGACGTTTTGGGTGCCGTAAACGAGCAGATTAGAGTCGACAACACCTCCATCATCTCTGGGCATCATTGCGGCTGTACAAGAAGGGTGAAATTCCGTACCCAAAGCGCGATTCAAGAACTCTTGCAACTGTGCATCAGTGGCGGCGTGCGGTGGGTCTTTTTGCACTGGCTGGAGGATTTGAAGCTCCGGCTGTTGGAACAGCTCGTCGTTGAAGCGCAGTGAGTCCATCATGACTGCCATGTCAATGGGGTTGCTACCATAACGGAAATCAAGGTTAGGGTAGGTAAATGCGTCGGTTGTCTTGATATGGACATTGCCGCGAGTAAAGGGACGCTGGTTTGAGATCTGTGTGTTACCGGCGTTGTCCTGCAAGAATTCGATGACTGCGCGACGGCTGTTGTTCAAGGCAGGAATGAGAAGAGCACGTTGACGGGCATAGCCACGAATCACACTATTGTCAAGTCCGTCAGCCAGGTATTGCTCGTCGGAGAACGATGACGCGTTCTGAGCAATCTCCTGCGCGCGGTTTGAGATCTGCGGCAAAGAAAAGAAGCCGTTACCATCCGGAGGTCCAAAAGTGTAGGGTCCAGTGCGGTTCTTGTAGTACACTGATCTCGCCCAGTCGTTGATGGTCGAGTTTTGCATAATATTGGGGTAGACATAGCTTTGGTTGTTGAAGCCTTGCGTCATGTGCATAAGCATATGATCCTGGAGGTTGTTTCCGACTCCAGGGAGACTGACACGGCTCTTGACTCCGGCTTGGGCAAGGATGTTAGTATCGCCGATGCCAGACAGTTCGAGAAGCTGAGGAGTACGGATAGCGCCGGCGGCCAGGATCACCTCGCGAGCAGCCACAGCTGTCCAGACTCTGCCGTTGGCTCCCGCAGACACTTCGACTCCAACAGCGCGAGCTCCGTCATCCCCAGGAGCACCACACCCACCATCGAATAGGATGCGGCGTACATGTTGACCAGTGGAGACGTAGAAGTTCTCACGACCAGCAACTGGGTCCCAGCGTGCACGACGTGCATCTGCGCGAGACTGGTTCGTCATGGAGATACCTTGAGGCAGGTACATGGCTCCTTTTTCGGTAGGTGCGGCAGGGTCAGGCTGGGTCGGTACGCCCAAGCGGTTCAGTGCGGCGAAGAAATGCTGGCTGGCGGGATATTGGAATGCAGGAAAGGAAACATTCTGTGGACCAGTCTCGCCATGTTGGGAAGCATCATATCCCATACCATATGTTGTTGCGACCTCATCAGAAGGTTGCTGGTTAAATGTCTCGCTCTGGTCATCATCAGTACGCAAAGTCCCGCTAGCTGCCGTGTAGTACTTACTCTTTGGAAGAACTCAAGAAGTGAATCATAATCCCATCCATCGTTTCCGAGTTGAGACCAGATGTCATAATCTTCCCGGTCGCCACGATTCCACAGCATAGCGTTGATTAGGGTACCACCTCCTAGACCCTTGCCTTGCGGTATAGTCCTGCTACCGCCATCGAGATAGGTTTGTGCAACAGTTTGGTCACACCTGTTTTTTCGTCAGTGACGTGCCTCGCCGCTTTTATGCAGACTGATACGTACCAGTTAAATCCACCACATTTGCCATTGACAGATCCAGCTGCACCCTGGTAGTATGGGATCATGATGCTCTCTGGGTAGTTGTCGGCATCTCCGGATTCGAGTAGCAGGACTTGTACGTTGGCGTTCTCGCTGAGTCGATTCGCAACTGTGAGACCTGCCGGACCTCCGCCGACCACGATGTAGTCGAATACGTTATTTTCTGGCAAAGGCACATTGAGACCACCAGCAATGGCCTTTGCAGCGAGCAGTCCGGTGACTGTCGCTGTGTGAAGCTTGAACATGTTGCGTGTTCTTCAGTGGCTATATTCAGAGGTGTGCCAACAGCCCCGAGAACGAGTGAGTGAAAATAGATGATTGTGAAAGAATGAGCCTCGAAAAGAAAGTAGGATAGTGAGGAGATGATCAAAATGAAGGAATAAAGCGAGAGACACAAGGGCTTCTGAGTTCTGTAAGGTCATACGTACTTGCCTCTTTAATACTGCTCTTCATGTGGAAGCTTTTCTCAGAATACGATTGCTGATTACCAAACACGAGGAGTCCCACTCGATGGAAGCCTGCCAGTGCCCGTATCAAAGACCGCTGACAAGGAGACCCATGAAGGCGGCTGTGTGCATGTGCACGACCCGAGTTTCCAATGGGCAAAGATCGCCAGGAACACAGCACCCGGATGCGATGATGTGTCCAAGGCCGGCAGGATGTGTGAGAAAACATGACAGGACATCCTGGAGCGGATCTCCCGTCCTCAATCCTGTATCACAGATCTGGTGATTGACTCAAGGATGTTTGGCATCTACGTCTCAGCGACTAGTCTTTTGGCGCATTCTCAATAAGCAGTATCCGTTGAACCTCTTGATTCAACGCAGCATGTCTATATCTTCAACTATGTGTTGTGAAGATGGTTTGGCCACTGCGGCAAGGCTGAAGTTCGTAACGACCCCACGAGTGATCGACATTGGGGAAGGCACGCGTACCTTGTTTCAGCATGAAACTGAGACAGCGAACTGCTCGATCACCCAGAAGACATCCTTGAGATTTTCCAGCCAGGACGGGTCAGTGTCGATGCCTATTTTCTTCAGATTAAATTGTTCCGTGTCATCCAGTTCTTGCCGCAAAGTTGCTGCCATGACGCGATCCGGAAGCTGCGGCGTCATTGATGGTCAAGGATTCGACCTGCGTATTTTCTGGTCTCGAGGAAAGGCAAGTATATTGGTTCTATAATAAGTTGATCTTCCAATATCGTGTGAGAAAGTGCAAGTTTCTGTTCGGGTTCATCTCGTAGATAAGACTTGTACTCTCCTGGGAGCCGTGTACAAAGATGTTGACGCATGAGGTCTCGTATCCCATCGAGTCATGGTCAAGTGCCTGTTTATGTTGCATGCGTCAAATATTAGGCCGCAATGTTGAAGCACATCTAGTCCAGAAGGTGTGGTACAACTGCGTCTGTTTCGGGTTGCTGCGAATCTCATGGGAAGACATCTAAGATGGGGTTGTGTCCATGAATACAGCTTCGGAGTCGCAGGCAAGTTGAGCTGTGTGTTGACCTTCTTTCTTTCGTGTATCGTCCTCTTTGAAGCCTTCCCACATCGAACTAAGACCATGAGAGGATCTTCGGGAGCGGCGATGAGGGGATCTAGAAACGTAGCAGCGAGGGAGTGTACAGTATAGTAGGTATCCGAATCTCGTCGCGGTACCGGGGACATGTCTGATCTTTCGAGTCCTTGTTCGTGAAACATTTCATGGCAGAAAGTCGGGAGGCATCAAGACAGACGAACGACTCCATCGCACCGCGACCACACGGTGGCATCTTGCGCTGTCCGACAGCAAAGTGGTAAGTTAGAGGCGAGGAGCACTCAGGTAGATAACGTGGCCGAAGTAGCACTTGTTCTTGTGTTACTAGAGCCTTATTACTCGAGATGCAAGCGCGCTTTTGTAGCATGACGAGGTCCGGTCTTCTCAACGCCTTCGCTTCACCGAACAACGACCATAGTAATGCCGTTGCATGCTGAGCTACTCCGAGTATGGGATTTCCTATCTCATGAACGCCAACTTCGGGTGGCAGTCGACCCTGATTCTGCGGTCCGCAACGGTCTTGCATGTGGATCGGATAGCTCTAAACCCGCCACCTACTCATACAGCAACCCACTCTTGCTATACATAGGGAGCTATACCTCGAATCTCGGCGACCGAGTTCTTCAGAGCAATGATGGTCGATGCCATGAACATCTCTCCATATCTCTAGAATTGCATGGCTTCAAGGTGTCAAGAAACGAAGGTGCATGAACGGACTCGCAACGAACCTCGGCATCTCTCGGCACCACCAAAGCTCCTCCTTTGCGGCCGTATGATGCACTCGATATTCCAACCACCAGGTACGCGAAGTGAACCGCCCGAATAAAAGTCTTGGTAAAGGACAACAGTGGACGATACTTAAGCCAAGGTGTGGGACTGCTCGGAGGAAAGGTGGCATATCTCTCTCTTGCTTCTTCGCTCTTTCTGTTTTCTCCATTTAACGACCCTGGATCATACCTACATCTTACAGCCCGCAATAATGGCATCAACATACAATTACGAGTACTTCAACGTTACATTCCCTAGGGAATATGTCGCGCAGGTCGAGATCAACAGGCCTCAGAAGATGAATGCCTTCAATGAAACGTACGTAAGAACCTCGTCCTGACTATCACTTCTCTTGCACGAGTCATTTATCATACTGCTCGTCGACTATCAAGCGCATGTCACTACGGCCGATATGATCCGAAGGCTAACAGTATCACAGAATGTGGAAGGGCATCGGTCAGATCTTCGAACGTCTATCGCATGACCAGGACGTCCGCTGCGTGGTCTTGACCAGCGCAGGCGACAGAGCCTTCTCAGCAGGTCTGGATGTGCAATCAGCATCAGAGACCGGAGTCTTGTCAGGGAACGATGGACTTGATGCTGCAAGAGTAGCACAGCGTCTACGCCACCATATCGATGAATTCCAAGCAAGCATCAGTCAAATCGAGAAATGCGAGAAGCGTAAGTCGCCACTGCTACTTTTGCGTCTGAGGACATGTCTGACAATGATCAAACAGCCGTGATAGCAGTGCTACATGGAGTATCCTTCGGCCTTGCACTAGATATGACTCTCTGCGCTGACATCCGCATCTGTGTCTCCACCACCCGCTTCGCAGTCAAGGAGGTCGACATCGGTCTCGCAGCAGACATTGGCACTCTTACTCGTCTACCGAAAGCTAACATCCCCATGTCATTCATCAAAGACGTCGCCTTGACAGCCAGGATATTCTCTGCCAAGGAGGCTTTGGCAGTGGGTATTGTTTCTGCAATCTACGACACAAAGGCCGAGGCTCTGAGCAAAGCGGTCGAGAAGGCAGAGTTGATTGCTAGCAAGAGCCCGGTAGCTATCATGGGTACGAAGGAAGTCTTGAACTTCTCAAGGGATCACTCGGTGCAGGATGGTAAGTTTTATGGACGGTTATCAAGATAAACGGCGACTGACATTCATGTCCCTAGGTCTGAGATATGTGTCAGTCTGGAATGCGGCATACTGCAATACTGCAGATGTCACCGACTCGTTGACAGCTGGCATACAGAAGACGAAGCCCAGATACGCAAAGCTTTGAGGGAGTGTACGATGACAGGGGATGTAATGCAAGAAGAGAACAGTATTCGCTGTTAGATGTAAACGATTCATGGCCCTACCCATCATCATGACTTTGAAGTATATGTACAATGGTTTATTTTTCTTCATATTCTCGCAACGCAGGGTATCGAAGTGGAGTGTAAGAGCGCGAATAAGCATGAATCTACGACAGTCGTCTGAGAGCAGCGGAACTGTTCTCGAGGCCATCCTCGAAGCCAATGGCTCTCGCAAGGCTGACTGCTTCCTTGTAGCGCTTCTTCGCCTCCATGATGTCTTTGTTCAACTCGGCGAACTCACCTATAAATATTGTTAGCGTTGGTCTCATGAAGCTTTCAGGCGTGATACATACCAAGGTTATGCAATGCGACAGCACAACCTACGTCGCACTCCTCATCGCGAGTGGGTGGCTCAATGTCGGCAGCAAGATCGAGAGCTTTTTGAGCCCAC
>ERZ794946.955-NODE-955-length-10235-cov-4.321906_pt1 | contig 10235 bp, 8 predicted proteins | sample MGYA00433072_ERZ794946 | MGnify/ENA primary metagenome ERZ794946 (study PRJEB30137, sample SAMN04331413) | food metagenome | isolation source: Y3 must sample point D1 replicate A | place: Australia: South Australia | collected 2014 ...
GCCGAAGCCAAGTGGCTGGCGTTGGGTGACTTCTTTCTTCCGCTTCTCAAATTCGTGAGAGACGGTGTCATCATCTTCTGCGAGATTGTCATGTTGTTTGCCTGCGCCATCGTGCGAGAACTTGCAAGCTGTGCCATATTTGCAGCCTTGGGAGGTACTGAATAGGCGACAAGGTCGAGAGCTTGAGTTATGTTCTTGGTTCGTAGCGGACGTGTCATGGCTAAACTTGCATTGTGCGCCGAAACGACATTTACCATGCTTTTGGAAGGCATGGCAAACGCCTCTTCTGTTGCGCTCCATATCGGTGTTGCCAGAGAGGAAAACCGAACGAGACGATGATCAAGAAAGCTAGAGCTGTGGCGAGCAGACAGAGGTTGGTTGGGATGCAAGGCTTTTAAGGGCGCAAACGAGGTGAGAGTCAAAGATTGCTGCAATTGGGAGAAACACCTGCGTGTTGCCGGCTACTGAGACTCACTTCTGCATCACTCACCCGCCAACCCTTCCGGAAGGCACTCCCGCATCACGTATAAACAAGCTACCATCAGTGTCGGAAGACACAGAGCTTTTGCGACTACGACATGCCCGCTGAGAAGCCACTTGGAGTGCTCTCCTTTGTCCGAAACATTGTACCTTTCGACAGCTCCATTGCGGGCTTTGCGTTTCTGCTCGTTTGTCTCAGTAGACCTAGGAACATATTCATTCTCTTTCGGAACAACGTGGATCCATTCAAGCTTATATTCAGATCGGAGATTGAAACACGAGTGATATCCGGGCGCTTATGCTGGTGCTTGTTGTCTGCAGACAGCAGTTGCTACCCGAAGGCGGTGAGCACGCTGGTCACCGGCAGACCTCGAGTCATGGTTGTTGCAAGCGCCAGTTCGATTTGGTCATGACAATAGAGGTAGCTGTAATGGATAGCAGATGCAACACTAGTCATCTTGAAACCCGTATCCTTGACGTTGTTTACAGGTATTCGTAGAGTCAATCGCATGATTGGCAGTGATGCTACTCAGACATTGGAATTCATGCTCCATGTGATGGTGAGAAACATCACAGACAGCGACCACTGAGAAGGTTAGACATGGTGGCAATCACAAGAGACAAGCATATTCAAAGACACAGAGATATCGATTGCACAACCATAGAAACACCATTCGAAATGCCCCCAAAACATGGCAAGCCCGAAAAAAAAGAACAAAAAAGCAAAAGTAGAAAACACCATTGAACACCACTTCTCCCCTTTTTGTACATCTCTTGGTCTTTTTTCTCTTCTTTCTTTCGTTCTTGGTCGGGCGATTAAAATCAGGGCGAAAGACAGTAAGGCAGCGTCGCGTTCTTCTTGGTCCTGTTGTCTCAAAGGGAGGAGGGGACGAGGGAGGTAATTTCGGAAGGTTGATGAAACAGAAGAAGCTCTTTTGGGTATCTCTCTCGACCGGGCACACCGGAAAAAATCTCGTACAAAGCGCAACAAACCGCCGCCACCACCAAGTTGCGAAAAAGGGCATCGCGTCTCTCTTTTCTTTCTTTGCAGCGTTCCCAGGGGATCGTGAGGACTTTTGATCGAGTTTGTCGTATGGCTCTTCTCTGAATATCTCTCATTGACGACATGACGCATATGCAAAAAGGGGATCTTTTGAAGAAAAGGGACGAAAAAGGAATTTTTGGACATTAGAAGAAGATGCAAACCCCCGGTGCGACGACATTTTTTAAACTCTCGCTCATGCGTCGGTGGTTGACGCGGCCTCGTCAATGGAGGGGGTGGCCTTCGAGACTGGTGGTGAACCGGCGTTAGAGGGGGGAGATGCGACATCGTCGGCGCCTTCGTTCTCTTGGTTCTCAAGAGCAGCGAGTGCACTGTGAATGTGGTTAGTTACGAAAAGAATAATCGATACCAGAAGTGTTACTCACCTGAAAGCATTGACGTGTGTAGTCTCCTCCTTCTTTTGTTGCGAAGGTGTGCCTGATCTGGATGAGGGACCAGAACCCTCGCCATCCCTAGGGGGACCGAGACCCTTACGACCGCTACCGCTGCGGGAGCTGCTGAATAGCGAGCTGGGTCCGAGCTGAGGACCAAGACCAGCGCTGGCTTGACGTTGCGAACCACGGGCTTGGAGGCGACGGAGGTCATCCATACCGACTTGGTTGCGGGGGTAGTCCGGTGGAGGCATGCCACCGTGACCGGAGAAAGAGCGGGCATCACCACGGCCCATGGGAGCACGACCGTGACCTCCACGGTTGCTGTTGTTTCTTTGTCTCTCGACTTCGGCAGCGGCCTGTGCGGCCTCGGCCTCTGCGTGAATCTCCTCAATGGTCTTGGGGCCCTTGTCGGCGTCCTTCGATCTCCAGTTGTTCTTCCTGAGATCGATGATATCCTGTGATGTGTTAGCTAAATTCCTATACTCGTGCGGCTCAACAGCAACTTACCATGAGCATGAATCTCGATCTGCTGGGCATGTCCTTGTGTTGGTCAAGAATGCTTGCAACGCGGTCGTAGTAGACGTTGACGAGCTGGTGTCCTTGCTCGGTGCTGTCCATAGTAGCACCAACAGCCTTGAGAAGCTTGGACAAGTTCTCGACGGCTGATTCATCAGGCTGGCCCTCAAAGTTCAACAGTCTCAAAACACACTGGTGCATAATCTTGACTGTAAGCATGCCGAGCTTGTAAAGCTCACCAATGAACTGAATGAGACCAAGACCCTTTCTCTTGGCGGCAGCAGCAATGTAGTACTCGTCGGACAACAGAGTAGCCTCCTTGCCCTCGGGCATGGGAGGAAGGTTGGCTTCCCAACCACGCTCGAACTCCTCTTGACAGCGGTTGAGCAAGTACTTTCTGAAAAGACCACCACCGACAACGGGCTGACCGCTCTTGTCCCGGATAGTCTCATCAACAATCTCGTTGCTCATACTGGTCAACATCTTGGAGCAGAACTTGGCATAGGTACCAGCCCAGTGAGCCTCGTCACAGGCCTTCTCGAAGGTGAGCTGAATGACTTGACGCAATGTGCGACCGTCTGTCTCCTTCTTGGACTGGTTGGCGATCTCGATGATCTGGTCTGAGATTTTCTCGAAGTTCTCGGGAGTCATCTTGTTCAGAGCAGCCTTAACCTTACGCTGAACCATGTCAGGAGGCATTTGGCCGTCAGGAGGGGGAGCGGCAGCGCCGGCGGGTGCACCAATGCTGCGGGCCGTCCATCCACTCTGAGACTTCTCGAGAGGCTTGAGGTCCATACCAGCAGTAAGAGGCATGTTCTTGGCGGCGTTGGCATCTTCTCTGTCGTGGTGACGCGAGGGGTTACCACGCTTGCTGCCGCCTCCTCTGCGGGAAGTGTTAGTTCTAGGCGAACCAGGGCCACCCATGCCGGCCATGGTCTGAAGAGAGTTGGTGCGGCTGAGAGAACCTTGAGCAGGGAAACCACCACGGCCCATACCCATAGGAGCACCTCTGGTAGAAGCGTTGAAACGGTCGGCTGAGGTAGTACCGGCAGGGAGCGTACGGGTGTTGCCACTGGCGAAGTTGCCCATGGCACTGAACTGGTTAGCACCTCTGTTAGAGGGCTGGCGACCACCCATGCTGGCACCACCACGGCTGTTTTGGCGACCAGAATTGTCACCCTCGCCAAGAGTCTCCTTGACTCTCGAATCCCAATCCACTGTGGGCTTCTCCTTGAAGACGCTCTGGAACTGGAGCAAGAAATCCATGTCGTACTCCTTGCCAACGCGCTTGCCAGTCTGGTTAAGTGCTGGGTTGGGGGACTTGAAGCCCTCGGGGTAGCTGAACTGGTCGTTCTTGATCTCGAGGAAGCGGGCAGACTTGAGGGACTGCATACCAGCAGTGGGTTGTGCGGGCTCGATGTTCTTGGTCATGTCGAGCTTGAGGTTGGCCGGCTTGGCCTTGGGAGCGGCGGGCTCAGCTGCAGGCTCAGCTGCGGCAGCAGCCTCCTCGGTGGCACCGGGACCGAGAGTGGGCTTCTTCAGCGATGCGAAGAGCTTAGCGTCTTCAGCCTTCTGCTCGTCGGTCTTCTCTGCCGAAGCTTCACCCTCGCGCTCCTTCTCCTTCTTGAGTTCAAGCTCCTCGGCCTCACGCTCCAGACGCTTCATCTCCTCATCGGCCTTGTCAGCGGCCTCTTTGTCCTTTGCGGCTTGAGCCTCCTTCTCCTTGTTTCTCTTCTCTTGGAAAGCACGCTCACGCTCTTCCTCGAGACGCTCGGCCTCCTCCATTTCGGCGATCTCGCGCTCGATGCGCTCATCTTCCTCACGCTTGAGACGGGCGGCCTCATCTTCGTCAGACTTGGCCTTGTCGGCAGCCTCCTTAGCGCTTGCCTCCTCAGCGGCCTTCTTGTCGGCCTCTTCTTTGTCCTTTTGAGCCTTGGCCGCGGCCTCTTCCTCCTCCTCCTTCTTGGCCTTAGCCTCAGCCTCCTCCTTGTCTTGAGCAGCCTTCTTCTCAGCATCGTCCTTGTCCTGGGTAGCCTTCTTATCGGCGTCTTCCTTGTCTTGAACGGCCTTCTTTTCGGCTTCTTCCTTGGCGCGCTGAGCCTCAAGGTTACGCTTGACCTGCTCCTGGAAAGCAGATTTGGTCTCTGCATCAGTCTTTGTGCTCTTGCTCTCGGTGCGAATGTGCTGGACGCTGGGAGTGCGAGGAGGAGGAGTGGGAGCTGAAGAAACAATGGCGGGCGATTGAGGAGCGGGCGAGGGCTTCTTCTCGAAGTTGATCTCCTCACCCTTCTCGTTCTTGATGACAATGGCCTTGCTCTTGGTCTTGGTAGGAATTTGGAAGTTGTTTGAGGCGGCAGCAGGTGTGCCAGGGGCGGGAGAAGCTTGAGGAGCACCAGGGGCGGGCGCAGCAGGTTGGCCGACGCTCGAGCTAGGTCTCTCGGAAATCTGAGAGCCGCTACGGGACATAGGGTTGTGGTAGGCTGAGTTCATGTGGTTGGGAGGGCCACCGTAGCTAGCAGGGTAAGGGTTGTTGGGACGAGGGCTAGGCGGGGCACCCTGGGGGTATTGGCCTTGAGGGAAGTAGGGCTGGTAGTAGCCGAACTGGGGGTCGTAAGGAGATTGCATGCCGTAGATAGCTTGCTGCTGGGGGTTGAGGTGGGGCTGGAAACCAGCGTGCATGGGCTGCTGGTGTTGCGGCATGAAAGGTTGTGCGTGCATCATAGCAGGGCTGTTTCTTCCACGGTAACCACCACCGGGAGATCCGGCCATGGCGGCGCCAGGCTGGAACTGGGCGGCCTGGGGAGGCATGTTAGGACCGTTGCGACCCTGGTAAGGAAGCGGGCGGTGGCTCTGAGCAGGCGAGTGGGGGTTGTAGCCACCAGGAGTGAAACCACGACCACGGCCATTGCCAGGCACAAAGTTACCGCGCATGCCGGCGTCGCTGTGTTGTGACTGCGACGAAGGACGGCGCATGTGGATGGGCTGACTGGAGGGAGTCAGAGGAGCAGCGTTGTTCTGTACGACATTGGTCAGCTGCGGTGGCACATGGACTTGCATCATATCAAGACTGACTTCACCGTTCTCAGCGCCGAAGCTGCCGAAGTTGGGGGCATTGTTCTGGCCGGGGAGGTTGGCCGGAGGCTTGCCACCGCTAGCGGCGGGCTGGGGGATGGGCGAAGGTGAGTGGGAGGGCGAGATGATGTTGGGGTTTGCGGCGGAGAGATTGGGGGTCGTCTGCTGGGCGGGGACGCTGCTTGCGATGGCAGGAGAGCCGGTCGGGCCGTTCATGGAGCCAAAGTTGATGTTTGGTCTCGAGCTCTGGGTTTGGGGACCGCCGTTGGGAATCTGTCCGGTGGTGCCAGAGGCGCTTATGATGACCGAGGGCTTCCTGCCATGGTCGCCATTCTGCATGGTGGAGGATTTTGTAGACTGAGAGGCGGGGTTGGTCTTCAGTTTGCTTGCATTCTGTGCTTGCGAGGTCGCGCTGGTCTTGTTGGCGATACTGGCGTAGGAAAGCTGCGCCGGCACAGCCTTTTGCTGTGAAGATTGAGCTGCTGAAGCGGCTTGGGGCTGGTTCTGCGCAGCGGATGGGATTTCGCTGGTCATTAGACAGGCGGGGGGTGACTATAGAGTCGAGGGTGATGAGAGGTCGACGACGACAAAGGCCGATGGAAGTTTTGCCTGGCTGCCGCTAAATTCGAAGCGGTACGTGCGTTCACTTTTCGACGCGCGCACAAGTCCGACACTCTGCGATTCTTGCGATGTAGCTGGAGAGAATTGCGCTGATGATACACGCTATGCTGATCAAGGCGAAAAAGACGCTCAAAATCTCACAGCGATGCACTGTACAAAAAGGCGAAGATGCGACTCTGTGTTGCTGAAGAGTGCGTTTGTCGGCGGCCTTCCGATGTTGGGAAAACTCACACTAAATTTCCACACGACACGACTTAACGAAAAGCTGCCGTTTGATGAAAGTGACGGGTCGAATGATGAAGATTCGGTGATGCTTGTTCTTTGAAAGTCGGATTTCGAGTATCGTGTGAAGTATTGTCCCTGAGAGATGAAACGATCAAGACAAAGGGTGGTTTGGAGCATATCTATCTAACCCTCCTTCCGTGCCGGCTGCAGCCTCTCACTCTATCAAATTCACTCTCCGCTTCACTTCTTGTCCTTCCAACCACTCAGCTTCGTCCTTGGCCTTTCTCTGAGACGTCTTCACCTTGTTGGGATTCTCTATTACTCAGACATGCTCTCTGCCATTCGCCAACCTGGCAGCCTTGACTTTTCCAAAACCTTTGGAGATACCAAATCCGCCTTCAGCTGCACACTGCCGTCATTAACTGATCTTCCCAAATTTTCATCATCAACAATGTGGACGAATCAGGCTCAAGAACAGGAATCTTGCATGTGTGACGGTTGTTGGGAACGTCGTTTCGAACACGCCAATCGCGGAACACCCTCAAAGGAACTTGATATTGTTCGTGGGCTACCGTCCATCTCATGTCATGACCCTGTCTTTGATAACTTTGACCAACAGTCCTTGCGGCTTGTCTTCCAGCTTGTTCGCAACATGTGTCAATATTTTCGCGACCATGATCTTCGTATCTCGATCTGTTCTAACCACACAGACAAACTTTGAATTTTCGCGTGTTGATTTTGACCGTTGAAATGCATGTGATCGGTCAAAATGATGCTACACTCCAACGTCTTGCCATTTGATTCGCCGGCGAGCATCATAGTCATCATGACTTCCTCCCATAATGGCCTATCAACGTACCATATGAATGCATCAAAATGCTAATACCAAATGTGACTATAAGAGCCACTCCCTAGTTGTTGCGTTCTATGAAGTGCAGTTGATCATATTCGTTGCCATCTTGTCTCCATCTAATGCAAGCCTGTCCGCGGAAGCTTGCTTGTCAAACAGCTGCTTGACAAACGGTCGTTTGGTGTGACCCTGTCGCAAGCGCATTCGGCAACACTAGTTTTCCTTCTTCTTCTCCTTCTCCCTCGTGTGTCACAAAATTCGTCATACCCGCTGCTATTGGTATGCACGAACATTCTTTCACTAGTATCGTATACATTGAGCGTATATCGAGCGTTTATGTCGACCTGTTGTGCTCTCTAGCTTTCCACAGCTTCGATATCTTTGAGGCTCAGAGCAAAAGGACGGGCTCACACATAGGGGAAGATATGTATATGCGTGTCGCCGTTCATGATGAAGTCACCCGCTTTGAGCTCTTCGACAGTCACTTTCTCAATTGATCGCACCAGACGCAATAGATGATGTTCAATTGTGCCGGAAAACACATAGCAACATCTCGAGGGAAAACCCAGCCATCAAGGTCTGGAGGATCTTAGGCAAGGATGTCCGGGCTGCCACCGAACCAGGGTACAATAAGGAAGATGTCGCTACCTGCCAACTCGGAAGCACAAGCAAACATATCGAACTCTCTGCTAACCATGGTCTGCTTTTTTCGAAATCCTCCCGAGGATAAGGCAATCCATGGTAAGCACAAAAAGCACGTGCAATTCACCTTTTTCACGCCCTAACATCCAAGCTCCATTGTATCAATCTTGCACTTTCCTCGCCGCCTTCCGAACAAATTTACCAAAACATTGCAATTTCGGCACGGGCGTGAAGGATCAACAAGAATTTAGAGAAGCAGCAGAGAGGCGAGAGAGAGGCGCTGCCACCACATTTCACCCACAGACCGCCTGTTCGACAAGTTTCGACAAGTCCAAACCGCAAAACGGGTCTCCCAGCGCACAGATGTCAGCCTACAATTTTAAACAATCGCAATACAAGAACGCTCGAGCTTTGGAGTCGGTGTCGCCTCAGATTCCAGATCGCACTGTCAACATCGCTTGCGCACCGCAAACGGCGAGTCAGAGGAACGCCTGGAGCAGCTCTTGGTTCTGGTGCGACCTGCCCTGCCGCCGAGCTGTCTGAGCGTAATCCGACGACAACTCGTTCTTTCGGGACGGCCGTCAAACAGCTCATCTCATCTTCCGTTCGCTTTGCACTGTTTTCTGTCGCAATGATTCCGTCTACGCGCGTAGCAAGCAGACGTAGCAACGATTCAGATCAGGGCTGTCAAGCAAAAAGTTCTCTTCTTCTCTTTCCGACGTCCCGACCTGCGAGTCAAGGAACCATCCAGAAGTCGAAATGGCTCTTGAACACTGCCCTGCCCTGATCTCCCGACAAACAGCAACAGAGGGACCGCGTGATTTATTTCCGTCCTCCTTCTTATTCTCGGGAGGTCTGGCGCCGTCGGGACCTGCCTATCTTGCAGACCCGCATCTAGCCAAGGCCATTGCCATCTATCCAATATAGCAACAGCAAAGTCAAAAAGTAGGTCAGAATAGGCTGACCAACCCTCGCTTGATGATTCGTCGAACGATGTAGAGGTAGGGGCCTCTCAGAATAGCAATTCCGGGATTTGATGCTTCCGTTGATGAAGGCATCAGCAAGAACCGGGATTTGGAGAAAAGAAGCAAGAGTAAGAGAGACATGAATCTCGGGTTCGCTTTCGTCGATTCATGGGAAAGCAGCTTCATGTACAAGAGGCACGTGTTCGGAGTTTCTTATCTGTATGCAGTAGGTTGAGGTGCGATCATCCAGGATTACTATTCAGGCATTTACGTGTCCTGTCTTGGACTTTGCTTTTCCCCTGCCGCCCTTCACTGACTCCTACGGCACTGACCGGTCAACCATCATTCTAGGCAGCCATGGCCGGCTTGTACAGCAGAAGCTTATTCCCCATAATGCAACAAAGTAGGAGCGAAGTCAAAAACAGAGGCATCTATTTCCGATACCATCGGTGGCAGCTTCCTATCCCGCACTGGATGTCCACGTATCCACGTATTGGTGAGCCGCACCCGCCACCTCAGAAGTGAGCATGGGGCACAAGAGAGAAAAAACCAGCCGGTGAAGAGCGTGTGCTTGCGTGCAGGCGTGCCCACATCCCGATTCCGAGCCCGATCATCAACCCTCTCTCATGCTTGTATCGCACCGGAGCTTGCCTCACACCGGGGAGGGGCCCATCGGGTCCCAGCCCCCCGTCGCGGGCCCCCCTTGTCTGTTGTCTCAAACATCTCGCCTCCGGTAGACTGGTCGCAAGACAGACCCACGTTGCAACAAGAGAACCACATGTCTTGCAATCCATGTTGGTCTGATTTCTCCTCACCGTCAATCGCAATAACCAATTTACCCAAGCAGCCTCGTCTTACATGCCCAAAATGGCTATCAAGTGCGGCGGTAAAGCAAGAAACAGGGATGCCAAAGGCAGCAAGAAGAATTTTGGATTTTTGGCCTTTGCTGGCGCCTACTCTGCTTTGTGTCTTTTGCTCTGACTGCTGCAGTGTATTGCTGTCCAGTGCTGTCCAGACCCACATCATGTCTCCCTTGTGCTTCTCTTCCCCCTCCTTCTCTCCTCCTGAAACCTTGTTCTACCCTGCATGCTGCATTCTTTTCCCAAAATCTGCACCTAGCGGACCACTCAGAAGATCAAGAAATCGAAAAAGGATCGGTCTAAAAGGATCAAAAGGACCTTGTGGATCTTTGCATTTCGAAAATGCCAATGTGGAACTTGACTTGATGGTGGAGGAAGCATATGCACGTTCGCTAAAATACTGCATAAGCTCCAAAAATTCTTTTTTGGACAGTGCTAAGGGCTTTGGTGGTACGAGCCAGATCTTTGTGAGCAATAACCTTGCAATCTGAGGTTCCGGCAAGGTTTAAAAACAAAAAAAACCACACGAGGTCGTGATTGAAATATCTGAAATGGATTGCAGATGCA
>ERZ794946.957-NODE-957-length-10233-cov-3.541364_pt1 | contig 10233 bp, 7 predicted proteins | sample MGYA00433072_ERZ794946 | MGnify/ENA primary metagenome ERZ794946 (study PRJEB30137, sample SAMN04331413) | food metagenome | isolation source: Y3 must sample point D1 replicate A | place: Australia: South Australia | collected 2014 ...
TTGTCATCGCCCATCAGAGCGGTCACGTTACCAGTGCCATTCTTGAAGATCCAGTCACGTATACCTGGAAGTGCAGATGCAACCGAAGATCGAGGATTTCCTCCATTGTAGCTCGAATTTTCGAACGGGCCTCCACTCCATAGCGAATCAACGTTTAAGCTGAGTTTCTCATGTCCAGGGTTACCAAAAGGTAGTGCTGTAATCAGATTAGAAGCCTGAATGAGTCACTGTAAATGCAAACTCTACCGGCTAGTTGTCCATTGCCGACCGGATAGGCGGTCCTGATGATGTCTGTGAAATTGTTCGCTGGCTCGGTTGCCCAAAGGGCTTTGGCATAAACTGCCGGTAAAAGGCATAGCCCAGACAGTATGGTACACGGTATAGATATCATCATGCTGTGAGATGATAATTGCTCAGAGAGAGAACGGGTATTCATGAGGATCATATAAGATGCGATATAAGAAAAATCTGCAGGCTATACCTTCGCTTGCATTGTGGTGAGGGGTGCATGAGATCGGACTCATTAATTTGTCCGGATCGTCATTGTTGGCTTTCTCTCACCCCGCGAACCTACATCATTCAGACTGCAAGAATGTGTGGTCCACTGGGCCTCGCCGTAGACCTTCGGGAGAAAAGCAGGCGAGGTCTTGTTTTAGAAGGAAGTATTGAGGTTACTTAGACGGATGAGAACTGGTGGAAGGCTCACTCAGCAGCGTTGATGGTCCTGCGTGCTCGACTTTACAAGGGAATAGACAGCACACCGAGCGTGGCTAGGGGGAAATGATCAGCATCAGTCATAGTCCAAGGAGGCAGGAGAGCAAGGTGCGGGCTCAGCGAAGATCGAACACAAGGCAAGAGCACCCGAGCAGAAGGAGCAACCGTCTGGATTGCTTGGCATTCATGATTGCGGAGAGAATGATTCCCTGAGTCTGTGCGGCGAACTTTTGAAGATTCCATCAAGAAGGCGCGAAGATTTCAAGCCTCTTTCCAAGCACAACCTTGCGCATACACAAACTATGGAGGCGCTGGGTGATTTCAACACTCTACAACAGCAGATCCAAGCATCCCTCGTCGCCGTCACCCGATCATCCCAGGCCATCTCATCCGAGGATCTTGGCTTCCACCGATCACTCGATCCATCACTAGGTCGCGCACTCGACACACAAAATGCGCGGCTTCTGGGGCTTGCGGAACGCCTTTTGGGCAATGCGGCTTCGAGTACGGAGCTTGTACGTCCCAAGTTGCCCGACACAGACGCCGTAGACGCCTCATGGAGCAGCGTCGTTGATGTTATCGACAGCTTGCTTGAGAAGGCCGATATCAGCCTGGACGAATACACGGGTGCAGTCAAGCGCTTGAGCCCGAGTAGAGAGCAGGTCAGACACCTCTATTCTCCTTGACCTTGCTCCCCTCAGCTAACCCTATCTCAGGCATCGACACCGACCAAGTCGAACAAGTTTTCGCGCATCTCTCAAGCCCTCAGAACACAAGACATTCCCAAGCCGCAACAAAACTTCGTCGACATTCCTACAAACTTCGAATCTGGTCCCTTCAAGCCTCTCCTCGATTCGAAACCTCACGCCATCGTACCCTTGACCAAAGCTCTGGAGCCCTTCAAGGACGAGAACAATGTCCCGCACCACCGCCATCCTTACCAAACCGAGATCGAGCAATACGAGTACCCGTCATTTGTCTACACCCAGGCAGAGCCCATCCCTTACCTACCCTACGAAACTACAACCGCTATATTTGTCGATACCGAAGACAAGGTCGATGAGATGCTTCAAGAGCTCAGGAAAGCAAAGGAGATTGCTATTGACTTGGAACACCACGACTCTCGCTCATATATCGGTATTGTGTCGTTAATGCAAATCAGCACGCGCGAAAAGGATTGGGTCGTTGATACCCTGCAACCCTGGAGGAGGAAGTTGAGCAAGCTGAACGAGGTCTTTGCCGACCCTAGAATCCTCAAGGTCTTGCACGGAGCTTTCATGGACATTACCTGGTTGCAAAGAGACTTGGGACTTTACGTTGTGGGCTTGTTCGACACACATTTCGCATCAAGAGCGCTAGGATACTCTGGAGGAAGTCTAGCATTTTTGCTTAAGAAGTTTGTCAATTTTGACGCTCAGAAACAGTACCAGACTGCAGACTGGCGCATTCGACCTCTACCACAGGAAATGTTCGAATACGCCCGCTCCGATACGCATTTCCTCCTATACGTCTACGACAACATGCGCAATGAGCTGATCCAGAAGTCCGACTTTTCTGTTGCCGACCATGAGAAGGACAAGATTCACGACGTCTTGACTCGTTCTAGAGACACGGCTCTCCAGCGTTACGAACACCCCGTTTATGACGCAGCACAAGGATTAGGCGCAGGAGGATGGTACAAGATGCTGAGCCGTACACCTGCTCTGCTCAACAAGCAGCAGTTTTCTGTCTTCCGTGCAGTTCACCAATGGCGTGACCAAGTTGCTCGTCAGCAGGACGACAGCACTCACTATGTCATGGCAAACCACAACATCTTCACTCTTGCCAAGGAGATGCCCACTGAGAAGGCCGGTATCTTTGCCGCCATTCAGCCTGCTAGTCAGACTGTTCGCCTGAGAGTTGACGAATTGCTGTCAACAGTAGTCAAAGCCAAGGAAGAGGGCGAGAACGGTCCCGATATGGTGTCGACGTTGAAGGAGATTGAAGCACATCTCTTGGGAGTGCCGCTCCACGAAACGCCTACTCATTTCGCTGCTCTCAAACACTCACAGCCCAAGCAAGCCGCGCCTGCTCATTCGGCACCGAAAGCACCAATCCTGGACCGCACAGACAGTAGCGAGCCGTCAGGAGTCCGCTCGAAGGTTTCACAGTTCTGGGGTGGCCTCTTCGGCGGCAAGAACCAGAATGAGCAACCTCGTCCTTACTCTTCCAACATCTCACTATCTGTCCCTCTTCCTGCTTTGACGGCAGAAGTCTTCGCCTCGTCAGCTCCCGTAACAGCACCGCCCACCCCTATCCAGACACCAGCAGCCGCCACGCCCTCGAGTGCGCAAGCAACACCCAAAGATCGCGTCTTCACACTCAAGGAGCGTGGACGCAAGCGCAACTCTGACGCCATGTCAACTGGCAACGACAGTCTTGCGACCAACGCCGATGAGATTGACCTTACTGCTGATGAAAGCCTCGAAGCCAAGCGTGAGGCTAAGCGTCAACGCAAGGAGCAAAAGAAGGCCGAGAAGGAGGCGGCAGCCCAGCACGCAGCAGAGGTTGATCTGGAAGAGGAAGAGTTCGATTACGCAGCCGCACCTAGTGTGCTAGAGGCTAACAAGGAGGATCCTCGCGACAGAAGGAAGAACAAGAAGGAGCCCAAGACCAAGGCATTCAATCCATTCGTCAAGGCACTCGACACGATGAAGGGTATGCCAAGACAACAGAAGGAGAGGGCTGGCAAGAGCATGACTTTCAGGAAGTAAGAGCATGGAGTGTATTGGGAACGGCTTTTGCATTAAATAGACATTAGACCATGACAGGTCTGTCGGCTTCGACATCAAGACACGATTATTTCTTCTTTGTACTCAACATGACCATCAGTTTCTTGGTGACCCTGACCTCATGTACCCCACAAATGCACATGTCAGACCCACGTCGATGTTCCACCTCGCGTCAACAACTTCCGCATCATCGTCAACTTCTCATCTACGTTACAACAAGACCTGACGAGACAACAATAACACATACAGCCCATCATGTCGATCGCCTCACCCCGACCAAGTATCAACCTAAGCCGCCGCACCTCCACCAGCACAATAACCTCCACACGCTCGCCCTCGTCCTCACGACCAGCTTCCATCCGCGACAGCACAAACACCACCGCAAACAGCACACCCGTACCAGCCCCCTCACGCCGCCGCGACCGCGCCGCCCTCCGCGAATTCTACAACCTCCAAGCCTCCGATGCCGCGAAAGCCCCTCCCGCACCCATCACACAACAACAAGAAGACACCACACCCCCAGACGCCCTAGCAGTATTGGACAACCCCTCCTTCTCCGCAGACCGATACGTACAAGAGCTCCTAACATCTTCTGATGCGGAAGGTCTGCTGCGAACGTTGAATTCCATCACCATTTCCTCCTTGGGGTTGGAGGGCGATAAAAAGGCATTGGTGTATGATAATTATACCACGCTGTTGTCGGCGACGAAGACGATTTCGAAGATGAGGGAGAATGTGGATCCCATGGCGCCGGTGACGACGACGTTGGAGCCGGCGGTGGGTCATATTGTTGATGTTGCGGTTGGTATCTCGGAGAGTCGGAAAGGAGGAGGGAGAGGTGGGAAAAGAGAGGGCGATAGAGAGGTGGTGAGGTGGGTTTTGGGTGCACCGGAGAGGTTGGGGAAGATGAAAGAGGAGGGGAGGAATGAAGAGATGGAGAAGCAGTGGGAGGAGGTTAGGACGTTGCTTGAGAAGTGGGAGGGTGTGAAAGGCGTGGAAGAAGTCAGGAGGAAGTGTGAAGAGGTCGTTGGCAAGGATTGAAGACGTTAAGATGTGAAAGAGAAAGATCACAGTATATCCGCTTCGTCCAGTCTCTGTCAAGATTTAGGACAGCAGGAAGAGAACAGACCGACTAGCCTTGTAGCTCTGTCTGTCCTTACAAGGTAGACATTGGCGAGGAAAGCACCTTCTAATACCACAGCACCATGTTGATAGAGAGCATCCCTGGAAGCCCAGGGTCTGGTTGGAGAGAAAGCTCATGTCACGGTCACGCACATTAGACTTGCTCGGCTCAGAGCAAGACATCATGCTGAGGTCTGGACTCGTGCCAGCTTATCCGATAGAGAAGAGCAACACCACAAAAGTGGCATATAGTCATCGGTGCTTCAAAGCTTGTCATACTTTCAGGCGCACCTGGAGTGCTCCAAATGTTTCAAGAGTTCATAAGTTCTCCGTCGGCGATAGCAACGACCATGATACTAAAACTTCCTTCCCACAACTCGAAGGATATCAAGAAGAGCCCAAAGACATGGAGCAATATCATACGCTAATGTCTTTAACCCCCAGTCCGCAAATTACATTGATGTCGATATTGAGTCAGGGTGATGAGCTCAACAATGATGTGCAAAAAAAGAAGAAAAAGGAGGAATAAGGGATTACACCACAGAAACACTGGTTCGTGAGGAACGACCATAGTTGGAACGCGTGTACAACAAAAGATGATCAATCAATCAAGGCAAACAGAGGAGCTTGTTTGCGCCAAACATCGGGATGGAAAGGGAAAGCTCTTGCAATATGAAATCAATCAGGACGAAGCAGATATTGTATTTTCTCATCAGAGATCTGGAACAAACGATGCCGAGGGCAAAGACCGGAACGAGGCTATCATAAGTAATCCGCAGAGGATCGTCATGGTGTCGTGATCACGAGGAATGCAAATGATTGTGCGAGGATGATGTGTAACCATGAATTAAAGCTACGGTGCTGAAGATGTGGCGGTCTTGTTCGTTGACCAGGAGGACTCTAGACTGCGTGTGCTCGGCCGAGGTGGTTTGTGCGATCCATGGAAGGAGAAGTGCCCTGAATCAAGCGCTGTACTCAATTTTCGAGAAGAAGACAATCGCAGACATCAAGAGAAGCAAAAGTACGCGCACCAATCAACACACCAAGTAACACCACAAGCCACACAACAAGCCATCACACACAAATCTTCCCTCTCTCACCAAAAAGGTGCAAAACAAACACCCTCCTAGAGAGGGTGGAAAGCAAACCCCCGAAGGATTTTCGTTTCAGCTCAAGTTGTGGAGTGTCAAGACTCTTGGTCCAAAATCGGCGACCTATGATGCCGTGGATCGAACCGATGACCTGTGGGCAATTTCTCAGGGGGTCGCCAAACACGAGTTGACGAGGGTAACCGCTGGGCCACCCCGCCTGGCGATAAAGCGGGGATGGTGTTGCTTGTGGGGAGATGAGGTGGTAGGGTATATAAGGGTAGTGAAGGGAATTTGGGTGAAATGTGCTATTAGAACACGTGTGTGTTGTGATCTTTGAGTCTCGTTCACTGGACTTCACTTACTGATTGTAGAGCAAGTTGTTGAGTACTCATTGTCTGAGACCAATGCATTATTGCCTACCCCAAAGGCGCCTTGAGATTGAAGGCGCCGCTGTGATCGAGATGCGCACATCTGCGGCCACTGAGAGGACGGACTCTACACTGTCGGGGCGCTTAATCCCAGGTCAGGAGATACTTCAGCCATCCAGATAGTCAGTACAGCCTTGCTACGTCAGTTTCCGTATCTCGCCACGCCAGCAGAGCTTCAGTTGAGATACAACCAAGTCGCAATGAGAGTCTCGAGTGCCAGTATTTGAGAAATGGGGCGACAGGCAGAAATAGAGTGCTCGGCGGCCAGTAGCTTCTTGAATCGGGGCTTTGTGTACCTGGTTTCCAAACTTTCTCCTTGCTCTGAGTGCATTGTTGGCGCCGGGACATCTCTTACTACTTGGTCTGCGTCAAAGCTGTGTGTTGATTCTGAAGTCGGGGATATCGATCGTTCGTCGAGGAGTGTACAAAATAACGCGTAGGTTGTTTGCTAAGCCGATCAGCCCTGGTGGACTGGGTGCAGTCAGAGCAGTCGAGGGAGGTTCGGTGTAGCAGGAATATGAAATCGAGATGTCGAGTCGCTGACTACGATGGAGCGTCTTGAGATGGCGTGGAACATACATTGGATCGATCTAGACATGCTATCAGTCATTCTTCACTCAAGGATGCCTTCTCAAGCGGTGCGATCGTCTCTTGAGAGCGGTCGTTTCACAAACCTTTGCTGATCATCTGGTCCTTGAAGACGTTGCTGCCTGCTGACAGCCTTACGACAGGGCTCCTAGAGGAATCAACACGAAGTCAAAACAAGAACGAGCCAAGATGACAAGACAGCCTCAAGAAGCTTCAGAAGATCAGTCATATCCGCCGAAGGCTTGACCTGCCCAGAACTGCTTGATTGCATGCCATGACATTCGTCAACTCGCCAAGGACTTGGTGAAATTGAGGCGGTTACCAAGAATTCATGGAATGTCAGCCAGGAGCTTGACTCTCATGCTTGACTGGCAGCCATATTCTTGGCTTGCTTCATCTTTGACGACAACCCTTGCTATCCCAGCACGGGGTGAAGGGCGACATCAAGGACAGATGACCTGAGCCGAGTAAAAAGCAGAGCGTCGCTGACCTCACCATGTACGCGCTCACACTCGCACCCTGAAGTCGAATTCGGCGAAGAGCGACAGAGCGGCACCCTCCTGCTTCTAGAATCCGGTACATCAGACCCACAACTCACTGCACCTCATCCTTTGCCTCGAAGCGTATCTTGCCTGCATGAGAGGCTGATATCCGCCTGACTCGAGCTTGTTGTTGGTTTTGCCGTCCAGACCTATTTGCTATTTTGCAGTCCAAATCTGGCTCAGCCATTCACCTCGAAAGGAATCGACACATGGGTTTGGAATAGGAAATTCAATGTCAACTTGACAACGCGGCCATTCAAGCCTCCTGCAAAACTTGGGAGGCCGGGAAATTGGAGAGACTACACGTGCTGCGTCCAAGGATGGTGCACCCGTACGTGCAACGACCGCGATAACCGCGGCCGTTTCGACGGACCGAAGAACAGAAGTTCGTTGAGTGTGAAGAAGCTGCCAAGCTGAATGTTCGAAGCAATTCTGCCGTAGTCAAGGGCCATCATCGCTTGCGACACGAGCATCCCGATTCAATAGACGAGTACTAGACGCCCAGTAGTCCGAAGGATTGTGGATTGAATGCATCCAGCACATGTTGCGTGGGTGATGAGCATATCCACTTGCCGTCGTGGAAGATCCATTTGGAAACGCAACTTGAAGCAAGACATCAGCCCAAGGAAAATTTTCTCATACGGGATGTCACCCAAAACCTGAAGGTTGAATGTAAAGTTAGGAGGAAGTGGCTTTCCGCCAAGTCAACGTGGAGAACCAGAACGAGTCTCCATTCCACCCACGTTTGAAGTAGAAAAGAGCCGATTGGCTCATTCTCACTTCACATCTTTGACACGCCCCTCGACTTTGTCGAGTCTTGCTCGGCTATCTGCAATAAACGTCCCTCGGACTCACCACTCTGCGGCAAGGAGTAGGCAGGCGACGCGTCAAAGAAAGGGTAGCATTGTACGACTCGGCCTTGCCGCGCACGTGTAAGTGGGACGACTACCCAATAATTGGTCCGGATAGAGGAGTCCTCACATTACGTGTACCACACGTCTGGAAATATCGAAGATCGGTCATGCAGGTTGTGTCCATTCAAGAGACGGCATCGAAGTGAGGGCATTGTTTGCGCGATGAATGAACCCTGAAGCATGTTCGCGAGACGAAGTGTGTGTTCTAAGAGCCGAGACTGTAGTCGAAAAGCATGAAGATCGTTCATCCTCTAATCACTAACATTGTGATAGAGCACGAGCTGCACGACTGGTCTCTCATGGCCCCACGCGGAGATGGATCACTCGACAAGTTGCTGAAAATGGCCGTTGGTGCTAAGTAAACTAAGATTAGCCTTTTGGAGCAAGAACCGTCAAGACCGTGCAAGACGTTCTCAAGCACCCCAAGATCCAAAGCCACGGCCTTGGCCGCCTCGTGCGTGATGAAATGGGGTACTCTGATTGGATCCCAGACCAAAGCGCCACAGTCTGGGCCTGCAACCAGTTGGGGAACAAGCAAACACCCGTCTGACAGCCAAGTCGGATGCTCGAGTAAAGATGCTGCAGATAAAAGAAGGCATCTGCTCACCTCTTCCCTGTTCGTCTCGTCCATCATCAGCCATTCACTTCTGAAGACAGATCGTTCACAGTCGGATCTTTCTGACTTCTCGTTCTCCTTTGCTCATTGCTTCTATCTTCAATAGATAGCAACTCACAACAGCAATGGCCACTCCTCACAGAACCGCAGGCGGAAACGCTGCCTTCCACAACTTCCACAATGACTTCGCTCACATCGAGGACCCCAACGAGCGCCGCAGACTCGCTCTTGCCGAAATCGACAAGGCTCCTTTCGGCTGGTACCACGTTCGCGCCGTCATCGTCGCTGGTATTGGTTTCTTCACTGATGCTTACGACATTTTCGCCATTGGTCTCGTCACCAACATGTTGGGTGTTGTTTACTGGCAAGACGCTCCCGGCAAGCTCGCCGGAAAGATCCCCCAGTCTTCCGACACTGCCATCAAGGTTGCTACCTCCGGTGGTACCGTTATCGGTCAGGTCGGCTTTGGCTGGCTTGCTGATGTCGTCGGCCGTAAGAAAATGTACGGTCTCGAACTCATGATCATTATCTTCGCAACTCTCGCTCAAGCCCTCTCTTCGGACTCTCCCGCTATCTCCATCGTCGGAATCATCATCTTCTGGCGTGTCCTCATGGGCATCGGTATCGGTGGTGACTACCCTCTTTCTTCTATCATTACTTCCGAATTCGCCACTACCAAGTGGCGCGGTGCCATGATGGGCTCCGTCTTCGCCATGCAGGGTATCGGCCAATTGGCTGCTGGTCTCATTGCCCTCATTGTCACTGCTGGTTTCAAGGAGTCGCTCCAGAGCGGAAAGAACGCCGCCGCCTGTGACGGTGTCTGCCAGCTTGCTGTCGACAAGATGTGGCGTGTCATTATCGGTTTCGGTGCCGTCCCCGGATGCATCGCCCTCTACTACCGTCTTACCATCCCTGAGACTCCTCGTTACACTTTTGACGTCTCCCGCGACGTTGTCAAGGCCGACACCGATGCTAAGGCCTACCTCAACGGCAAGTCCCACGGCAGCCCCGATGAGATCACCCGCGTCCAGACTCGTGAGGCTACTGCTGGCCAGCTTGAGATCCCCAAGGCTTCTTGGGCCGACTTCTGCCGCCACTACGGTCAGTGGAAGAACATGAAGATTCTCATTGGTACCGCTGGCTCCTGGTTCTTCCTTGATGTTGCCTTCTATGGCGTCTCCCTCAACAACACTGTCATTCTTACCGCTATTGGCTACACCGGTGGTAGCAACATGTACGAGGTCTTCCACAAGAATGCTGTCGGTAACTTGATCATCGTCTGCGCTGGTGCCATCCCTGGTTACTGGGTCACAGTCGCCCTTGTTGACACCGTCGGCCGTAAGCCCATCCAGCTTATGGGTTTCACTCTCCTCACCATCTTCTTCTGTATCTTTGGTTTCGGTTACCACGTCATCGGCACCAGCGGCAAGCTCGGTCTCTACATTCT
>ERZ794946.958-NODE-958-length-10208-cov-4.157195_pt1 | contig 10208 bp, 10 predicted proteins | sample MGYA00433072_ERZ794946 | MGnify/ENA primary metagenome ERZ794946 (study PRJEB30137, sample SAMN04331413) | food metagenome | isolation source: Y3 must sample point D1 replicate A | place: Australia: South Australia | collected 2014 ...
GATTTGTTTCCTTACAGCAATCCGCTGTGTGGTGTAACGGCTTACACTCATGATTTCGGCTAAACCAAAAAACCACACTCCAAGAGTTTCCGCCGTGTAGTCTTAATTGCGCGAATCGCAGCCAGATGTCCGCCATCTGGTGATTTAGATCAAGGAACAAATTGTCGAGGGTGTTTTCCCGGAGCCTTTGAGGCTCTGGTGTTTTTGCTTGCTTGTTTTTTGTAAGGAGGAGCAGATTGTTTGTTTTTTCGTGGAGGATCCGTACGCCACTTGGGCATGGCAGTGGACATTTCAAATGAATCATCAAAAGTATCCTGCACTTTTTGCAGCTATCTTACAGGAGAGAGGGAGTTCGGTGCCGGGTCAATCTCGTCGCGGCTACGTCTACGTTACGTTACCTAGGAGTCGGACATCCAAACGAACCGAAATACCATCACTCAAGAAATAGCAGTTATGAGATGCAACCATCCCGCCGAACAAACATGTATCCCTCTCTACATGATCCCGCTCCAGGCTTTCAACTCTTCCCAAGACATTCATGGAACTGCAACATGCTTTCTCTCAGGATGAATGAAATTATCAAGCAAAAAAGCCTGCTAGACTTCTACTCCCACAATGTCTCCGCAGGCATTGACTGCTGCAAGAAAAAAGTGGTGGTATACAGTAGATACCTCTCAATGGAATGTTTCCTCGTCCAGTAGTACTCACCGTCCACGATTCACGATTCACGATGCACAAGCAAACAAACGTTATTGTTAACTAAGGTACGTAGCATTTCAAGCTCATCGCAATAAGGAGCAATGTGCTACAGATTGTTCAAGCACCTAATCTGTAAAAGCAAAAGGCGGGAATGATGCACCATCGTCATCAAGCAAATGAGACGGAGCGGCCTTGCACACTCGAGTTCTTCCTCGGTCGTCCCTTCTTCCTTGGTGTATTCTGCGAAGAGTCGATGCTCTTTCGCTTGCGGCCACGCTTCTGACCACTGCCGGGCGTTGCGCTTTCACCTCTCTCGCTTGGCGTCTCATATCCATCACCGTTCAATGTCATTGAGGTGTCCATGTCACCTTCCTCGTCCTCTCTGTCGACCTTGAGCTCACTGTCAACCGCCATGACCTCCGAAAAGGAAGAACAGAGCCTGAGTTGATCCTCAGGCGCCTCGAGGGCCTTCATGATCTCTTGGTTACGCTGAAGGTACCTCTCGGTCAGATTGGTCGAGTTGGGGATGCGTTGTGGTGCACGGATACCCTCCTTACTGGCCTTGCCCTTGGCCAACGTCTGGTGTCTGGACACGTTCCAGACACGACGAAGATATGTACGTAATTCCCACAAGAGTAGAAGAATTTGCACGTAGACAGTCAGCTCTCTCAAGCGCGCTGGCTCGACAGGCTTGCTTTGGCTTCCGGTGAAGGTGGTCGGGTTTGCAACACCATTCTCAACATCAGTCATTGGTGCGTCTTGTTCGATCAGCATTCGAAGGACATCAACATCGACCATGTGAGCCACAGGAGTACCAGTGTTGGCCATGAGCTTCTCGAGGCAATCGATCAGATGCTGTAGTTCATCGAACTTGGAGTAGTCGAAGAAAGCCAAGTTCTCAGAGACAAAGCGGGTGAAAGCGACATGGGAAGGCAGCGCGCCCGACATGTCTAATTTCGAAACATCAAAGCCCACTCCTGCTTTGCCACAGATTGCTGTCAAGAACTTGATGCGGATTTTTGCTTTGCCAGTCTTGAGCACTTCCCAGAAATGATGCATCTTCGAGGTTGGAGGAGTGCCAGTGTAACCCTGATTGCTCTTTGCCACATCTCGCTGATACTCGAAAGCTTGGTGAATTGCGCCAATGTGCTCTTTTTCGAACATAGCCTCGTGTTTGCTATAAAGTCCCATGTGTTCCTGGAAGGCAAAAGTGGCTATCTTAGCATCCGGACAGGTCTCAAGAGCAATGAAGCATGGTCCTGTCTCTTTAGGGTGCACAAGACCTTGACGGCCGATACTAGCGACCACTTGGACTGCATTGAAGGCGAGAGCATCGGCAGAAGTGAGAGCGACATGGCGAATCTTACCTAAGAACTGTTGAGCAATAGAGGTGGCCGCGCCGTCACGATCAGTCGCCATGTATGTATTGCCCAGTCTCTCGGTGCCGGCTTCTACACCAGTCCCGACTTTAATTTGACTCGACTCACCAGGCTTATCGCCAGCACAGTAGAAGTCTTTGAGACCAACAATTAAAGTCATAGGCAACTGCGGGTCATCAGACTCAAGAGCCAACTTGAAAGCACTGCAAACATCGGTGCGCATCAGTTGACCAGGCCATGCTTGACACAACATGCAGACACTATCGAGTGCTGCTTGACGAAGTACCATGGGCTGATTAGGACTTGTGAACGGACAGATCAGGTCAACTGCCAAGAAAGCCACATGATTGCCCTTGTAATCTGTGAACTTCTCCTTGAAAGCCTCGAGATGAGAATCGAGGTTGAATGCTTTACCAAAATGACCAGCAATGGTGATGAGTCTTCTCGTTTTCTGCGCTGCAGCTGGGTTGCCGTTCATATCAACAACTAAGCCTCGCTTGATCTGATCATAGAGCGATAGTGTAACTTTGACGAGTCTTTCAGTGTTGTGCAATTCACCGTCAAGCGTCCAAAGGCATGTTGCCACCTCCTTGAGCTCTGCTGGTGGGAGTCTAGTAAAGCTTCCAAGAAGAGCTTGCTGAATGTTACTCAAGAAGTCTCGATTGAGGTTCTTCATATAGGGCAGAGTGTGACGGAGAATGACGATTGCCGAGCGATATACTAGCAGATTGTCGTCAGAGCTGAGGTTCTTGACATAAGGTTGTAGAGTCTGGAGCTGATCGGCAGTGAAAAGTTTGGCATTCGCAGCAGCAAAGATGGTGAGCGTTTGCAATACGTGTTGCTGCGGAGGACTTTCCGGAAGCTCGCTTGGATCAATGATAGCGTCGAACATTAGCTTGACCATCTCCTTACAGACTGCGATGTTGGGCTTTGCTGCTTTGGATTTGTCCGACAGAATCTGCTGTAAGAGCTCGGGCAAGACTGCCTCTGTGGTATCCGTCTTGCGCTTGACAATGTTGATCACCAAACTGGTTTGCTCACGTAGACGAAGCTTCTTCTTGACTGAGTCCGTGTCTGAACCAGAGATGGTGTGGAAAGGCGTCATCCAGATGTCTTCGAAAGTATGGCGAGCGAGCTCCACAATGCTTTCATCAGCGTCGGTGACTCGATTGATCAAAGTGTCTGCGATCAAGGCCTTCATGCTCAAGGCGTCGTTGCGCAAGTACATGTCTTTCAACATCTTCATCGCGCGCTTTCTAACGTGCAAATTGGCATCCTGAGCTCTCATGATGACGCGCTCGTAGAGCGTCGTATCTAGCTTCGGTCGCAACGAAAGACACTTGGCAATCAGACCCAGAGCAGAATCTCGAACCTGAGTTGAATTGTCCTGCAAACACCTGATGATGCTGTTGATGAAGAATGTTCCTTGATCGAGAACCGCCGGATCCATCTCGAGAAGTTGTTCGATACTCTTCAGACTCTTGCTTCGTAGGGAAGCTTGATCACCGGCCATAGTGCCAAGAAGCTTACTAAAGATCTTGTTGAAGGCACGACAGAAGGGCAAATTCATGGTAATTAAGACGGCGGCAAATCTGCCATCCTCTGTGGTAACCTTCTTGTACTCGTACTGGTCGAGCCATGTCGAGTCCTTGACCATGAGCGCCAGGCGATCTTCGAGTTTCGTCAACCTCGATGTGCCTTGGTTGGGTTGGAGAACCTGCTTGGCCCACTGAACGGTATGGTAACCACGTGCAGTCAACAACTCCTTATCTTCCGTACCTCTAGCCTGAAGATATTCGAGAACAATTCGGTAGGGGCCATCAAATGACAATAATTCCTCATCTTCCAGCTGCTCTGCGACAATGCTCTCATGGATCTGCAACAACATGGCTGTGACTTCCGAGCGATCTGTGTTGGGGTGACGAGCTGAGGATTGGGCCAGAAGACGTAGCTCTGTGATTCTGGAGGCCATGAGACCCATCAACTCAAGAGCCATGGCTTTCGAAGGCGCCGATCCTTTGTGATTTTCTGAAAGTTCAAACAGCTTTGCCAAAAGCACACGGAGGAACATCTCCGCTGCGGGCCAATCGGTGTTGCCCAGTACGTTCAAAAAGTCTTCAGTGAAGATGTCGAGAAGGTTTCTGTATGGCTGATCACCGGTTTTCGTTGAAGTCAAAGCACGCTGAACCATGTAGTTGACGACATAGTGAGCGTCTCTGTATGCAGCTTCAAAGAGAGGGTTGGAAATTGACGCTAAGTCCTCGGGCCCCTCGCTCACGCGCTTCTTGGGCTTTGGCTTGGGACGACGTTTCTTCTCGGTCTCGCTGTCGAAGTCCGAGTCTTCATCAGCGCCATCATCAGAAGACTCCGGATCTTTTCCCTCGTTCTCCTCTGCATCGTCCTCGGGAATGACTTTCGTTTTGGCTTCCATACGAGTCGCGCTAGTCTGAACCAACCGCATGAGAAGAGCTGAAACCAGTTGTATTGGCTTTGCATCGACCATTTTGAATTGACGAGCGCTTTGTCGGCCGACAGGAAGTTTTTCGAGAGAGGTCAAAATTTCATCAAAGATTGATTGTCTTTGATCTGGGTAGCGGGCAAAGACCTTTGCGAGTACATCCATGGCAGCTCTACGAGCAGTTTCAAATCTTTGAATCCCAAGCGCAGAATCCTTTTCAGCTGTCGCATTCTCGACGAATACCAAAGTTTTGCAGATAAATTCTGCGGATATGATAGCACGCTCATCGACGTCGGTCGCCGCAATGAGATCGCCCAGAAGCTTGATGACGCGGATACAGACGGTGAGCAGCTGATTGAGTGGCTTGCTTTGGAAAGAGGCCACCTTGAAAGCATCGCTGGTTTCCCCATTACTTCTCATCTCCACCACGGGGATGATGCAAGTCTCGACCACATGGGTCAGACTGTTCAGAAGAGTGATGAGTGTCTCTTCAGAGTACAATTGCTTCTCCTCGCGGCCAGCCGTCATAATACGTAGCAATGTTTTACAAGCAGTCAGACCTTGTTCTCCAATGGCGATGCGGTGAAGCCATTCATCGACCTCTTGTGGCGTATCTTCATCGATGCGATAATTGGCAAGACCTGCTGCGCTGGCAGCATGATCACACAAGCGTTGTATGCGGCTAAGGTCGTCGACATCAATGGTGGAGAGGCGACCATTGGAGACGACCTTGAGCAAGGCACTGTCAAGCTGTGTCTGGACGGTCGCTTGAAGGACCGGCGCGCCCTCAGTTGCGTCATCGGTGTTGAAGAAGCGAGCAGCGTTGGACGAGACCATTCCAGACGTGTCGGCTTGCATTTGATCCTCAGCCTCGAAGATCTCAGCGATCAAGTTTCGAAGCCGTGTCACTGCGGTATTCGCCTTTTCTTGTAGAACGATGTTCGCCGAAGTCAGACGTTGATTGTCCTCGAATTGCGCACGTTTCTCAGCATCGGTCTTGGTGGCCTGAGAAATGTTCTGGGAAGGCACATAGTTGTACTGAGCGCGTTGTGCCTCGGTGAGAGCTTTCGGTATCACGACAGCGATTGTGGATCTTTGAGAGCTGGGTTGAGAGCCTTGCGATTGGGCTGGTAGATTATTGTATGCTTGCGATGAATGGCTTGGTTGTTGAGAGGGAGGGGCTGGCGATGGAGTGATGGGTATCACAACTTGTGGAAGGGGTCTTGAAGCTGAAGACGCAGGTTGTGTCGCAGATGATGGAGGCGCAGTTGTTGGTTGAGAGCGGCTCTGATTGTGGTGGAGAGGAACGGGTATGGTTGCTGCCGGTGTGACAGTACGGGCCTGTGGCTTGGATGGCTTGGATACCGCATTGGAAGCCGGCGTAGGTAGAGTGGCTTTTGTGGCAGTGTAGTGAGAGGGAATAGTTCTGTCAAGAACCATCTTTGCGAAGGGGCCAAGTTGGATCCTGGATGGAGTTGATGCGGACTGGCCGGGACGAGAGTTGGACTGCGCAAACCTAGCAGATTTGTTGAAGCGGTATTGAGTGAGATTGTCCGGGTTTAGAAGGTGTTGGACAGATTCCAGCGTCTTGGTCAACTGCTCCGAGGCTCTTTCAGCATTGTTGGCTTGCGCGTCGAGTCGCTCTAGCATTCCATGAGCCGAGATCTTTTGTTCTTCTGACGAGAAGATCTGAGCCGGGGACGAAGGAAACGCTAATGGAGGAGGTATGGCATCTGAGTAGAACAATCAGCTATTGTGCACCTATTGTCCGCCAACAGTACAATACCCAGAGTGAATGGCACGATAGATGTGAATGGCGAGAACGGGAGAGCCTCTGCGACCGTAGGAATACGCATGGCCTTGCGTGTGCCATTCGCATGGTTGGCGCCATTGGGATGCGACATTTTGTTTGGGAACTGGCCGGTAGTCTTGTCAAGTTGACATGGCTGCTTTTACTGGCAAGATTTCGAAGCCTGGGAAAGTCGACGATGAAGCTTGAATGGTAGCAAGCTGTCTAGTCTCGAAGCCAGATAGATCGGTCTGAAATTGATGACAACCGTTCATAGCAAAAGAATCATAAACTAGGCAAGTGCCACCCAAGAATGATGAAATCTTAAGAGAGTTGTTTAGGCAGGTACAAATTGAGCACGGATCTCCCGTTCTCACCTCCGCAATTCATGTGTCAACAGTCGCACAGTCTTTTCCTTAGAGTGCGTTTGGAATGGTCCAATGTTTTACTTCTACGTTCGATAACATTTGCTATGAGCGCAATATAAAATATGTACAAGACAGCTAGAAACAACTAGTGCCGTATCTCTTCATCAAGGTGAAATCAAAACATTTCATTGGTCTTCTCTGACATCTCCAAAACTCCGTCCCATAACGTCCTTTTATCTTCAAACGCCTAAATTCGTAATGCTTTGCTCTTAAGCAGCAACAGGGACTGTTGCATACTCCATCTCTCCGTTCTTTTCGAACTCGGCCATATCCAAAGCGACAATAATGCTGTCTCTGACGACCTGGTCGGCGTCGTTCAAGAACTTCTTAAGTGTCTCCTCTACACCCTCCTCGTCGCCCAAGCTACCGAGAGCCTCAGCTGCTTCGTGACGAACCATACTACTCTCCTTCAAGTCGCTGAGTGCGCCAGTCAAAGCGGGAATGGAAGCGGGGTGAGAAAGTTGGCCGAAGACGAAAGCAATCTCGTGACGGAAAAGAGCGGAGGAGTCGGTGAAACCGCGTGCAAGGGCGTTGATGGCAGGGACGGCGGTGGGGAGATCGGGAGGAGAGCACAAGTCACGGAGAGCGAACATGGCGCGGTAGCGGTCGAAGAGGGAGAGTTTGGCGTCAAGGAGAGTCTGTTCGAGTTCTGCAATGGAGGGCTGCTTTGCGGCAATGGCGAGAGGAGGTGCGGGATCGATTGAGGCGAAGTCGCTGCACACAAACAAGTCAGTCTGAGTCGCAGGTCTTGTCGTGCGATGTGTCCTACCTCTGCTTCAACTTCTCCAACTTTCCAGCATCAGAGTGTTCCCACTCAATGCGACCGACGGCGATGTCGCAAGTCTCCTTGACAACGGTCTCTTCGCTCTCATCGTCTCTTCTCTCAATGAGAAGCTTCAAGCTGTCCTTGTCACCAAGAGCGCCAATGGCCTCGGCGGCTTCGTGTCGGCACATGGGATCTTCCTCGCGGTCGCTGAGGACCTTTTGAAGGTAAGGGACTGCGGCATCGTGGCGGGACTGGCCAAGGCAGTATGCGAGTTCGTGCTTGAGGAGTGCAGATGGAGAGGCGAATCCAGCAGCGATAGCATCGATAGCGGGAATGGTGTTCTCGGTACGGGGCTCCTGACAGGCTAGGTACTTCAAGGAGAAAAGAGCGCGGAAGCGAGCGGCCAGCGCTTCGTTCTCGGAAGTCAGCGTCTTGCGCAGAGCCAAGACAGTGGAGTCGCCGCTAGGGATCTGAGTCTCCTCAGGGGTGATCGCTGAAGGTGCCATGTTGTGTGTTTTGAAGGTACGGTAAAAGTCGACGAAGCAGAAGAAGTTTTAGTGCCTCTAAAGACCCCGAAAAAGTCGTTCCACGATGTGGGGTAATCGATCGACCACGAACGCCACTTAAATTGATTATCAGATGTAGATAAGGAAATTTCCAGGGACAATGAAAAAGAGGAGACTCCATTCGTTCGAACACGCGATTCTAGAAATACATAGGGAAGACTAGATCTCAGCACTACTCTTGGTAGGCACTGCTGTGCTTCCATCTCAGATCATAGATCTCCTCGACAAGGTCCTTGACTTCGGAGCCGTTCTCACAGTCGGTCCACTTTCCACCGTCGCGGATGCACCAGTTCTTGTCATCAACTCTGATAGTACAGCTCTTGGTGACCCCCTTCTCAGCACTTCTCTGGACAGACTTCTTGAGGAGCTCCCGAGAGTACTCTCCATCGTCAACACTCAGACAGTGGTTCAGCTTGCCAAAGTCCATTCCGTGCTCCAGAGCGCAGTCCTTGGCGAGATCTTCAGAAGGAATCTCGGAGTAATTGCGGGACATGCACATAGTAAAGCCAAGGTAGACCTTAGGGTTGGGGTAGAGGTGAGCTGCACAGAGTTCGATGGAGTTTCCAAGGCACTCAGATGGGCCATGGAGGCAAGCAACACCGTCATCCTCAGAAGTCCTGTTGTCTTGTCAGCTAGTGTTCAGCTCGGGCTATGTGGTGTTTGTTATGCTTACTTTCCAATATAAGACAGCTTGAAGTCAACGAGGTTGCTGACGTTGACCATGGCGGGAAGGACAAGGTCGTGAAGACAGTCTCTTGCGTCCGGGCACTTGCTCATGATGTGAGCCTCTAAAGGGACTCTTCTAGGCAAGTATTCCTCGTTGATATCATCGTCCATCAGGCCTAGCACCAGAAGGCCGCCCATCGGCAGGAGGAAAACAACGATGATGAAGATACAAAAAGCGGCAATGGTGATGCGGCCGCGGGTAGTTTGTGACCATGCACGTTCATATTCGCGTCGTGCTGTGAAGAGGTCTTTCGCGGCGGCCTGGAGGTTTGCTCTGGCCTCCTGCCATCTTGAACGGAGGTCCGAGAGTGTGGGCTCGGGCTGGTTCTCAATAAGAGGTTGTTTCTCGATTTCCGACATTTTGTATTCGTAAGTCGATGAGAAGTGAGAAGCGGATTAGGATCACTGATGATTAAAGACAATGGTTGCCTTCTTTCGCCACCCGAGTGGAAGCTCAAAATGGGAAGGCTCAGCCGAACCTTCTTAATTACGTCATTCTGGACCATCAAGCACGTGAATCGAGGCACCATCCTCTCTCCACCACAAACTTGATACAAACACTCCACCAGAGACAACAACCTCAATGCAAGATGAATTCGATGCTGGCACGGTTTTCCAGAGAGAGCATGAGGGACTAGCCACTCTCAGTGGTCATATACTCGGTTCGACAAGACATCCTGCCACATGATAATCATTGAAGTGCCTGGCCTGGATCCGGAGAGCGCCAGGCGGAGCAACAATTCCGGCGCGATTATTCCTCGTGTAGGACTACGTTACGTTGATATCTTCACAGCTATCGTCACACAAGAGTGCGGCAGACTCATAAGATCTCTGTAGACAATGCTTTTGCTATGCCAAATCTATGGTTCGTCTTGTTGGCCATCATGCTCTGCAGAGTCGTCCTCGCCTCTCCAAGTATAGAGCGCAAATTGTTGGAAAACAAAGACGCAGGCAATAAAGAAACCAATGATGCTGAAGGTAACCGCCAACTTGGCTTCGCCGGTCCACCAAGCTCTTTTAAACCCGCCGGCAATCGGGTCCGTTGCATCCCAAATAAGGATGAACATACCGACAAGCATCGACAATGCACTAAGCGAAAGGAAGTAAGTACCACACTGCCATAGCATAACATGGCTCTTGCGAGCAAGTATCAGGCCATTACGATCGGGGTGCTGCTGACTGATAAGTCGTCGGATGTACTTTCCGGGATGCTGGTGACAAGACAATCTATGCAGACGAATCGATTGTTGCAAAGCCGTAAGCACAGCAGCGACTGCGAAGAGGATTCCGCAGTACCAACAGGCGCGAACAGTCCAGGGAGAGATCTTTCCGTTGGGTTGGATGACTGGCCAGGAACCTGTACCTGATAGCATCCCAGCAACAAGGCCTCCCTAAAT
>ERZ794946.959-NODE-959-length-10196-cov-3.988857_pt1 | contig 10196 bp, 6 predicted proteins | sample MGYA00433072_ERZ794946 | MGnify/ENA primary metagenome ERZ794946 (study PRJEB30137, sample SAMN04331413) | food metagenome | isolation source: Y3 must sample point D1 replicate A | place: Australia: South Australia | collected 2014 ...
TAGATCCACCTCTCAACTACGACGACATGATCGAAGTCCTACTTTGTCGAGAAATAATAAGAGCTGGATCCGTTTTCTTCTGCATGCCGCTTGAATTGAAGGCATGGTACACGTGTTGGTGTAGATAGCACTCAGAACACACAAGAGGTCAGAATACTCTGCTAGTAACGCATGTATTTCAGCTGGGAATGTTCTTCGTAGTCGACAAACTCTCCAACATATCTGGTGAGCACTGTGACGGGCTTGAATACTCTACAGCACAGCCTTGCACGTGTCTCTTGCCTAACAAGCTCCCAATTCCGCCACCCAAGTCGATGCCACTCACTCTGCCATCGCTCGTCCTAATTTCCAGGATCATATGATTGTATATAGATCTTGACAGAGCAAAAATGACATATCGGCGCTTTGGCTGAGTGGTTATAGCGATAGACTAGAAATCTATTTCCTTCGGGAGCAAGAGTTCGAATCTCTTAGGCGTCGTGCACAGTCTCTTTTTGGTCGTTTTCCGCATGGTAAAGTCTTGCCTTTTTGCTTGCAGTAGCGTGGGAAAAAGGGATAGGCTGTGAAGCGTTAGATTGTAGAAAAATAAGTGGCTGATGCATAATTTTGTGTCGATCGTTTCGTGCGAGGCTTAGCAAACAGCAATAAATGATCGATCTCGAGGAACAAGAGCATTGAGGAACAATCTGTTAGGCACATCTTTCTGCGATCTCGAAACAACCGTCGTCCACGGGAGGTTTCCAAGCAGTTAAGAGCAACTGTGCAGAAAGTGCTCCGGCTGCACGAGATATAGAAGTCGATCGCTGTTGGCTTTATGAAAGTTATGTTGAATGTTCTGTTTGTGCACAAGCATCCACCTTAATCACAGTACGGAGGAACTTAATTCGTTCGAACAAGAGGTAGACATTTTGAATATAAAAGACAAAAGAAAGACACTTTCCAGGTCCTGTAAGATAGAGTATGGAGTGTCGTTTTGATTCGTATGTATTGCGCAGAGTCCCAAATCAGACGTCCGCATTCGCGTTGATCGTCTTCTTGTCTTTGGCGTCTATGACCGACTTGGATCGCTGCTCTTTGCCAATCGGTGTTCGCCTCTGCTGCTATAGTGAGGGCGGAGCGTTCGGACGATGTGAGGGCATTGTCGATGGTGGAGACGTGTAGCTCGGCGTATTTTGGCAAGAGTGTGTTAGTGAAGTCGATTCGCTTGACGACGGTGCCTTTAACTGGCGTCGAGAGAACGTCTACGTCTACCGAAAAGAAGACGTTGTTGCTGTATGTTGACGAATTCTGGAAGGACACTCGTCAATGAATAGGACTGCGATGACAAGTTGCAACTAGTTCTAGAATGCAGTTGCCTTGAATGCCCGACTGCTGCCTCCGTGATATGTTTCCCACTGCCAGTTGTGCAACAATGTAGAAGGTCCCCAAATCGTACGGAAGCTACTTTCGAAGTGCGCATTCTGTGTGAATCCCAAGTCCTTTTTACAGGTACTTTACCCGAGGTGACTCTTTAGAATTGATATCTGCCCGGAGAATGTCGACATCTCCTACTTACCTCAAGTCGCTGGAGTTGATGCAACGATGCATAGCTAAAAAGCAAAGAAATCGACGGTAGCCTTCTGCTTAGATACTATTCATGGTCCCGGGTAATATAGCCATGACGCCGCCGGCATAGGATGAGGCTCCGGATTCATGAACGATAGGAAAGGCTTCAGCCAACACTACCATCCGAATGGACAAGACAACGCCGTCTCTTCACAGCAGCTCGTGAGAAACGGCGCAAGACGTGAAAGAGTCGAGATGCAGGGCATGTCGTTGCTGCTGATGTCAATGCCAAGTCTGTAAACAAGGTTCCTATCAGGGGTCAGTGCCACATGTTTCAGGATGCTTATCTCAGATTACAAAGCTCGTCAAGGCAACTCGACATCTCAAGGAGACGAAGGGGCTTGAAGATGCTTCAACAATCAAAGAGCGAGCCTTGAAGTTCATGATGACTTTGCAAGACTTCGAACGCTCGGGACTGCAATCGCATGTCACTCGCCGGAAGATCAAGTCGTTCGTCAGCCGGCATGCTGCCAGAGAGTCGTCACAATGGGCTGTGAGCGATCAGGATTCCCCTGAACGACAGGCTTGTCTGGCCAAGTAGGCAACTTATTAACCGCTGATGCTCCCGACTTTCCTCAGTAGCGAATCTCTTTGAACGAGACCATGACACTGGTCGCTCCTGCTACACCTGAGTAGGTCGGAAGCGGTCCGCCCTTTGCGCAGGTACGCGCCAGGTACCGATGTCGCTCAAAAACCGATGAGCTTGGCTCCAGAGCGGTGGACGAGGTAGTCCAAGTCAACCATGCGTGCCCTTGGAAGCCATCGGCACTCCCTTCGACCGAGTCAACGATCAGTCCTCATGACCTGCATCAACTTCGAGTCCATTCAAAGTCGCTTCTGAATATTGCAACAACATCATCGATTGACGTCGTAAAGACGAGAAGAGTTCAAGAGTCGGAGACACATCGGTCAACAACTCAGCCGTACTGAACCGCCGCTCGAGATGCGACGCGCACCATCTGTGCGGTCGTGCTCCGGCAAGAGCAACAGAGCCGTCGAGACTCGATGCACATGTTTCGCCTCTTTGCAATGCGCTGCACTATTCATGCCGTTCATGGAAGTCGAGTTTCCGAAGATGGGTGCAAGCATGTGTTGGCTGCGATCTCGGGTGGCTCGGCCATGCTACCTCCTATCACCGCAATACAAGCCAAAGTTTGGCCGCGGTGGATGCACTTTACACAAGGAGAGGGACTCAACTTCCTCCTTTTGACAACTTCTCCAGCGATGTTGATCCTAGGAAATTAGGCAGCGCGTTGATAACCCGTATTGCCCGCCGACGAGTTAACTCCTAGCTGCAGTTTAGTGTTAAGCTTGAAGCTTCACGCGCCCCTCACAATCTTGGAAGTCGTTTGAAGCTGCTACGTAACACCTATTTGCCTGCTTGAAATCCTGGAGGAGCTTCTCATACGGCGTGCGACAGGTAGGTATGACACGGGTGGCACTTTGGCAGGTCTGAGCTGTTGTGTCTCCGAGGACTTCGGCCATTCTCGTATTGAGAGGCAATACATCAAACAACTCTATGGTAGCCGAGTCCTGCTCCCCGACGCCTGCCAGGGCTCGATTCAACAGACATGTTTGTCGCCTCTTCCACGTCTGAGCCCTGATGGAATATGAAGGTCCATCTTGCCTTTCATCAATCCACCCAACAATCTGATTGAATAAATTAATATCCTAGCCAAACACGTGAGGCGCAATTAACATTACGGTTCCGATGCTTAGCTACAGCCAGCCGCACAGCCAACCGGTTCGGCAAGAAAATTTGGCGGTCAATGGCTTTTCCAGGGTCCCCACATCTCGGTCAAACACCATCGTGAATACCATCGCCCTGCTAGAATTTGTCCCTTATGCAGCAGCAACAACACGACTTATATTGATATGCTTACCCAGTTGATGTGGAGAACCAATTCAGATGATCCGCCTTCCTTTCACTAGTGAAGAACAAGACCCCATACCCCAGCCATTCTGATGTGTCAACGCCGGGGACGACTTTGCCTTGAAAGGTAAAGGACATGAATCGTTCTCAAATGACGAACGCCAAGATATCCAAAGGAAGAATTTCAAACCACGCCGCCGTCACGCGATGCCTTCCGACGTGCTTGATCCACAGAATGCTTGTCTCATTCGGTCTTGTATTGGTCAAGCACTTCTCAACGTATGTGATGATTGGCCGTTCTCCATCGCATCCTCCCCGCTTGGCGATCCACACTGTCAGTTACTAGTTGGATAACGACGTCGTCGTATTGTCGCATAGGCGAAAAAAAGGTCCTACCTTGCCATCCGCCGCATAAGAACTCCGTGGCACCCCGTTTCGACCAATCTTCCTTTCTTCCTTTGCTTACCAGCTCTACCTCTATTACAACTACCCTCGAGAGTATCTTGGAAATAATCAACAAAGAACTCATCTCAACAACATCCAAGCCTCGTCCACTGTTGCTACGTGGTGACACGCTTCATCCTCGCATCTGTACGACTCACACACTACGACTCATACCCAAGCAACTCTGAGAATCATCTCCCGAGCAACTCGAACAACATTTTTCCTCGCAACATCGCCATTGACTCGAAATTTCGAACTCCCCAGCGACGACTTACTCACCTTCAAGCTTAAAACATATCCCTTGCGCCATCACATCTCGAAGTGAAACCCCTACGCAGCGACTGCCCGTGCATTGCTAGCAATTAACTCCAAAGAATATTTGAGTGCCTAAGCGACTTTGTACGACAAGACCGACACACCCTCGCAACTCTACCCCAGCAGCACTTGTAACACACCCAAGCAACAATCTTCGTAACGAATATGGATTACCTCAAACGTACCTTCATGGGCAAGGATGAGAGAGACTTCCACCATGCCGTCGTCCCGCTTCCTTCCGAACGTCGCCAATCAAATCAAATAAAGGCTGAAGATAACCAAACTGATGTCAAGTCTGATGATTCCACAAGCTCCCTTGGTGAGAAGTCATCGCAGAGCCAAACATTAGGAAAATCAGCAACCACTCTCGAGTCACTAAGAGCTGAGGTTGACTCCGATGTCGCTGTGGAAGGACACAACACTGCTTACGATCGTACGTATAATCTTGGTGTTGGGGAATCTACAGCGCTTTTGGCGTTCTGAGCGATGCTTTTCTCCACGCTTCCCACGAATGTCAGATTTGCTAACACTTGGCAGGCAAATCAAAAGTCATCAACAAGGCTATTCAAGATATGGGCATGGGCTCATACCAGTGGAAGCTCTTTACACTCTGTGGTTTTGGTTGGATGGCCGACAACCTCTGGCTTCAAGGCGTTGCCTTAACTCTCGACCCCATTGCCGCTGAATTCGGCGTCGACAGCAACCGTGTACGCTACACTACCCTTGCTCTCTTCACAGGTCTCTGCATTGGTGCTAGTTTCTGGGGTATCATCTCGGACATTATCGGCCGTCGTTACGCCTTCAACATGACACTCTTCCTTGCTGGTTCTTTCGGTCTCGCAGCTGGTGGTGCTAACAGCTGGATTGCTGTTTGTGCTCTCTACGCCTGTATTGGACTCGGTGTAGGTGGTAACCTTCCTGTCGACGGTGCCTTGTTTCTCGAGTTTCTTCCCGGCGAGTCCAACTACCTTCTCACCCTCCTCTCTATCTGGTGGCCCGTTGGTCAACTCATCTCCTCTCTTCTGGCCTGGGCTTACATCCCCAACTTCTCTTGCGCCGCTGATGCTGCAGTCTGCACCAAGGCCGACAATTGGGGCTGGCGTTATTTCATCCTGACTCTGGGCGCCATCACCTTCCTGATGTTCATCTTCAGATTCTTCCTCTTCGATCTCTTCGAGTCGCCCAAGTTCTTGCTCTCTCGAGGTCGTCAGGCTGAAGCTGTTCGTGTTGTTCAGGGAATTGCTGCTGCCAACAAGACTACCACCTGGTTGACCGAGGACATCCTGAACCAGATTGGCGGTGACCCTGATGTGACTGAGGACCATAAGCTTAGTACTCTGGATATCGTCAAGCGTGCCGCTGGCAAGTTCTCTACTCAGCGTATCGGTCCTCTTTTCCACGGCTGGAAGCTTGCCTCCACCACCGTCCTCATCTGGTTCGCCTGGACTACCATTGGTATGGGATACCCTCTGTTCAACGCTTTCCTGCCTCAGTACCTTGCCAACAACGGCGGCGGTGGTTCCAACTCTGTCTCGACTACCTACCGTAACTACGCAATCACCTCGATCGTCGGCGTTCCTGGATCTTTCCTTGGCTGCTACACCGTCAACCTCAAGTACATTGGTCGTAAAGGCACCATGGCGGGTGCGACAGCCATCTCTGGCATGTTCTTGTTCCTCTTTACTACAAGCACCAACTCCGGTACTCAACTCGCTTTCTCATCCCTCGAGGCCTTTTTCCAAAACATCATGTATGGTGTATTGTACGCCTACACAGTAAGTTCCGCCCAGTCGAACAAGCACTTGAGAGTCATAGACTAACACAACACAGCCCGAGGTCTTCCCCGCCCCCAACCGTGGCACAGGTACTGGTATCTCGAGTTTCTTCAACCGTCTCGCTGGTCTCTGCGCCCCCATCGTGGCAGTCAATGCAGCCAGCGCCAACCCCAACGCTCCCATTTACGCATCAGGTGGTCTCTTCTTTGCGGCATTTGTCGCAATTTGCTTGCTCCCAATTGAGACGAGAGGCAAGCAGACGCTGTAAAAAGTCTGGTTTCCATTAGTTGTCGGAACGAGTTCCATGGCAACCCTTTCACGAAGGCCCTGGTGGCCAATCATGGCATATATACCCCCCCATTGCTATTAAACAAATTCAAGTTACATTTTTAAGCACAAAATTCATGTCGGCCAATCCGTTTCACGAATGCGTTGTTGATTGCTGCCCTTGATTGAGCAGGAGCGAAGCATTAGAAGGATAGCGGACTTCTTTCCGCCGTGTGCCTTCCTCAACCCCACCACCTCGCGGGGCATTCGTCGACATGTGAAGATTGTCTGTTTTTCAGATCATGGAAGCAATCAAGTATCTGGTGAAGGATGCAAATCGCCTCCTTAATTAGCATCCTCTCAGATACGTGTATCACGCCGTCTCTGCTTCTTGTGAAGATGCAACTCCTTAAAAATCGCCTACCTCCTCCCTCATAACGTTGCCAACCGCTTCATCATCACTTCTTCTTCCATTGGACCCACTTCATTGAGTCTGCTGCACTGGATCTACTTCATTGGACTTCTTTCATCCACTCAACTTCCCTCATTAAACAACTGCGCCCCTTCACTAATTCTTGAATCTTGAATCTTCTTCAATCGCGCTTCTTCATTTATCTTCCCCCAATTCTTCCGACTCAACCTCCTTCATCATTACAACTTCTTCATCAACAAACCTCGTTCCTCGTTACAACTTCTTCTTTCATCACAACAAACTCGCCCAACATCACAAGCCTCATCACGAACAAGATCTTCACCATGATCGACGCACCATGGTGGAAGGACGCTGTCGTCTACCAAATCTACCCTGCCAGTTTCAAGGACAGCAACAATGATGGCTTGGGCGATATCCAAGGCATCATCTCCAAGCTCGACTATCTCCAAGCTCTCGGAGTCAACACCATGTGGGTGTGCCCGATGTATGCTTCACCTCAGATCGACATGGGCTACGACATCAGCGACTACAAGGATGTGTATCCTCCTTACGGCACCGTTGCCGACATGGAAGATCTCCTCCATCAAGCCCACTCTCGCGGCATGAAGGTCCTCTTGGACCTGGTCATCAATCACACAAGTGATCAACATGCTTGGTTCAAGGAGTCCAGATCCAGCAAGACCAATCCCAAGCGTGACTGGTACATCTGGAAGCCTGCAAAGATCGACAAGCACGGCAATCGTCAAGCACCCAACAACTGGCGTGCAAACTTCGGTGGTAGCGTCTGGGAGTGGGATGAGCTCACTCAAGAGTACTACCTTCATCTCTTCGCCACCGAACAACCCGACCTCAACTGGGAAAACGACGCCACTAGACAAGCCGTCTACAAGGATGCAATGATCTTTTGGCTCGATAAAGGTGTTGATGGCTTCAGAATCGACACGGTCAATATGTACAGCAAGCCTTCTCACTATCCGGATGCTGAGATCACAGACTCGGATGCCTTCTTGCAAGAAGCTGCCCTAGTCTACGTGAACGGTCCGCGCATGGACGAGTATCTTATGGAGATGAACGAGATCTTGAAACGCTACAACGCCGTCAGCATCGGAGAGTGCCCGCAGACACCTGACATGGAGAGAGTGAGAAGATATGTCAGTGCGCAGGAGAAGCAATTGGACATGGTAAGTCTATCATCCTAGACCTCTTTTTTTCGGATCCTCACGAGTGCCACAGGTCTTCCAATTCGACATCAGCGATGTCGGCATTGACAAAGTCCACAAGTTCCGAAGCAAACCCCACAACCACAAGCTCACCGACATGAAGTCTGCCATCGCCCGCACTCAGAGTCTCATCTCACCCACCTCGGACAGCTGGACAACCGCTTTCATGGAGAACCATGACCAAGGACGCAGTATCTCTCGCTTCGGCAACGACACCACTCCTGAACTCTCTATCCGATCTGGTAAGATGTTGGCTTTGTTCAACACATGCCTCAGTGGCACACTGTTCATCTACCAAGGACAAGAGCTGGGCTGCGTCAACTTGCCCATGAGCTACCCCATCGAAGACTATCAGGATCTGGACAGTCTGAACTACTACAACTTGGTCAAGGAGCGCAGCCATGGCGACAAGGAGCAGCTGGCCAAGGCCATGTCGGCCATACAGTACTTGGCTCGCGATCACGCCAGAACTCCCATGCAGTGGGAGCCTACCCTGCCCCACGGTGGCTTCACCGGAGAGGGAGTCAAGCCTTGGATGAAGCTCAATCCTTTCACCACGACCATCAACGCCGAGCAGCAGATTGATGATCCTCACTCAGTCATGAGTTTCTGGAAGAAGATATTGCAGCTGCGCCAGAAGCACAAGGAGTTGTTCGTGCATGGAGTGTTCGAGCTCGTCGATGTGGACAACGAGAACGTCTTCTCCTTCCTCAAGCACTCGAAGAACGAGAAGGCACTGGTTGTCTGCAACTTCTCGGATGGCGAGAGCAAGCTTCCATTCTTCGGCTCTGGAGACTTGTTGATAAGCAATGTCGATGACTCAAAGGAAGACACGCTGGAGGCTTGGGAAGGTCGCGTCTACCTTTTCAATTAAGGCATGGTCGTTGACCTTTGACCTGGGAGGAGCAACTTGACTTTTGCATTTGGCAGATTGCATTTTGCGACAATTGCGGCCTCTTTTGGTCGCAGACTTCTTGCGCTCTGGAAACGATATTGAACTATTCTCTGGCAGAATAGATTGAGGGCTATTTTGAGCCATGTTTGACAACTCCACTCCATACTTTTGAATTGGAAACAATCTCTGCTCTTATATTCGTTCCGCTCGCTCTCTCTCTTCTGCTCACTGTTCCTTATTTCATGCTAGCTTTGGCTTTCGTATCGTAGCATCAGCTATATGCAACGCTGATAGCCTCTAAGTCCAGAGAGGTTGATCATTTGCCCCCGGCTCAGCTACTCGATCGTTACGTCGTTTGAAAAACGAAACATCAGGAATAGCGACGATGAAAAGCGCGACGCGGCAGTGTGACACATCCGGACTTCGGCATGACCGCGATTGCCTGTCACAAGACGTCTCGAAGTCGACTCAGACACGCGCTTGTTGTAAGGGGAAAAAAAGAAAGCACTGAAGTCCGAAGAACGCGTTACAGGAGGAAAGCGGTAAGCGCGGGTCATCGCATCATATGAGCATAAGCTTTGTTTCTTCTCTGACCATATGAAGAACAATATAGGTAGCTGTTTTTCCGACTTCTCGCTCATAGTAGTTAGAGCTAATGATGCTTTGGCGATTGGGGAATTGGTCGAAGGGTTAGGTGACTCGGATCCACGAGGAAATTGATGGGACCAGGGGACATTTTGATGGTTTTGGGTTGTGTGATTAATTGGTACAGGGTATTGCATGAGAAACGTGATACGCTCGGGGATGCAGCATCGTTTTTGCGGGATTTGAATGCTCCTCTCGAATATGTGTCAGAAGGACTGCCGTTTTCTGTTCTTTAGAACCGAGCAGCAAGCATGAGCCCTCATGGACTGGCAGCAAAAACGACTGGTCATCAGTTGACCGTAGGAAGTTCTACAATATCGCAGTGGTCGAGTCGTCGAAAGCCTCAGCCAGATTAGCAATCGTCAAGAACACATAGTCGTTCGGTAGGAATTTGGCGGTAGCGAACTGGCATACATTGCCGGAGTCAATGTGGTAATTACAATAATCTCCGAATGATGCTTGATGCTTGATGCTTGATGGCGAGGCTTGCGGCAGGAGTTGCTGATTCGTGTTTCGTCGAAACAGTATTATTATGCCACATCCGAGACCGAAGATTATTTGCCTCTAATTAGATCTCCGCAAATGTGATTCTCCAGCGAGGTTATGCTGTTATCGAAGGGAAATTCAGCTCCGTATTTCTCCAGGCGGTCCCTCGTTCTTGTGAGTATCCTGTGAGGGAAAGCCGTCCATTCGTTGTAGGGTGCTACCCGATTTTTCTTGTCTC
>ERZ794946.960-NODE-960-length-10178-cov-4.472093_pt1 | contig 10178 bp, 15 predicted proteins | sample MGYA00433072_ERZ794946 | MGnify/ENA primary metagenome ERZ794946 (study PRJEB30137, sample SAMN04331413) | food metagenome | isolation source: Y3 must sample point D1 replicate A | place: Australia: South Australia | collected 2014 ...
GAGCTGGCCGAAGAGCTGGATGAAGCACTGTGGGAGACAGATGAAGATGATGAAGGGGCGTGAGGAGCGGAAGACGACGAGGGCACGCTGGAGGTAGCCTTCGACGAAGAAGATGACTTATGAGCAGTAATCTGGGAAGCAACTGCAGAGATCTGAGATGCGAGCTTAGATGAAACCTTAGACTCGACGCTCGAGACCTTGCTCGAGACCTTGGATTGAATGCTGGAAACCTTGGACTGAACGCTAGAAACCTTTGCAGGAATCTGAGTGGTAGCAGGAACAGCCTTGGAAGAAGAAGAGCTAGCCTTTGATGATGACAAAGATGAGGATGTCTTCTTGACTGAGCTGGAGGACTTTGCCGAGGAAGAAACAGCCTTTGAGGAGCTGCTAGACTTCTTGACGCTGCTGCTGCTGCTCGACTTTGAAGAAGAAGTAACCTTGGCTGATGATGACGAGGTCTTCTTAGCAGAGCTTGCCGATGAGGTCTTCTTGACAGAAGAAGAAGAGGATGACTTGGAAGAGCTCTTGCTTGTAGATGAACTCTTCTTGGTGGAAGAGGTTGTCTTTGCACTGGTCTTGCTAGAAGAAGACGAGGAAAGAGATGTCTTGGCCAAGAACTCAGGCAGAATGATGACGGCTCCACCAACACGAGTGGTAGAAGCAATCAAAACAGCAGGGCTGGCAGCGTCACGCTCGACGATATCGGCTTCTGCGGCCTTGACGTTGTGAGGAGCGGCGATTGCTGCACCTGCAAAGAGGGAGACAAGAGCCACCTGGCTGATGGGGGTGTCGAAACGCATGTTGGACGATATTAAGGATTAGAAGGATTAAGTGTATAAGAGGATAGTATGTTCAAGCGAATGAAGTGGAACAAGACGATGACACCCGGAGATCTGCGAGGGGATGATGTTCTGAGCTATTGCTGAGAGCTCAAGGACAAGCAGGGAGACGATGTTATATCTTTGATCAGATTACTCCCCTGAGCAGGGTCTACAAAGATTGCAATGGTGTAAGGCGACACGGACCGTTGCCAGATCGATAGACAGAATCAACGACTCTACCGTTCACAGCGCCCATTCGGTAGTCGGTACTTGTAAGGGTTGTCTGGAATGCGATTCTGGCCAGACTCGAGAGAATGTAGACGACTCCACCTCAGTTTGCTGGAGAAAAGGTATGCAGTGACGCGAAGGCTTCCTATCAGTAAAACCGTTATGTTGATAGAGGCGTTTGTTGAACCAACGGTTTCGGCTATGAAGCTTCGCGTGGCAGCGTTATTTGGGAGAAAAAGCTGCTTGAGGACGAGGTCGAAGGTTGTCTGGCCCTCCTACGCCATATTGAATGCTCGTATGCCGTGCAATATCTTTCATTCTTGTTATGGTTGAGCTGAAAGCTGATGTGAATTGAAACGGGGAAGCGTCATGTTCACAGCTGTTTTGGCGACGTGGTCAACTGTTAACAGGATATTGAGCTTGCTGGCTGCACATTAATATGTATGGACAAGTGTAGATGTGTACGAGTCGCATAAATAATCTCCATGGTGCGCGTGCTTCGAAAAGAAATCGAGTGAAGTCCGGGGTTGTAGTGAGACTTGCAACGGTGGTGTCTGCTTTCCACTGACGGTCTCGACCAGGACAGTTGGACAAAGCACGCTTTGGGTTTGGATCTGGTGTCTTTGACGATAAGAGTGCCCAAGCGCGGTCTTGTTACAGACTTGTGCTCTGTTCGTTCTTTCCTAGGAGTACTAATTGGCGTGGCTTGAGCAGCGACTCCCAAATCTTCGTGGTTTCCACCAGCGTGTCTTGGCACTTTCGTCTTCGACTGGATGAAGATTTGCAATTGACTTGACCATCAAGCATAAGGCTGTGGAGAATGGGAGCCATTGAATTGATTTGGATTGAATTGGAAAGGTGGGTATCAGAGTGCAAATGCGACGAGAAATAAAGATGCTCATCTTCGCTTCGACTTTGTGTTGTTCTCCCACAAAGCCTGTAGTTTGGCTTCTGCCTTCCTCTCTTGCTTGTCGAAATGTCCGTTGTAGAAATCCCAAAGAACTCGTTTCGAATCTGCCAAAAGTTAGAACACATCGAAACCAAGGACGCCGTCGTCATATACTTACTTGCGTGGTCGGGCGCAAACTCAATGCCATCTGCATCCTTCTTCTTGGCCAGATTGACGGCCTCTGTGAGCAGAGCCATACCCTCGCCCTTGCCACGGTATCGCAGTCTTACTGCCCATCCTCTGATCTCTGCTCTCCACTTACGCCTCTTGCCCTTGGTCTCTCCGTCAACCCAGCCCATGATGACAGTTCCAATAACCTCTTCACCAAACTTCGTCACCAAGACATCGGCATCGTCAAGTAAGCTGATATGTGTTTCCTCGGCGATTGCGATATATGGGTTGGTGTAGCGGCGGACTGTGACCATGGCTGCCATCAACAGACCGGCAGAAGTGGTAAACAGGATACCAATGTCGGAGCGGCTCTTGTAGAGGTAGTTGCTGACCACAGCCAAGAAGGCGAAGAAAGCAGCCAGGTTGTAGGGATTGTACATCAGAATGCGATTCGCCGTTTGACGCATTTGTGCGACGCCATCTGCGACCAGCTTCAATGCAGCCAACTTTTCCTCTTCTGTCTCTGCGACATATGTTCGGAGTTCTGGAACACCTGCAAGAGGTCCTTCTGGTACGTCCGAGGTGTTGTCAATTGCATTTTGCAAGGGTGAGGGTGGGCCGATCGAAGAGGCACTCGCCCTCATGCTGGGTGGTGTCGACATTGGTGAAGGTGGGGGTGATGTGCCCAGGTAAAGATTGGTTCGGAGAGAAGTAAAGAATGCTAGATCGAATAAAACATCAGATATCAGAAACAATTGGAAAGGCCCATAATGTCCAAGACGACAACAGACTCGGCAAATTGAGCATTAATGCATACCGGCAGAAGTTCTGAAGCCTGGAATCTTGTCTCCTACAGTAATCGATTGGTAATTGGTATAGCTGAAGTCGCGACTGTCGTCTAAATCCACATGAAAAGTTCCCTTCCAAGAGTCCTTGACAGAAAGCGAAGGCGACGGAGAGGCGGTAGAAACGTCGACGAGCTGGAGCTCTCTTCTTAAAGTTTCCAGACCAACGCGGTGGTGCTTCAGGCGGGGCACCATTTCTTCATCTCTTCCTTCTCGTTGGCTCTTTGCGGTCTTGCAGGAGCACGTGGTCTCTTACTCAAATCACTTTCTGTCTATTTGGGCCTCTCACGGGCCTTTCGACGTCTGTCTTTTCATGTCTCCTTTCATCAACGTGCGAGGAGCTGTTCTTATGACTGGTTCACTGCTCATGCCAAGACGTTCGAGAGCAAAGATAGCGCCCGATAGCGTGATCCTATCCCACAACTCCATCCGTGCGAAGAACATGTGGAGGTTTGTTGGTATCGTGATTTTCTTGCTCGCTGATTGGTTGTGACCGAGGGAGGTCGAAAGGTTTGTTTGACGGACGAACTTCTTCCGAATCTTATCGTCCAGCACATGCGATACTGCAAGCAAGCGCATGCAGTGACGAATGGTCCAAGAAAGTACGCACGTACAGCAGCATGGAGAAGATAAGTCAGCGAGAGCTCAATGGTCAAGATCGATCACGTACGACGACTCATGGTTGTGATCGGTCTTCTGTCCGTTCAAGTCACGATAACAAGCTGCTGAAGAATGGTTGATTCGAAGATTTTGCGAAAAAACGCATGCACGCGGACGAAATGATAGCAGCCTCTAGGCAAGAATATGTGAAGTATTACCTATCTCATCCAATTCGTCTCGATCATCATGCGATTATCTGTCGCTTGCGCCGCAACTTCTTGCCTTTAGTAGCAATAAACCCAAACGCCTCATGTACCATCCGCATCCTCCCTACTCCAAAGCCTTATCCCAAAGATTTCGACCGGTCAAAAACCTTGGTGAGTCCTACTTCTTTGGGGGTGCTTGAGCGCTACCGCCAGGCTCCAAGACGTGAGTGTGACCAGGAGCGTGGTAGCATTCTCCTCCTTCTTCCTGCCTACATACGTAGGCATTCTGCACCCAAGGATCGGCCAGAATCTCATCCATAGTTGCACGACGGCGCGGATCGAGGTCCAGCATACGGCCAATGATGTGTCTTGTGTCGCGTGGCAGCAGACGAAGCAAACGCAGAGGACCCTTGATCTGTTGGCTGGGTTGGTCTCCGGACGTTGATGAGGCACCATTTTCTGTCTTAGATCCACTGGTGATCGATTGCCTAGATTGAGCAAGGAGCTGATCTTGACCAGGATCCGGAGGCGAAACGAAAAGTCTGTAGGAATTGTCGGAAATTCTGGGTGCTTTCCAAGGGAATCGACGCAGGCACATGCAACAGAAGATGATTGCTATTGACCAGATGTCTGCGGGCTGCGGGTCGTAGCGCGAATTGTCGTAAACCTCAGGGGCAAGGTAGGGGTCTGAACCAACCACACCTGAACGCTGTTAGTACTTCGGTTGCATAATGTCGTAATGTAACATACCTGTAGAGAGCACGATATCGTTCTCAAAGGGATATCTGAAAACCACGGCACTTCCGAAATCGATGATCTTCATGATACCGTGGTCATTAACCACGACATTGTCGAGCTTCAGATCTCGGTGAGCAAGTCCCATGCTGTGCAGATAAAGTACACCGCTCAAGATCTGCAAGGTACAGCAAGTGATCTCATCGCGCGACATCTTGCCAGTCATAACAATTGCGAAGAGGTCGAACGGAGCATACTCCATTACCTCGAACCAGTTGCCTTTTTCGTGGATGATGTCGATGGTCTCAATGATATTGCCATGATGTAAGGTCGAACCAATACAGAACTCAGCGGTAACCTTTTTGTTGTACTCTCTCTCGCTCTCGTAGGTGTGACGGGCACGGAACTGCTTGACGGCAAAAGTCTTGCCGTCAGCGGTTCTCTTCATGAGTCTCACAGAGCCACCAGCTCCAGATCCAAGGACTCTGCCGAATTTGCCGTACTTGGACGCCAGACCGTGGTCATCGGCGAAAGGCAGGCTTTGAGATTGGCTAGAGGGAGTCGAGGAGCCAGTCCTAACAGGCGAATTTGCACGACTCTTATCTTTCTTGTCTCCAATCTTGAAAAAGCGTTTCAGGCTGACCTTGGAGGCAGCTTTGTCCTTGTCCTTGAAAGTATCGTCACCATGGTGGTCGTGCTTCTTGCCGCCGAAGAAGCTTGTTCTTTTGTCCGACGACTCTGGTGGCTTGAGACTTGCAGAGCTCGAGTTGTTTGCAGCAGCTGGAAGAGATACTAGAGAGGTACCCGAAGTGCTGTGACCCTTGCGAGGATCTCTGTTACCGAAGCGGAAACGAGCGTCGATGGAGTCTACATTGCGTGTAGGAGGAGCTCTCTTGCTGCGGGCATAGGGATCGTCCTTGTCGCCTTGAGGCCAAGGCTTCGTGTACGTAGCCGACGGCGTCACAGTTCCTGAACCAGTGGGAGTACTTGCTCCAGACGCGTTGGGGCTGTGATCGCGCGAGGGGGGCATGGAGTCGCCAGCAGGACCAAGAGAGAATCGAGGCTGTTGTTTAGGGTGTGCGGATACACCAGTCTCGTCCGTGGAAGGAACCCGCGAGCCGGGCTGAGGTGAAGCAGACATCTGCGGAGTCACGATGTCGGCAGCTGCTCTTGCTTTGGCCAGCTGAGACACGGAAGAAGCGGTGCTGGCAGCGGGCTTGCCCTCTCTAGAACGAGAGGCCGAGGGAGTAAGAGGAGGGGAATGGAATGTCGAGGCAGGAGGGGAGGGTCGAGGGGAGGGATGTGCAGAGCCGGCCGGCATGATAGGTCTTCTGTTAGATTGACCCGAGGGCACCTGTTCGGAGCGTGTGAGTAGTGAGGTTGTACGAGGCACGTTCATTCGAGACATACTCTGGATACTGGCTGAGAGCCCGGCAACGACACAGGCTCGAACGAGTAGTGCTCCATGCGCTTTGATTGCAAGCCGTTCTGCAGCGTTGTCTTGAGCTGTCTAAGCTCCTCCTCGGCCTGAGGCGTCAGGTTCTCCCTCTGTCCGTCATGGCCGGTAAGTGAGCGGACTGGCGAGAGGTTGGGTTCGGGCTCAATCTCCTGGTTCTGAGTACTAAACCGAACGGAATGGTCGCCCTGGGCCGGCGAGTCTGCTCCACGCTGTGAAGCCATGGTTCAATATGTTGCGACGCGGTGCTGGCTCGGCGAGGCGGTGACGTTGCAGACGCAGGGAGGCGGTATGCCTAGTGGGTTGACGGCGACAGTGGGATTAAGAATAGTAGTAACTGAGATTGTCGAGATGGTCTCCAAAGACTCGAGCAGAGGAAGGCTGCGAGTATGACGGTTCCAACGAGAGGATGCGGGCTGCTGTTCCTCTCTAGACGAGGCCGCTTTGGGCAAAACGGGTCCACACGGGGTCGGTCTAGTCGGTAGAAGCTCAATGCTCACGGCAAGCTCGAGCTGCGATATATAGATATAGAATACTTGCGAAACGCAGACGGGAACATGTATCGATCAATGCCTTGTCAAGCAAAACAGCTGGCGGGAAGAGGAGAAGGGCGATGGTAGGAATAGGTAAGTCGGGAAAGCGCTTTCGTCATTTGGCTCTTGACTCAGCACCCAGTACGCGTGCTTCTGCCAACGGGCAAAATTTTAGCATTTTCTTCTTTTCAACCTCTAGCAGGCGAGGACAACGTTCGGCAGGATACGGGATTATTTCTTGGTGAACGCCAATGTATCCAACAAGTATCATGAAGAAAATTTCTGCCAGCCAATCTCGCAAGACTCGCATTAGCTAAGGGTGGGAGTCTGCAAAGCTCACAAAGTGCCTGCCCCTCGTTTCTGCCTGGAGCCTTGATCGCATACCTTACAAGGCTTGGCCGAGGCATCGCACCAGATCTCTGATCCCGGCTTGCCAATATGCGCCAACCCGCCGTTGGCGCTGTTGCTTGTGAAGAGAATGCGGCTCTTCTCTACTGTGGCTTGCATGCCTTGCATTGCACCGACAGACCCTGCGCATATCGTTGTCCGGTCGAGCAGCAGCTGACATGAAAGCTAGCAATCTACAGAGTCTCGTGCAGACAGATGGTCGGATCGAGCTTCCCAAGTAAGAGGTCCTCCTGTGGGCGGTCTGGTGGACACAAGGTTGAATCGAGCTCGAAACATGTGATAGGTGCAAGAGCTCCATTCGTACTTGTACCGTACCAGGCGCGCCGCGGAAACATGATTCTACGGTCAAGCAGGTTTCAAACACTGCCTGCTACGAACCTTGAGAGACAACGACCTTATGTGTTTCTTTCGGGAGGAGTCAAGAAGATGCTTTTGAGCTCTTCGTTTACGACGGTGATGAGCGGGTCCTCGAGCTCGAAGTACCTCGATGGTCGGGCATGATCTGCATCTTGTCGCAAAAACGCACCACTCGTCATACCGTGTTCGGAATAATCGAGGCCAACAACGTGGATAGCATCTGTATACAGCAATAGTTTGTAGATATAGGAACCATGAGCTGGCAGTGAAGTCAACATCGAGTCGCGAACAAAAAGTCTCGCCATCTAATCTCTTACGACGTCATTTGAAATTGGGCTGGATTCCAGTCAGCAAATAATCTCTCAATCTCTGTAGCCGCCGAGGGGCAGCGACATACCTTAGCTATTGCTCTTTTCCAACAACCACAAATTCCAACCAGCACCTACTCGCGCACCGTCAGCACTTCCGCATACTCACAGCCTTTTTGTTAGTCGCGTGTGCTATCCCCTACAAATACCGCCAAGATGATGAACTGGGCGAAACAACAGTAAGCTGCGCCTGAACAAGCACTCTCTACCGCCACTGACCGTAACCCAGGCTGGCCAACGTCGCCGGCACCCAAGAGCCCATCTACGGACCTTCGGCCATCCAGGCCGTCAGCGAGCAGGCAAAGACCACGCCCTACACCGAGTTGACCAAGGATGACATGAAATGGTTCACAATCGACTCTACTTGCGTCGAGACTCAGACCTGGTACTTCATGACTGAGACCGGTCACATCTGCATGGTCCAGGTCATCTATAGCAACGTTGCGTGAGTTTGGATCCCTTGTCCGATTTGCGCACCATCTGACAAGACGCAGCGGCATCAAAATCACCACTCAATTCAACACCAAGATCTTCTACGCCGACCGCAAGACCCCCAACCTTTGGTCATCGGACGCTTGCGAGAACCACAGCTTCGACGAGGGCAAATTCAACTTCCGCGCAAAGGGTTGCTCGACCGAGCTGAACGAGAAGGGCAACAGCTACCACATCAAGTCCAACACCAACAAGCAGAGCATCGTCGACATCAGCTTCACTCAGACTGCTCCTGGTTTCGTCGTTGGCAACAACGGTACCTCCAACTTCGGTACCGACCCCAAGAAGCCATGGGGATCCATGAGACACGCCTTCTGGCCTCGCTGCGAAGTCGAGGGTACCATCATCACCTCCTCCGGTCCTCTTGATGTCAAGGGCAGAGGTTTCTTCGTCCATGCTCTCCAGGGCATGAAGCCTCACCACGCAGGTGAGTCCATCAAGTCCAATTGTGACACCTCCATTGATACTGATTGTCTATGACAGCCGCAAAGTGGAACTTTGTTAACTACCAATCCCCAACCTACTCCGCCGTCATGATGGAGTACACTACTCCTCCCTCGTACGGCTCGACTGTCGTCAACGTTGGCGGCATCGCTACCGACGGCAAGATCCTCTGCGCAGGCTCCTCAAATAACGCAAAGCACAGCGAGATCAAGGGTGACCCCGAGAACAGCTGGCCTGAACCTGGCGCTGTTTCCTTCTCCTGGAACGGTACTGATGCCAACGGCCAGGCTGTTGAGGCACTTGTCGAGGGCTCTCTCGGTGAGAGACTTGACCGCGTTGACGTTATGGCCGAGGTCCCCAAGTTTGTCAAGCAGATCGTTGCTGGTGCAGCCGGTACCAAGCCTTATATTTACCAGGTGAGTTTTCCAGAGACGCTTTACCAGTTAATCATTTCTGACCAACATTCTAGTACGGCCCCAAGCTTCCCATCAAGATCAAGATTGGTGGCGAAGAGAAGACCGAGGAGGGCACCCTCTTCACTGAGGCCACTTTCATCTCATGATTCTGAAAGTATGACCTGTATGTATCAGTCACCAATTACCTAAGGAGTTTCTGGGATGGTTCGGGAGTATTCTTGTTGGGCTAAGTATCATTGTAATAATACGCTTGGAGAAGCGTACGTAAATATCAGTCAGAACTCAACTCAGACGCTATCAAATGCGTCTATGCGTTGATGACCAAATTCTCATAATGCACAATCAATTCACCTCCTTCAGTAGCCGGTCTTGCCGCAGACACTCCGACCTTGACGGTTGCGTCCTTGGGCAAAGCATTCCACCAAGTGATCTCCCTCATAGGATGACGCTCGCCATCATCTCCAATCAAATAAACCCACAGATGATCATGTTCAACAATCATCTCGATGGTGGCAGACACCTTGTCAGCGGCGACGACGGGATGCAGGCTCCAATCCGACCAAGTATCGGTACCAACAACGCTGACACGAGGCTTGCCATTCAGCATTTCAATGCCCGTCTTGACCCATTTGTTCTGCTGAGCGCCAGGGATGTCGATGATCATGCAGAGTCCGCCTTGATCGTAGAGTACCGTCCAGGGACCAGAGACTGTGACTTTTGCTGACTTGAAGTCTGAGGCGGGGATTGTGCGGTAGATGTGAGGTGTGTTTCCACGGTCGGTTGAGGGAGGGATGCGCCAGAGGTCGGTGTTGTCTGGGCATCTCAGATCGAATGGCTTGCTCACGTCCGGGATGGAGTGATCATAATGCGATGATTGGTATGATTCGGCCATGGTGTCAATTGATGGTAAAGAAGATCGATACTGAGTGCGACGATTTGTGATGTGGAGGAAGGTAGTTACGAGACAGCCTCGAGAGCTTTTAAAGTACTTATGATCTGTTCAATGGATACTCGGCCGAGTTGGAATTTGTGTCAGCTGTATTCAAGCCACGTTGTCGTATTCTGCTGGTTGATGCTCGCAGCTTGAATTCTGACTTGGCTGTATGCCAGGAAACACGGTCCGGTTTGCCGGCCATGATGGAGTTTCCCCAGGTTCTCCATGTGCGCCTGCTGTTTGGGGGAAGATAAACTCCGGCTGTCGGACCGAAG
>ERZ794946.961-NODE-961-length-10170-cov-4.086110_pt1 | contig 10170 bp, 14 predicted proteins | sample MGYA00433072_ERZ794946 | MGnify/ENA primary metagenome ERZ794946 (study PRJEB30137, sample SAMN04331413) | food metagenome | isolation source: Y3 must sample point D1 replicate A | place: Australia: South Australia | collected 2014 ...
GCGACTTCAGGCATGTCGGGCTGGCTGGTCGAGATTGTCGCAAAAGTGTCTGCTTGTTCTTCTGAAATGACGGGCTGGAGATTGGCGTTAGATGATCCCGATGGTGCTTCCGTCACTTCCTTTAACTCTTCCTGCGGATGCGACGCCAGGACCTCCTTGGCAGTGGATGAATGCGCTATATCGATGCCCGAATCTGCCTTTTTTGCGCCCGTACCCCGCTGCATTTCCTGCCCTTGTGTTTTGACAGAACTGTCAGCAGTCGGACTAGAGATCTCTGCGGCAGACAACTGAGGCATTGATTCTACAGAAGCCGAGTTTCTCATCTGCTTCTTTCTCATTTCTAGTGCCTTCATGAGCCGCTGCTTCTCTGGAGTCAAAAATGCCTTGGATGCCCGGGGAGCGGGTAACGAGCGAGAGCTGCCTCTTGAATTGGGGCGAGGCGGTAAGAATTCAGGTATGTCGGGTATTTGAGGTGAAAAATGTAGAGAGGGCAGCCTTGGTGGCGCTGAAGTACCGGAAGGGGCGTGGTCGGTGAGACGATTACGAGTCGCAGGATACTGTGGTTGCGGGTGTGACAGAGGCTGCTTTGCCCTGGACTGAACTCCAGCAGGAAGGCTCGATACAGGCGCGGATGCCGTGGTGCGCTTGCCTTTCTCAGCGACGTTCACCGGACGCGGACCAAGCTTGATCTTTGGTTTGAAGAACGAATCAAGATATCTTTCCAAGTCGTAATCAGCAGACTCATTGGTATGTGTCCGCACAGGAGAGGTCAACGGAACAGCCGTTTCCGTACGGGTGCTCGTTATCGAGGCAGCGTCGTCCTTGAGAGAAGCAGTATCTTCCGCCGGCGAATATCCGTTCAGCTGCGTAACTGATTTGTGCCCCAGCTCTTCCCGGACCAGAAACTGCGACAAAGACGATTTGTGCTTCAGGACTGGCGAGTGGTCGCCGGCGAACTGAACGCTCGTAAAGGAGGGAGAGCGGTAGGAACGCTGGGAAGGAGGTCGCTTCTCGAGCGTAGGTTTTCTACTTGACACCGACGAGATGGACGGAGTGTGGGTCAGCGGCTTAGGGGCGGCATCGCCATCCTCGCTGTCCTCGGTGATCTCATTCAGTTGATTGCTGGACAGTGCGGGTGAGGCGGTGTGAAGAGGAAAGGCCGCTGCCAGAGCCGTGTCGTTCAGCCCGTCGGCCGTCGCAATATCGAGCATCGTTTCGTACGGCGCCCATTTGTCCTGCACATCCCGGAGGTGTACCGTTGTCCGCGCTGTTGCTCCCGGTCAGTGTCTGATCTGCCACGCCTCTACTTCTAGGCATCCGTACCTTGCAGTAGCCGCGATGTTCCTTCGGGCACATATTTGACGAGAACCTTGCGGCGCCGGTAGACAACCAGCCCGTACAGAGGCGACAATTCCTCATATTGCAAGATCGCTGTTCTTGCTTCGCTCAAGCCTGCTTGCCCACTGCCAAGCAGGGTGACCTCGTCGCGAGAGGTGTATTTCACAAGAAACCATCCTCCAGCCTCGCTCAGGGTAGCCTGGTAGGCCTGCTGCACTTCTGGCGCATCCAGTCCGTTCAGAGACATGGTTGCCAGTCGTCGCCGGACCGTCTTCTTGACTTCAACGAGACCTTATGCCTGCAAGAGGAGATTCAGGGGCGTTAATTCCAGAAGCGCGTGTGACCGTGTCTCGCGCGAATTTCGAGTTGAGTGAGCCCCTTTATGGCGGCCAGCATTATTGCTCTGGTGCTGTTCGTCGCTCTCCGACTCGAAACGCAGGACTGCTCTATTATAGATACATATCCACCCATTTCCCTCCTCGCCCTCAACCAAACTTTGCCAGCAGCACGAATCGGACTGATCGTCGTATGCTTCATCTAGGGATTTCCGTAGCCTCTCGGTAGTTTGCAGCATTGATTGGCCGACCCTGACTTTGTGTGGCAGCGCCCAGGCCAACCTTGCCTCCGGAGAGACAATCATTAAACATCTCCATCAAAGCTGAACCACGGAAACTTCCCAGGAACAAACCTACTCCATGGTCTTCTTACTGTATGCATGCAACATGTTGTGCATCTTACTGCGTTCGCCGGTACACTTCGAAATCTACGTTTCTACAAAGTCTCCGTGGAAGCTAAGATCAGCAGAACACCTGCCGCTTCTGCATCCCCACCCTCGAAATTGGTATGGCTTTCAGCCTCTAAACTCCTAACTCTTCGGTCTGCCGCCTGCCGAACAGCTTATTGTGATTCCTTTCGAGCCGTTCGCCTATCTTGGCTGCACGCAATAAGATCAGAGCTGTGTTTGCCTTTCTTTGGACCATGCACGGCACATGGCTGGCCGATGAAATCTAGCCCGAGCTCCAGCTGCGTGGAGAAGCCAAGCTGGTTTTCCAAATAATGCGATTCACCAACAAGGCTCTCGGCCGACGTATGCGCACAGAGTCGATGCAAGTTGGTAAGGCAGAGCAAAGCAAAAGAGCGTAGCACACGTGTGAGGTGTCTGCGCCAGGGTCAGGTAACATGTGTACAGCATAAGCAGTTGAATGTGAAGTGATCTTCCACGGGAAGCGCTGGTGTAATGATTCCAGCTGTCAAAATGCATAATACTATTGAGAATAAGAATAACATGTAGCTGAGACTGTGAAACAACCGCCCTTTGCATGGACTGCTCGATTTGTCTGAAGATTGTACGAGCTTTTCATCGGTTTATCTGCAGTTTTCAATCATCAAGAGTTCTCATTACTCTACGGTTCATATTAGGAGCCCCCCGAACGTAACTCCTGGGGTAAGTGCGGGTCTGTATACTTGAAAACATCACAGCGCTCTCCAAAATCAACTTCACGCAGTCGCTTGACCTTCGCATAATTCGAGCCTTCCGCAAGTATGAGCAGCCTTCCTCCTATCTCTTCTCTATCGTCGCTGGCAGCCGAGCAAAGAGCAGGTGTTCTTGACCTGCTCTTCGAGCCCAGCACCCCTCTCCACACTCTCTCCGTAGAGCTGTTGAGTAACCAGACATTTGCATCGTACAACGATCTTATCGCAGCTGTTGGCGTACAGTTGACCGACCTTTCTGAATCATCGTCAGTCAGCGATACCAAATGGTTGGAGAGCATCCTGGGGTCACATCCTAGACTAGGCGCGAAGAAAGTTGAGAGTGCACAAAGTCAGGCGGAGCAAGCTCAGCTCAACACCGGCGGCGAGGAAGAAGCTCACAAGTTGCGCGACCTGAACGAAGAATACGAAAAGACCTATCCCGGATTGAGATATGTTGTCTTTGTGAACGGTCGCAGCAGACCTGTCATCATGGAGGACATGAAACGCAGGATTGCTGCCGGGGACATTGTTGCAGAGCGAGCAGCCGCGATCAAGGCACGATTACATGATCACTTTGTGTTACAAGACATACTGACAGGGAAGCAGGCCATGTGTGAGATTGCTGCAGACCGCGCGAGCAAGTTGCAGAAAGCATGATCAATCACCACATATTTCCGGTTCTGGTGTATCGCCGAGGGTAGTACCATCAACATCGCACCACCCTGGTGGACATTGATGGTACCACCGGATCTGTCACTAGGAACCATTTACGTATCGTCCTCACATTATGTTAGTGAGCATGCTTTGCATGTGAACCACGAGTCAAAATAATTGTATCGTCCTCAATACTTGGATTGCTTGGTGACTTGAATCTTCGCAGCATGTCTTCACTATTCGATCCTGCCCCAACATGATAGGAAGAGAGATCCCTAGAGACCGACGACCAGGTCAAAGTGTGGCCCTTCTCGTTGTTTCGAAAGCAGCTCCCAAGGCCCCGCGGTGTGTCCGATGGGCGCCGATTTGCTCCGGTTTAGCAGCTACGTCAAGCTATGATGCGGATGCCCCTCCATGAGTTGCCAACAAAATAAACTCGTGCTCCCCCTCAACATCATTCTTTGCTTTGACACTTTTCTTGCAATACAGCAACTTCATCAACACATTCCCCAAAAACCACAATCACACACACATCAGCCAAAATGGGTCGTCAATTCTTCGTCGGAGGTAACTTCAAGATGAACGGTTCGGTCGACACGATCAAGAGCATCGTGAACAACCTGAACCAGGCCAAGGTCGACCCCAACGTCGGTATGTCAACAAAGCCCAGAGTGACTGGCGATTCAATGCTAACCAATCTGCAGAGGTCGTCATTGCCCCTCCTGCCCTCTACCTGCTCCTCACCCGTGAGCACCTCCGCTCCGGTCTCGAGGTCGCTGCCCAGAACGTCTTCGACAAGCCCAACGGTGCCTTCACCGGTGAGATCTCTGCCTCTCAGCTCAAGGAGTCCAACATCACCTGGACCCTGACCGGTCACTCTGAGCGCCGTGTCATCCTCAAGGAGTCCGACGACTTCATTGCCTCCAAGACCAAGACCGCCCTTAACCACGGCCTCGGCGTTATTCTGTGCATTGGCGAGACTCTTGAGCAGAGAGAGGCCAACCAGACCATCGACGTTGTCACCAACCAGCTCCGCGCCGTCGCCAAGCAGATCCAGGACTGGAGCAAGATCGTCATTGCCTACGAGCCCGTCTGGGCCATTGGCACCGGCAAGGTCGCCACCACCGAGCAGGCTCAGGAGGTGCACGCCGCCATCCGCGAGTACCTCACCAAGGAGGTCAGCCAGACTGCCTCGGACAACACCAGAATCATCTACGGTGGCAGTGTCAGCGAGAAGAACTGCAACGAGCTCGCCAAGGAGAAGGACATTGACGGTTTCCTCGTTGGCGGTGCCAGCTTGAAGCCCGCCTTTGTTGACATTATCAACGCCCAGTCCTCGTAAATTTTGTACATAAACGGGACTGGTAGGGTGCCACGCGGTAAACGCATGGCTGCCTTATGAGAGATGATCCATAATCAAAACATTTACGAACCAAGCATTGAACTGCTAGCATTTTGTGAAACAAGATACCGTCTGTGATTATTACCAAATATGTGTCTGCAGAAAGACAGAACTTCATTTCCTACCCGAGGCCTCTGACATGCTTGTCGAAAGGTGGGACGGCGTTTCGGTTGGTATGGCCATTCAAAAGAGCATGTGGGAATTCTGTTCTCTTTGAGAAGAAACCTGATTTTACACGACGACGAAAGGTACGTTCTTCGATATCTGATATAGGTCGGGAAGTGTCGTCCTCGTTGAACGCAAAGACTGAATGTTTGGAATCCAAGCGAGTTTTGGCTTATATCAACCAAGTTCCCGCCAGATCCGCTCTCCGGTGTTCAAGAATATTGGAACATTGTTCGATAGGGTCTTTCCTACTGTAGAAGCATGATATGAACATGGAAGTAAAGTGTAGTATACAGTGAAGAGGCCTTAATTTTGAAATCCTTGGTATCCCCAAAACGCCTTTGAAATGCTGTACAAGATGGTCGTAGAAAGCGAAGCAGGTAGAAGAGATCAGACAGACCACTTTGAGCCGTGGAAAGGGTCCCAGATACCTCTTACACTCTCGTTGATGGACTTGACGGGCTTTGTGACCTTTCTCAACTTGTCGCCGCTGGCATCGCGCAGCAGCTCGGCCTTCTTCATAATCTGCTCCTTCTCGAGGTTGCGCACACAGATGGCCTTTTCGCGGCCGTTGATATATGTACCCTTGATGACGGGGTGTTTGCGCGGACGGGGCGAGACGGTGATTTCGACTTGAGGGTTTGCGCGGGCGAACGCTGTGAGGTCGTTCTTGAGGAAGGAGCTGGCACATGATGTCAGAGGCAGAAAAGATGAAGAGATGCAGAGAAAGCGTACTTCATGCCCTTTGAACTACCGGCCCAGTCGCAGTAGTGGAAGTCGAGGCGTTTGCATTGCAGGATGAAGGCACCGACACCATTCTACAAAAGTCAGATCGAGGCCAAATATGGAGGGCAATTGATCCACGACTCACCTGTCCCTTTGAGACGGTGCGCAGAGCTTGTAGAGGCATCTTGACGGCTAGCGAATGTGAAGGCGTGAATTAATTAACCATCATCGTCCTTTCCTCGAGAATGTCCAGATGCATGTCTTGGCGGTGGAAGAAGCCGCGGGTCATCGTGTCTCGACTCTCAGCTCCAGCAGCAGCGACACTCCCTGGAGACGCCCATCATTTATCGCCGCATCATCACACTCGATGACGGACAAATTACCCCCACAGCTGCTACAGCTGTTCGCTCCCAGACCTGCTCTGCGATACCTGCCGCCATGCGACCACGCTCCCGAGGACCGCCGCACGCCCAAGATCTCTGGTGTCGCTCAATACGTCCAGGCCGCAAAGGAATACGATGACGGCTATGTCCCTACCGAGAGTTGGCTCCAAAAGAAGGACCGTCAAAAGATGGAGAGAGACGAGGCTGCCCAATACCGCATCACTGAGGGCTACAAGAACGAATGTGCGCGCATACGCCAATTGTCCACCATCTGCTCCGTCACTAATCTCTACCTCTAGTCAAGCCCCATGAGGACCCCAATGTTGTCGGCGACCCATTGAAGACGCTTTTCGTCTCTCGTCTCAGCTACAACACCGAAGTCAAGGACCTCGAGCGCGAGTTCGGTCGCTATGGTCCCATTGAGCGCGTGCGCAACCACAACTGCTACCACAACCAAATCAATGCTGACCCTTTCAGATTCGTCTCGTCGAGGACACAACCACACCTACCCCCAAAAAGAAGCACCGCGGTTATGCTTTCATTGTTTTCGAGAGAGACTCTGATATGAAGGGTAATTCGTGAATCTTGTCCTTTGCTGTATCTGAATCTAACCCATAACAGCTGCCTACAAAGACGCCGATGGTATTCGCATCAAAGACAGACGTATCCTGGTCGACGTTGAGCGTGGCCGTACAGTCAAAGAATGGCGTCCTCGTAGATACGGCGGTGGCCTTGGTGGCCGTCATTACACAAAGGCTGCTCCTCCTCGTCCCTCTGGCTACGGTGCACCCTCTGGACCTGGAGGCTTCGGTGGTGGCCGTGGCGGCTTCGGCGGCGGTGGCTTCAGAGGTGGTTTCCGTGGTGGAAGAGGAGGAGGTGATAGAGGCGGCTTCAGGGGCGGCTTTGGTGGAGGTGACAGAGGTGGGTACGGTGGCGGTGGCGGCGGCGGCAGAGGCGGTGTTGGCTACGGCAATGGCTTCCCTGAAGGCGCACCGTCCGGGCCTCGCGGACCAAGAGGCGGTGGCTTTGGAGGCGGCCGTGACAGCTACGGCGGTGGCCGCGATGGCGGTCGTGATAGCTACTCTGGCGGCGGCTCAAGATACGGCGATAGACCGCCCCGCGACAGCTATGGAGGTAGCGGCGGCAATCGCGAACCTATTGGAGGCGGAGAGCGTGGCGGTGGTGGCTACCGCGACCGCGACCGTGAACGCGACAACGACCGCAAGCGACCCTACGATGGAAATGGTGGCTACGACGAATCGCGCAAGCAAAGAAGGTACTGAGCGCTCTTTGGGTTTGTTCAAATCTCTCTTCGCTCATGGGAGGCCTTGTTCTCTTACATTCAAATCTCGACGGTAAGCTCATCACCAATATGCGCATTACGTCGGTAAGCAACCATGTCTCACGCCCCAGTCAAGCGCCCGGTAAGGCACCAGAAAAGGAAGAATCACTTCGAGTGGTCCCGCAATTCGATGCCTCTCTGGATTATACGAAAAAGCACTTCGTCTCAGGATTATACCACCAAAAGCTCAGCACACGGAAGGCAACGGCGTTTATCAGGTGAAAGCAACCATTTGGGGAGGTATCGAATTGCATGGTAATGGTGCGCGACGACGGGGTCTGGTCTTTCTACATTCTTCTTTACTCTGCACTTCCCTTTGGGGTAAGTATGTACTCTTAGTCCTTTGTTCTTCTGTCCAGCGAAACGAACGGAGATGACAATAGCATGATTACTTCCAGAGAGATCACCAGCAGTGGGTGAGTTGTGAGTATTATTGAGAAGGTGCGCCGGCATGAATTTATCGTGCTTGAACAACATATGCTCTTGGATCTCTAGCTACGAAAATCAACAAATACGGTCAACTGAACAATCGGAGATGAAACCATTGAGCGCGCCAGATAGCAACATCGTACTCCTAGTACCTAGCAACGACCGTGCTCACAAATTGGGACCAAGGGAAGGAGATGCTGCTTTCGAGTCGTGCTCCCCCTCGATTGCAAGACCTCTGACATGCTTATTAAAACGCAACACGCTTTGATAGTCTGATCCATATCCACTGAGAGTGGCAGACAAATGTTAAACACGATGTTGGACAAGGTTCACAACAATGACTTCATAAGCTTGCGTGTTGATCTTCGAGGTGCGAAGCTTGAAACCATCCACGGCATGGCAGGTGTCATTGTATATAAAGCCAAGCAATCGTGACTGCCATTTATAACAAACACTTTATTCCTTGTCCTTCGGTTCTATTGATTTATCAAACATCACTCGCATACACTCATGGCTCAATACAACAACGCCGTCTTGTCTCTGACCAAGACCGAAACACCGGACCCTTATGTTACCTACTCGGCAGCAACCCGCCAATTCTATCTTGTAGGCATTAATCAGTTATGACTTGCTGTCGATGTGGTTCTAATGATTACAGACATTTACTGCGGGCGACCGTGTAGAGCTATGGAGGGCTGACAGTTTGCCCAACTTCCACGATCATCCAGACAAGCACGTCATCTGGAGACCACCCCCAGACACCGAACATTCGAACGATCTTTGGGCTCCAGAACTGCATTGTTTGAGAGGACGCTGGTATGTCTACTACGCTGCATGCCATCCAAAGCATGGCAACAAGTCGCACAGAATGTTCGTGCTTGCCGGACCACCCGCAGATCAAGACCCAACTACTGGTTCGTGGGAGTTTGTGGGACCTATCAGAGGCATGGGTCAACATCAATGGGCCATCGACGGGACCGTGATTGAGCTACATGGTCAGCTGTACTTTGTCTATTCTGGCTGGCCCTTTGATAACCCGAACGAATCCGATCTCCTACAACATCTCTTCATCCTTCGTTTGTCCGACCCAGTCACTGCTGCTTCGGACCCCGTTGAGATTTGCAGGCCTGATGAGCCCTTCGAACGTGTGGGAGACCATGGCATCAATGAGGGACCGCAGTACCTCGCCTCTCCGGACAACTCTTGGATTGGCATAGTCTATAGTTGCTCGGGTAGTTGGACCAACGAGTACAAGATGAACTGCCTTCGCTGGACTGGCGGGGACCCTTTGAGACCGGACTCGTGGCAGAAGAGCATGAAGCCTTTGATCAAGAACGGCCCACACGGCAACGGCCCATGGGGTCCTGGACATGGTTCTTTCATGCACATCGGCGATGATGTCGTTGGCATGTAAGTGTGACTTCAACACATCCTAATACTTTCAAGATGCTGACCTACCAATCCTTAGCTACCATGCCACTGACCGCCCTGATGACGGCTGGGGTAACAGAAAGGCTAGGATGCAGAGAGTGGTCTTCACTCCCGAAGGTCCCTGGATGGGTGATGGTGTAGGAGAGCTCACCACATCAATGTCCGCCTTTGTCGGAAATGAGCATCACCAGGCCGAGGGAGGCAACAACAAGAAGCATGGCCATGGCATCAAGGGGTTCTTGAAAAGGATCAAGGACGAGCTTTGATGTGGCGCCAGGTTGGCCCTTCATAACGAGTCATGATAGCTTAACCTAGAGACAAAATCACAACCTTTTGTGTCACTTTTTTGAGAAGTGATCGTAGCGGCTTTCATGGGCAACTTTTTGGTTACCCAGTCATCTAATTTTCAACCAATTCTCCACATGGCCTTTGAGCAACCTTCATGTCTTCATGTGGAATGATGAAAACCGGGCTGTAAGGCAAGTCAAAGCCAACATCGCAACTTCCTTGCTCAACTGCTCAAGTGACCTTGATCGACCTGCAACTCCACACACCGAAGACGCCAGAATACGACGATTTGGAAGTCTTGTTCGAGTTAAGGTCTGGACAGTTGCAAGCATATCCACTATCGATTCTACGTTAAGATTGTTGCTCCTCGAAAACTTCTTTTTGGTCTCGGAACGGCTTTTTCTGTAAACCGTGCTATGCTTCAACGACTTATGCCTTGAGAGGAGCCGGGGAGGAGTCGATAACGAACGTTGCGTGAATCTGTATAGCACGCATAGGATTCTAGCATGGAGGTGTCTCTTGGATATATGCGACCATGC